>Ga0315542_1000688_pt1 | contig 21408 bp, 15 predicted proteins | sample SalMarSW160120MG_FD_202541 | JGI IMG/M metagenome (GOLD analysis project Ga0315542, IMG submission 202541) | Salt marsh sediment microbial communities from the Plum Island Ecosystem LTER, Massachusetts, United States - Salt Marsh Sediment SW1601-20 ... | reverse complement strand
TAATGAATGAATCAAATTCGTATCGTCTGGGTGGTCATGAGGCACCTCCTGCAATAATTTCGGTCTTTCTTGGTACTTATCTGACCAGCATGCTTGAGAATATTGTAAGTAAAGTGACTGAGAAAAAGATGACACCTGCACAGAAGACCGAATTAAAACTTGGTATTGGTAAAATACCGGAAATTTTGCTCGACAATACCGACCGTAACCGTACATCACCTTTTGCCTTCACTGGTAACAGGTTTGAATTCAGGGCAGTAGGCGCGTCAGCAAACTGCAGCGCTTCAATGATTGTGCTGAATGCAGCTGTAGCTTATCAGCTTACAAGATTCAAAAAAGAGGTTGACCAGATAATTAAAAAAGGAAGAAATAAAGATGAAGCAATCTTCCAGGTTTTAAAGAAATATATTCTTGAATCAAAAAGAGTTCTGTTTGAAGGTGATAACTACAGCAAAGTATGGCATGCTGAAGCAGTTAAAAGAGGGCTTTCAAATATTTCAAGTGTTCCGGATTCGCTTAAATGTTACCTTACACCTAAATCAAAAGAGGTACTCATAGGTTCAGGTGTATTTACTGAAAAGGAACTTGAGAGCCGTGTTGAAGTTGAGTTTGAGAAATTCACCAAAAAGGTTCAGATAGAATCCAGGGTCCTGGCCGACCTGGCAATAAATCATATTGTTCCTACCGGAATTCGTTATATGACCTCACTTATCGATAATGTTAAGGGACTGAGAGAGATATACAGTGACGCAGAGTATAAAAAGTTGGCAGGACCTCGCAAAGAAGTGATAATAGCGCTTTCAGATCATGTTTCCAGCATTAAGAAAAAGGTAGATGATATGGTTGAAGAGCGCAAAAAAGCCAATGTTATAGAAGATACCTATAAAAAGGCTATTGCTTATGAGGCAAAAGTTAAACCATATCTTGAAGATATCCGTTCTCATATCGATAAGCTTGAATTGATTGTCGATAATGAAATATGGCCGCTTCCAAAATACAGGGAGCTGCTGTTCACCAGGTAGTAAAGGTTTTGCGTTTTTTTATACAGGGACATTGCATGCAATGTCCCTGCTTTTTTATATAATATTTGAATAGCAGTACCGTTAGTAAATAACTCCAGTATCATTAAAATAATTACTTTTATGGTCAAATCGGAAACGATATCATGAAAAGATTCTTACTCCTTATAATATTGATAATTGTTGCAGCTGGCCGGGAATTACCTGCACAGAAAAGAAAAGCGGAAAGAGCCTATGCTGCTTTCAGTGCCGGGGAATATTATGACGCAATTGACGAGTTTAAGGACACCTATTCAAAAACGAAAAAGTCAGATAAAGTTTCGCGTACTGAGATAGTATATATGATTGGCGAATGTTACCGGCTTACAAATGATCCGAGGAATGCAGAGACATGGTATAAACTTGCAGTAAGGTCGTCGTATCCGAAACCCGATGCCCAGTACTGGCTGGCAGAATCGATGAAAAAGAACGGTAAATACCAGCAGGCTATTGATGAATTTAAAAAATATAAACAGATTGCGCCTTCCGACGCAAAGGCTGATCAGGAGATCCGGTCCTGCGAATTGTCTCTGGAATGGCTTCGCAATCCAGAGTCATACCAGGTCGAGGAGTTGAGAGACCTTAATTCGAAGGAATCGGATTTCAGCCCTGCATACGGACGCGACGATTTTGGGGTTATATATTTTACTTCTTCAAGGGATGATGCCCAGGGAAATAAGACCCATGGCGCAACTGGTCAGGGTTTTACCGATATTTTTGAGAGCAGGATCGATAAAAAATCAAAGTGGAGCACACCGGTACCTGTCGATGGATTAAACAGCGAATTCGAAGATGGTACACCATGCTTCTTTGATGATTATAAAGAACTATACTTCACAAGATGCGAAGCCGGCAAGCGTGAGAAAAAAGGCTGTATAATAATGTATTCAAAAAGGACAGGTGACAAATGGAGCGAACCTAAAAACATTGGCATACTGCCCGATTCGCTTGTTGCTGCTCATCCTGCGCTGACACAGGACGGCCTTATTCTTTATTTTGTATCGGATATGAAAGGCGGCTTTGGCGGTAAAGATATCTGGATGTCAACACGTGCCTCTGAAAGCGATGCCTGGTCGAAACCAAAAAACCTTGGTCCGGATATTAATACCAGCGGCAATGAGCTTTTTCCTTATGTGAGGAAGAATGGCACACTTTATTTCTCTTCGGACGGCTTAATAGGAATGGGGGGTCTCGATATTTTTAAAGCTGTTTCTCAGCCCGATGGTTCCTGGGTGGTACAGAATATGAAGGCTCCCATAAACAGCTCTGCCGATGATTTTGGGATTACTTTCGAGGATGACAATGAAAGCGGAATTTTCAGCTCAACACGTAAGGGCAGAGGTAATGACGAACTCTACTCATTCGAATTCCCTCCTTTGAAATTCAATATCACCGGCCTGGTAAAAGATGAAAAAACAGGGGCACCAATAGTTAGTTCCACTGTCAGCCTTATTGCAAGCGATGGGTCAAACCTGCAGGCCGAAACAGGTACAGGCGGCGATTTCAAATTTGCACTTAAGCCCGACGTCGATTATATTTTCCTGGCAGCAAAACAGGGTTACCTTAACGGAAAAGAAAGAGAAACAACAAAAGGGCAGGAAAAGAGCCGTGATTTCATGGTGACAATTTTGTTAACTGCAATAGATAAACCTATAGAGCTGCCCAATATTTTCTATGATTTCGGAAAATGGGACCTGAGACCTGAGTCGATGGTGTCGCTTGACAAACTGGTTGAGACTCTGATAGATAATCCAAATGTCACTATTGAACTTATGTCGCATACCGACTCGCGTGATACCGAAGAATATAACTATGAGCTTTCACAAAAAAGGGCCCAGTCTGTTGTTCAGTATCTTATTGAGAAAGGTATTGAACCCGAACGACTTACGGCAAAAGGATATGGTGAATCGAGCCCGAAAGTTGTTGATGCGACTATAAATGCACAATCGCCGTTCCTCAGGTTAGGTGCAACATTATCAGACCAATATATCAATTCTCTTGCGAATGATGAACAGAGGGAGATAGCACACCAGATTAACAGGAGAACAGAATTCAGGGTGCTCAGAACAGATTATGTTGCTCCGAAGAAATAAGCCTGATTATAACTTTAAATAATACACTTAATTCTCATATTCTTTCAATCCAACAGGTTAGTACAGTTAAAGCTTTAGTCCCATAATAAGGACATCATCAGTCTGGGAGTTATCTCCCTTCCACCTGAAGAATTCATTTTCAAGCCTCTTTTTTTGTTCCCTGACCGGGAGCTGGTGAATCTTAAGCAGCAATTCCTTAAGAGCAGAATATTTAAATTTCTTATTGTTAGGTCCACCGAACTGGTCGGCATAACCATCTGAAAACATGTAAATTATGTCTCCTGCCAAGATTGGGATACTAGTACTTGTAAACTCTTTGTCAGAAAGATCGAAAATGCCGATAGGCATCCGGTCGGCCTGGTACTCGATTAATTCTCCATTCCTGATAATGTACAAATTATTATATGCCCCGGAATACTGAATAATATTCTTTGACCTGTCTATAATACAAAGGGAGATATCCATTCCATCTTTTGCTTCTTCACTTACGCCTTTCTGATGGAGCGCTCTCTGCACTTCCTTCCTGAGCTCATCCAGTAGCTTTCCGGATTCTGTTATTTCACGGGCATTTACTATCTCCTCCAGGAATGAGATACCTAACATGCTCATCAGGGCTCCCGGAACACCATGTCCGGTGCAATCGCCAGCTACCAGCACAAGCTTTTTATTTAATCCGGCAAACCAGTAAAAATCTCCACTGACAATATCTTTTGGCAGATACAGGATGAAACTGCTGCCTGCCAGGCCACGGATATCGTGGGGATCGGGAAGTATTGCGCGCTGTATACGACTGGCATAATTAATACTAGCTGTAATATCTTTATTTTTCTCATCAATAATGTCGTATGCCTGTTTCAGTTCCACATGTTTGAGGCGGTATATTTCCTTTTCCTGTTCCGATTTTTCAATTGCATGAGCTACTTCAATGTTGCTCAGCTTGCTTTGCACCTCTGTACTGTGATATACATCTTTTGCTTTTAAGTGCAGCTTAAAACTTTTAAGTGCTTTCTCCGGCTGTTTAAAATGCTCGTAATGAGCAGCTAATGCGGCATAAGCTTCCGTTATAAGAACCTGTGATTTAAGCTCCTGTGCCATCAGCAGGGATTCATTCAGCCTCTCCTCTGCTTTCTCAGCATCACCCATAAGGCTGAAAACACGTCCTGAACCCATGAGGCATTGCAACTTACATCTCCTGTCACCACCTGTCAGTCCCTCTTCGTAATAGGTTAGCGATTCAGAGTATCTCTTCATATCCTCGTAAGTATTGGCTATTCCGAGTAGTGTCCATGGAATGGCTGAAGTCTGATTATTTCTTTTCCTTATTTCCAGGCTGCGAAAGTAATATTCAAGAGACTCTTCATATTTTTTTGTCTGACGCAGCACCATCCCTATCCTGTTGAGTGACGAGGCAACTGCATTCTCATCACCCAGTTCTTCCCTTATTTTCAGGCCTTTATTAAAAAATTCAAGTGCTTTCTGAAAATTACACAATCTTGAATAAATGAGGCCAAGCTGGCTGCATGATTCGCCTTCTGATTCCATGTCGCTTATTTCGATTGCAGCTTTATAGGCTTCGAGCCAGAATTTGAGAGTCTTCTCATAATCGCCGAAACTCTCGAAAATATTTCCTTTGAGCAGCAGGGCCCTTACATAACCTTTCTCATACCTGTTATTTTCGAACCAATGTTGAGCCTCTGTCAGATAGTTTAATGCAATATCATTTTTTGACTGGTAGAAATTTGCAGCTGCATAATTCAGCTTTGAACAGGCAATCCCTTTATAATACTTTGCATTCTCAGACTTACTGAGTAGAGTTAGCGCCTCCCTGGCAATTAATTCTGAATCTGAGAAGCGTAATTGCCAGAGTGATTCATTGGCATCATCAATTCTTAAAAGGGGATTTCCGGACATGATTCAGATCTAATTTTTGGTTAAGTAAAAATACTTATTATAAGTGAAAAATAATTTTCATTTCAAATTAATTTAGTTAACTGATTTAATGCAAATAGCCTGCTGCCAGTCGCCCGTGAACTTTATTTTTTTCTATCTTTATCTCTGATTTATAACCTATGCCTGCTGAGTCCAAATATTCCAGACGCGGTGTTTCTTCTCAAAAGGAAGATGTGCATTCAGCCATTAAACTTATTGATAAGGGGCTCTATCCAAAGGCCTTCTGTAAAATTGTACCTGACATCCTCGGAGGAGATAAGGAGTATTGCAACATAATGCACGCCGATGGCGCCGGTACAAAATCTTCCCTGGCTTATGTTTACTGGAAAGAGACTGGTGATCTGTCAGTATGGAAAGGTATTGCACAGGATGCAATTGTTATGAATCTCGATGATCTGTTGTGTGTAGGAGCCTGTGACAACATAATTCTTTCTTCGACCATTGGCAGGAACAAAAACCTGATTCCCGGTGAAGTGATTTCAGCTATAATAAATGGAACCGAGGAGATCCTCGCAAAACTCAGAAACCTTGGCATAGGCATTTATTCCACCGGGGGTGAAACAGCTGATGTTGGCGACCTGGTAAGGACTATCATTGTCGATTCAACAGTGACCGCAAGGATGAAAAGGGATGATGTTATTTCTAATCGTAATATAAAACCGGACGATGTAATTGTAGGACTGGCATCTTCAGGAATGACATCCTATGAGAACGAATATAACAGCGGTATTGGAAGCAACGGACTCACTTCTGCGCGTCATGATGTTTTTGAGAAACATTATGGATCAAAGTATCCTGAGAGCTACGATACAGCACTTCCCGATTCCCTTTTCTACTCCGGCAGGATGAATTTAACCGGTCTGGTTAAAGGTTTGAATATTAGTACTGGTAAGCTTGTCTTGTCGCCAACACGTACCTATGCCCCGGTGGTTAAAAAGATACTTGAAACCATGCGGCCTGAGATCCATGGAATGGTTCACTGCTCGGGCGGTGGGCAGACAAAAATCCTTCATTTTGTCGACAAAATGCATATTGTAAAGGCAAATCTCTTTCCTGTCCCTCCCTTGTTCCGGTTAATTCGGGAACAATCAGGAACGCCATGGGAAGAGATGTACAGAGTCTTTAACATGGGGCACAGGTTCGAGATCTATATCGATCAGAAATATGCTTCTGATATAATAAATATTGCTGCCAGATTCAACCTGGAAGCTAAAATTATAGGCCATTGCGAGGCATCTGACCACAAGAAGCTTACTTTAATTTCAGAACATGGCATTTTCTCCTACTGAATAAATCTCCCCCTCTCCCTTTCTCCCACTCATTTTTCCCGCAGATCTCTCAGATTTTTGCAGATCAATCTCCCCTTCACCCTATCTCCCTTTAATTTTTAAACTTTGTTCTGCCTTAAATCCGTTGCACCATTCCGCCTTTTTATTATCTTTGCACCCTGAATTTTAGGTATATGGCTAATAATATGATACTCGAGAGGCTTGAAGGAGTGAAGCATCGCTTTATAGAGGTGGGTGAACTGCTTACGCAGCAGGATGTGCTCTCGGATATGGAAAAATATGTTAAGCTTAGCAGGGAATATAAAGACCTTCAGCCTATAATTGAAGCTTATGAAAAATATAAGCTTACACTCAAAAATTTAACAAGCACCAAAGAGCTTCTTTCATCCGAAAAGGACGAGGAGATGAGGGAAATGGCCAAAGTTGAGCTTGAAGAGCTTAACTCCGCCATCCCTGACATGGAGGAGGAGATCAAACTTCTTCTGATACCAGCTGACCCTGAAGATGATAAAGATGCCGTTATGGAGATCAGGGCAGGCACGGGGGGTGATGAAGCAAGTATTTTTGCCGGTGACCTCTTCAGGATGTACACTAAGTACTTTGAACAGAAAGGCTGGAAAGCAGAGATCAACAGGTTTTCCGAAGGTACTGCCGGTGGATACAAAGAAATAGTCTTCAGTGTCTCCGGCGAAGGTGTCTATGGTATTTTGAAATATGAGTCCGGTGTTCACAGAGTTCAGCGTGTACCACAAACGGAAACGCAGGGACGTATACACACCTCAGCAGCTTCTGTCGTTGTACTTCCTGAGGCTGATGAATTTGACGTTGAGATAAAAAATGAAGATATAAGGAAAGATACTTACTGTTCTTCCGGGCCGGGCGGGCAATCTGTTAATACCACATACTCAGCAATTCGTCTTACACATGTTCCTACCGGAATTGTAGTAACATGCCAGGATGAAAAATCGCAGATCAAAAACTACGACAAGGCTCTGAAAGAACTAAGAACTCGATTGTATAATCTTGAATACCAGAAATACCTCGATGAAGTATCTCACCGAAGGAAGACGATGGTTTCCACCGGCGACAGGTCAGCCAAGATAAGGACTTACAATTATCCGCAGGGAAGAATGACTGACCACAGGATAAACCTTACTATATATAATCTGCCTTCGATCCTTGATGGAAATATCCAGGAGATAATTGATGAGCTTCAGATGGCTGAAAATGCTGAAAGGCTTAAGGAAAGCAATTTATAAATTAACAGTCTATGGACCATGCAGAGTTATTCAGCAGCATAGTTGCAAAAAAATCTTTTCTTTGCATCGGGCTCGATCCTGAGATTGAAAAGATCCCATCGTTCCTTCTGGAAACAAAGGATCCCGTTTTTGAATTTAACAAACGGATTATTAATGAAACCCGGATGTATTGTGTTGCCTACAAGCCAAATATAGCTTTCTATGAGTCATTGGGCGACAAGGGATGGTTATCGCTTGAGGCAACTGTAAAATATATCAAAAAGAAATATCCGGATATATTTGTCATTGCAGATGCAAAACGTGGTGATATCGGTAACACCTCAAAGATGTATGCAAAGGCTTTTTTTGAGAAAATGCCCTTTGATGCTGTGACCGTTGCTCCATATATGGGAGAGGATTCAGTTACTCCTTTTCTTACTTACGAAGGGAAATGGATTGTGCTCCTGGCTTTGACTTCCAATAAAGGCGCTGATGATTTTCAGTATCACAACGAGGACGGACTCAGACTCTTCGAAAGGGTACTCTCCGTATCAAAAAAATGGGGCAATATAAATAATATGATGTATGTTGTTGGCGCCACACGAGCCAAGACGCTTAATGATATACGACGTATAATTCCGGATCATTTCCTTCTTGTCCCCGGTGTGGGGGCACAGGGTGGTGACCTTGAGGAGGTTGTGACATACGGAATGACAAATAAATGTGGTCTGCTGGTAAATTCTTCACGCAGCATAATCTACGCCGATAACTCCCGGAAGTTCGATAAAATCGCCGGTGAAAAAGCGAGAGAAATGCAACTTCAGATGGAAAAGTACCTGGCTGAAAGAAGTCTTATCTGATTTTTTGTCTTGCGGTCCTGCAGTCTTTTCCCGCAGATCTCGCTGATTTTCGCGAATATTAATATCTTCTTCTACGCCAATCTGCGGAATCTTCGGGAGATATTCTTTTCTCTCCCATTCACCCCTTCACCCCCTCTTTTTTATCAGGGTACTCTTGCTTCATTAAACCATTTTTCCTATCTTTATTTCCTCGCTGTCGAATTTTAATACTTGTGCTATGAAAGAGGAATTCCTTCATTACCTTTGGAAATATAATTTGTATAATCCTGATTATCTGCTTGATAATGATGATGGTATAATTACTGTCGTTAGTCCCGGAGAATATAACCGCGATTCGGGACCTGATTTTTTCAATGCCAGGCTGATCATAGGAGATACTGAATGGGCAGGCAATATAGAGATACATACAAAGTCTTCACATTTCATTAATCACGGGCATAATTCCGATCCGGCTTTTGACAATGTTATCCTTCATGTTGTTGCTGAAAACGACAGGAAAGTATTTAATTCAAAAGGTGAAGAGCTGCTCACCACGGAACTGGTCTATGATCCCGGTCTCTATGATAACTATCTCAACCTTGTCAATAATCCCTTTATCATAGCCTGTCAGGATGAGATAAAAATACCTGACACAATTTTTATCCGCAGCTGGATAAACTCACTGGTAATTGGAAGACTGGAAGAGAAATCAGGGCAGATACTGAAAATCTTTTCCGAAACTGGAAATGACTGGGAGGAAACTTTTTACAGGATATTATCTCGTTATTTTGGATTCAGGGTCAATACAGAGCCTTTTGAAATGCTTGCAACAAATCTTCCCTTCAGGATCATCAGGAAACATTCCGACAATCGTTTCCAGATCGAAGCCCTTCTTTTTGGAACTGCCGGCCTTTTGCAGGAGGGTCTTTACAAAGATTCTCTTAAAGATGAATATTATGTTGCTCTCCTCAGGGAATATAAAATTCTATCTGCCAAATACTCCCTGCAGCCACTGCATGGATACATATGGAAATTCTCAAGATTACGACCTGCTAATTTCCCTACTATCAGGCTTTCTCAACTTGCTGCAATGCTTTCGGTAACGGGAGGCTTATTGTCCCGGGTTTTGGAGGCCGGTGAACTGAATCGGCTGAAGAACCTTTTTGAAGTTACTGCATCGGAGTATTGGGATGATCATTTTGTTTTTAGCAAACGAAGCCGGTATTATCCAAAGACTACAGGCTCACAGGCAACAGATATTTTCCTGATAAACGCGGTAATCCCAATGGTTTTTGTCTATGGAAAAAGTCGTGATTCGCATTTAATATGTGAGAGGGCACTCTCATTCCTGGAACAAATAGACCCTGAAGATAACTCGATCATTGATGAATGGCGATCAGCCGGAATAAATGCTGAATCTGCATTCCAGACCCAGGGGCTGATCCAGTTGAGGAACTCATACTGCAAAAAGCGGAGATGCCTTGAGTGCCGTATCGGTGGGAAGCTTATTAGTATGGGAAAGAATCTGAAAAACCAGGATGAACTTATATTGGAACCGTGAAGAAGGAAGGGGAGAGTGGGTGAGTGGGAGATACAAGACCCAATACCGGAGGAAATGTATTATATATTATTTGCAATTGGCGATGTTTACCGTAATTTTTATCCTGTTTTGACAAATTATCGAATTTGTTTGATAAACAGGCTTATAATTATGGTTTTACACGCAACGTTTAGTATAATATTTACGTCTTTCTATAAACAGGAGCAATTTATTTATACATAAATTGTTTCTGGAGGAATGAGATAATCAGGAATAATTTTTAATTTTTTCCCAATTGTTTGATAGTTTACATAAAAAAGCCTTATTTTTGCGTTCCAAAATTGGAGACTCGATTTATTTGTGGATGAATAATATTTTAATTAGAGACATGTATTTGACAACAGAAAAGAAACAGGAGTTTTTCAAGACTTTCGGAACGTCAGAGATTGATACCGGGACAGCAGAGGGCCAGATAGCGCTCTTCTCGTACAGGATCAATCATCTTACTGAACATCTTAAAAAGAACAAAAAAGATTTTAGTACACAGCAGGCGCTTATTAAGCTTGTAGGGAAGAGGAGAAGGCTTCTTGATTACCTCAGAGTTAAAGATATCGATCGGTATCGTGAAATCATAAAAGCGTTGAAATTACGTAAATAAGGGAAGAAGGCAATTTTAAATTGCCTTTTTTCATACTATTTATTATTAAATCTTGTAATTTCGACTATCACAAAAATTTATTTATAAGAATGTTTAAAATTAAAGAGAAAACTATTGATCTCGGCGACGGGAAACAAATAGTATTGCAAACAGGAAAGCTCGCCAGACAGGCTAACGGCGCTGTCCTATTAAAAATGGGAAAAACTATGCTGCTGGCAACGGTTGTCGCAGCTAAGGAGGCAAAAGAAGACACAGACTTCATGCCTCTTTCGGTAGAATATAAAGAGAAATATGCATCATCGGGACGTTTCCCGGGTGGTTTTCTTAAGAGAGAAGCAAGGCCTAATGACTATGAGATTCTTATTTCGAGGCTGGTTGACAGGGCATTACGTCCTCTGTTCCCGGATGATTTTCATGCCGAGACATTTGTGACAATAAACCTCATTTCTGCAGATTCAGATATTATTCCTGATGCACTTGCAGGACTGGCAGCCTCTGCTGCACTTGCCGTCTCTGATGTACCTTTTAACGGACCAATGTCTGAGGTCAGGGTGGCAAGAGTGAACAGTACATTCATTGTCAATCCCACTGCCACTCAGCTTAAAGAGGCTGACATGGACCTTATGGTAGGAGCAACATATGATAACATACTGATGGTTGAGGGTGAGATGAAAGAAGTCTCGGAAGCAGTAATGCTTGAAGCTCTCAGAATAGCTCATGACGCTATTAAAGTACATTGCAAGGCACAGATGGAATTTGCTGAAGAGGTCGGATCGAATGTTAAACGCGAATATTCACATGAGGCAAATGATGAAGAGCTCAGGAAGAAGGTTTGGGATGAGACATATAATAAATGTTACGAAGCGGCAAGAACTTCCACAGCCGACAAGCATAAAAGACTCGATGCTTTTGAAGCTGTAATAACGGAGTTCCTTGCACAGTACTCAGAGGAGGATGAAGTAAACGAAGCTCTTATCAGGAAATATTATCACGATATTCTTAAAGAAGCTTCAAGAAGGCTTGTTCTTGACGAACAGACCCGGCTCGACGGAAGGAAACCGGATGAAATTCGTCCGATATTATGTGAAATTGATCCTCTTCCTGCAACTCACGGGTCGGCATTATTTACGAGAGGTGAAACGCAGTCGCTTACTACAGTTACTCTTGGGACCAAGCTCGACGAGAAGATAATTGATGAAGTACTTAACCAGGGTTCAGAGAAATTTACATTGCATTATAATTTTCCACCCTTTTCCACCGGTGAAGCAAAACCGGCAAGGGGCATAAGCAGAAGGGAAATAGGGCATGGAAACCTCGCTCACAGGGCATTGAAAAACATGATGCCCTCTGATGATGAGAATCCTTATGCAATAAGAGTTGTATCAGATATTCTTGAATCGAACGGTTCATCATCAATGGCTACTGTCTGTGCCGGAACTCTTGCACTGATGGATGCCGGGATAAAGCTTCGCAAGCCTGTATCGGGAATTGCCATGGGGCTTATAACCGACAAGGAGACAAAGAAATATGCTATTCTCTCCGATATCCTTGGTGATGAAGATCACCTTGGTGATATGGACTTCAAGGTAGCCGGAACACGCGATGGAATTACTGCCACACAGATGGATATTAAGGTTGAGGGGCTCTCTTTCGAAATAATGGAAAAAGCACTTGAACAGGCAAAAGCCGGCAGGATGCATATCCTGAATATAATGAGTGAAACGATTTCTGAACCACGGCCTGAACTTAAACCTCATGCCCCGAGAATAGAAATGCTTTCTATACCGAAAGAAATGATTGGCGCTCTTATCGGCCCCGGAGGAAAGGTAATACAGGAGATACAAAGGGAAACAGGTGCCACAATTATTGTGGAAGAGATCAATGGCCGCGGCGATGTCAATATATTTGGAGAGAACAAGGAGGTCATTACAGCCGCCCTGGAGTGGGTTAAGAAGATCGTCACCATACCTGAAGTTGGACAGATCTATAAAGGAAAAGTGAAAACCATTGTTCAGTTTGGTGCCTTTGTTGAGATTCTGCCCAATAAAGACGGGCTGCTTCATATATCTGAGATCGACTGGAAAAAGATCAGGTCGGTTGATGAGGTCCTTAAGGAAGGTGATGAGATTGAAGTAAAACTAATCGATATTGATCCAAAGACAGGCAAGCTAAAACTGTCGAGAAAAGTCCTTTTACCCAGGCCACCCAGACAGGACCCTGAGCCTAAAAGGAATGAGGAACATAATAAAGAACAAAATTAAGGCCGTTTACCGGCCTTTTTTATTGGGAATTCCATATTCAATTTCTAAATTTGATTTATAGAGAAATGTGAATAATTTCAAGGGATGAAGATAAAATATAACTATGTTGTAATTGAGGGAAACATCGGAGCAGGCAAGACTACCCTGGCAGGCAGGATCGCTGAGCAATTCAATGCACATCTGATACTTGAGCATTTTGCCGATAATCCGTTTCTGCCCAAGTTTTACAGCGATCCTGAAAAATATTCTTTTCCACTGGAACTATCATTTCTGGCAAGTCGGTATAAGCAGCTTAAGGAGGAACTCGTTCCACAGGACCTTTTTAAAGCATTTACTGTGGCCGATTATTATTTCATGAAGTCTCTGGTATTTGCTTCTTCAACACTTAACGGGGATGAATATAATTTATACAGGCAGATCTTTTTTATAATATATGGCTCATTACCCAAACCTGATATATTTGTATATCTTCATCTTAGCCCCGACAGATTATTGCAGAATATAGAAAAAAGAGGAAGAATTTATGAAAAAACAATAACCAGGGAATACCTTCAGAAAATTCAGGACAGCTATTTCACATTCTTCAGACAAAATCCCGAAAATAAATATCTTATTATTGACATAAACAATATTGATTTTGTTGCTAATGAAAACCATTATACGAGAATTGTCGATACAATCTTTTTTGATGATTATCCTGCCGGTCTTAATACTCTAATTTTATAATTATTTTAAATATTTTGACTTTTACTCAAACTATTTTATTTAGATTTGCATAAAATTTCGTATATTGTTGGATTAATATCAATTAAATATAACAGATAATAATCAATAACTCTTTTTACTATGAAAAAATTCAGAAGCTATTTTATCCTTATCCTGGCCGCCGTTGTAATGTCTAGCTGCAGCGGTCTGAATAAAATGAAGAAAAATGCAGACCTGGTAAAGTACGATGTTACGCCTAAAGTACTGGAAGCTCATGCAGGTCTTGTAAATGTTACCATTAAAGGTGTTTTTCCTGATAAATATTTTGACAAGAAGACAACTTTAACAGCAACACCTGTTCTTACTTATGCTGGTGGTGAGACAGCTTTTGAAAAAGTTCAGGTTGTTCAGGGTGAAAGTGTTCAGGCTAATAACGCGGTAATTGCCTATAATGGGGGTAATTTCACTTACACTGCTTCTGTTCCTTATAAAGATGCCATGAAGGTATCAGAACTTGTTCTGAGAGTTAGGGCAGTGAGAGGTTCAAAAAGTCTCGATTTCGACCCTGTAAAATTAGCAGATGGCGTTATCGCAACTTCAACACTGGTTGAAAAAGATGGAAAGCCAATAATGATGAAAGATAATTTCGTCAGAATTACTCCTGAGACGCAGACTGCAGATATCAACTACGTGATCAACAGGTATGATATTCGTCCTTCAGAGCTTAAAGCTGAAGATATTACTCTTCTCAAGGATTATATTAAATCTGTTAATGCTGATTCGAGCCGTCAGTTTAAAAATGCAGACATCAGTTCATATGCTTCACCAGACGGAACATATAAGTTTAATGAAAAACTTTCCGGTGAAAGAGGTACTACTGCTGATAAATTTATTAAGAAGGAATTTAGCAAGATCGACGCTGCAAAAACTGAAGGCTTCTTCGATGAGAAAACTACTGCTGAAGACTGGGACGGTTTCCAAACTGCTGTTCAGAACTCCACAATTCAGGATAAAGATCTTATCCTCAGAGTTCTTTCAATGTATTCCGATCCTGATGTCCGCGAAAAGGAAATAAAAAATATGTCAGCTGCTTTTGAAGTTCTAAAAACTGACATTCTTCCCAAACTGAGAAGGTCAAAAATGGCAATCAATGTTGATAAGGTCGGACGTACCGACGAACAGATACTTGCTCAGGCTCAATCAGATCCTAAAGTTTTAAGCCTCGAAGAGATGCTCTATGCAGCAACTCTTACAAAAGATGCCAACGAACAGCTTAAATTCTACCAGGCCGCATCCGAAGCTTATCCAAAGTGTATACGCGCCGCAAATAATATTGGTTACACCCTGATAGCATTAGGGAAGACTGATGACGCCATTGCTGCTTTGGAAAAGGCGAAGGCTATTCAGGATAATGATGTTGTTAAAAATAACCTTGGTTTCTGTTATCTGATAAATGGGGACCTCGCTAAAGCTGAGGAATATTTCAATTCAATGGCTGTTGCTACACCTGAGTCGAAGTATGGTCTTGGCGTTATCGCTATTACAAAAGGCGAATACGACAAGGCAGTAAATCTTTTTGGTACAGAACCAAGCTTTAACCTTGCACTGGCTCTCGTTCTTAAGGGCGATGTTAATAAAGCCAAAGCTACTCTCGACAGCATGACAACTTTAGACAAAAACGGCAAACCTTCATATCTTAAAGCAGTTGTTGGCGCCCGTATGGATAACAGGGATTATATGCTTAATGGTCTTCGCGAAGCTGCAGGATTCAATGCCAACTGGAAAGCTTATGCAAAAACCGACCTTGAACTGGCTAAATACTGGAACGATGATACTTTCAAATCGACTGTACAGTAATAAAATAAGATAATTAAAACATGAGTAGGGATGTTCCATGCAACATCCCTACTTTTTTTTTCTATTTAGTTCCCACAACACTATTCCGGCACTTACAGCTATATTAAAAGAGTGCTTGGTTCCATACTGAGGTATCTCAACAACATAATCACACATATCAATGATCTTCTGATCAACACCATTCACTTCATTGCCAAAAACGAGTGCATAACCTGTTCCGGGTACCACCGAAAAATCACTCAGATCGATTGATCCTTCTGCCTGCTCTATCCCTACTATTTTGTAATTACGCGATTTAATATCTTTAATGGCATCAGCTGTCTCTTTGAAATATTTCCACTCAACAGATTCGGTAGCGCCAAGGGCAGTCTTCTGGATTTCCCTGTGCGGTGGCCTCGCGGTTATACCACAGAGGTAGATGATTTCGGCCAGGAAAGCATCGGCAGTCCTGAAAACTGAACCTACATTGCTCTGGCTTCTTATATTGTCGAGCACAATAATAAAAGGCGCTTTTTCAGATTCACGATACTGTTCCGGAGTCATTCTGCCAAGTTCACTGTTTTGAAGCTTTCGCATACTTTTTTGTGCGAAAATAGCTATTTTATCCGTTAATTATTTTTATTTTGTGACCCTTCGGATCAGATTTTAAAAGGTTTGATTTAAACTAAAATAATTGGAAAATGAATATTCATGAATTTCAGGGAAAATCATTGCTCAGGGCATATGATGTTGATATCCAGGAGGGCTTTGTTGCTGAAACACCCGAGCAGGCTGTTACCGTGGCGGGTCAGCTAAAGGAGAAATTCGGTTCAGAATATTTTGTTGTGAAAGCCCAGGTCCACGCCGGCGGAAGGGGAAAAGGCGGAGGTGTGAAGCTTGCAAAGTCTATTGAGGAAGCCGGAGCGATGGCATCGAAGATGATAGGAATGAACCTTGTTACACCGCAAACCGGGCCCGAAGGAAAAAGAGTTAATAAGGTTCTGGTAGCACAGGATGTATATTATAAAGGAGAATCCGAAATTAAAGAATTTTATGTAAGTATTCTGCTTGACAGGAATAAAGGCAGATACACTATTATGTATTCACCCGAAGGAGGGATGTCTATTGAGGAGGTTGCTGAAAAATCACCCGACAGGATCTTTACCGAAGAAATCACTCCCGGCATCGGTCTCCAGGATTTTCAGTGCCGTAATATAGCTTTTAATCTCGAATTGTCTGGCAGTGCATTTAAAAATATGCAGAAGTTCCTGGCCGGGATATATGAAACATTCACCGGATGTGATGCTCAGCTTCTGGAGATAAATCCTGTTCTTAAGACCAGCGACAATAAAATTTTAGCTGTCGACTGCAAGATTGTGCTTGACGATAATGCACTCTTCAGGCATCATGATCTCCTTGAAATGAGAGACTTAAATGAGGAAGATCCTGTTGAAGTGGAGGCAGGAAGATATAATCTGAACTTTGTGAAGCTTGATGGCAATGTAGGCTGTATGGTCAATGGAGCAGGACTGGCGATGGCCACGATGGATATAATAAAATTATCGGGAGGTGCACCGGCAAATTTTCTTGATGTAGGAGGAGGTGCCAGTGCAAAAACTGTCGAAGCCGGATTCCGGATCATTCTGAAAGATCCTGCAGTAAAAGCCATACTGATAAATATATTCGGAGGTATTGTCAGATGCGACAGGGTTGCAAATGGTGTGGTTGAAGCATATAAATCTATTGGTGAAATAAAAGTACCTGTGATTGTCAGGCTTCAGGGTACAAATGCCGCGGAAGCTAAAAAGATAATTGACGATTCTGGCCTCGAAGTATTCTCAGCCGTGTCGTTTAAAGATGCTGCCGACAGGGTCAGCTCTGTGTTAAAGGCAGGTTAACAGGATCACACAATCATTTTTTATGCGATTCGTCGCAAAAAGGTTTATTATTCGATTTTCCGCACCTGCATAACCAGATCTCATCAGATGATGTTTCTGTATCTCTCTTTAGATCTTTTAAGATAAAATTGCCTGTTATTCTGAGCGGACCAAAGTCAATAACCTCAATGATTGTCTCATTATTATTTTCTTTTTTCTCTTCCATCTTCAACGATTAACCGATAAATCCTATTTTCCTGTGCTGCCCGTCGCAAAAGGGCAGATGATCACTCGCGCCGCACCTGCAGATAGATACGATGCTTTCAGTAACTTCTTTCTTATTCCCGCTGTAATTCAGTGTGAAATTACCCTTTATAACCAGGGGTCCGTTCGGCATTACCTTTACTGAGACAGGATGTTGCTTCACCTCCGGAACATTATTACCGATAAGTTCCGGCCTCCTGAATTTGATGTGATTTGTCTGATCATCGCCTATCGACTTGTTCTTTTCTTCATTATTCCATTTCCATGCAAGAGCCTCGGTAGGACATAAGTTTACAACTTCAATAATCTTTTCAGTCGAAGCACCTTTCATGTCAACCCATGGTCTTCTGCTTGGATCAAAAACATCAATAAGCTCCCTGTAACAGTACGATGCATGAACACAGGCTTCTGGTTTCCAATAAACAGTTATTTCATCATTGCTGTATTTCCTTTCTCCTGAAAGTGATTTATCTCTTTCCATTTTCCCGAAAAAATACTAACTGGTTATCTGTTTGCAATTTAATACTTTTTGTGAAAAAAATCAGGTAAAAAACCCGTATGAATTTTTATATTTGCGCCATTCCTGTTATAATATTTTATACATTTAATACAAACAATTATTATAGATTTATGGTAAAACGCGGGTGGTACTATTTCTTGAAGGCAACCGTAAATTATAAGTCATACCTTATTTTGCTGTTTTTTGTTCTTTCAATCTCTTTTCAAAGCTTTGGATCTTCTACTGGTAGCAAGCTGATTTTTAATCATTTGAATTCAACACTGGCATTATCGACAGGCTTGCTTAATTTATTGCTCACATTACTTGGCGCTCTGGTCATTATTTGTATAGTGATCATTATTTTCTCTTTGAAAATAAGAAAAGTGAACAGGGAGCTTACTTCCAGAACCAGACAGATTGAAGAGATTAATAATGAACTTAAAAAATCTAACCATGTACTGGAAGTCCAGAAAGATAATATCGCAAGAGAATACTATGAATCAAATGAATTCTCTAAAATGCTTATTCAGGCTGCCGACGATGGCATATCTTTTTATGACAGTGAAGGGAACCTTAAATTTGCCAACACAGCATTCTACTCATTGATAGGACATGATAGGGAAACTTACGAAGCGTCAGTTCCGTCCTCATTTATACACCCTGAAGACCAGGATTTTAATACAAAGAGGTTTGAAGCTTTGAAAAAGCAGGGTTCCTATGAAGGAGAGCTGCGGTTAAAGCACATAGACGGACATTACGTAAATCTGTCTACAAAATCTGTTATAGTTAAGGACGATAACAGTAAAGTTCTGGGAGCGCTTACTATCTCACGAGATATTACGAAGCTTACACAGGTTCATGATGAACTGATTAAGGCAAATATTGAGGCAGAGACAAGCAGCAGACTTAAGTCTAGCTTCCTGGCTAACATCTCTCATGAGATACGAACACCGCTCAACAGCGTGGTGGGTTTCTCCAACCTTCTTCTTTCCAATGAATTAACACAGGAGATGAAAGAAGAATATATCGAGCATATTAATCATAACAGTGAAAAACTTCTTCAGATCATTGGCGATATAATTGACCTCTCGCGTCTTGAAAGCTCACAGATTGAAATTACATACGAAGAAGCATCAGTTAATGAAATTGTTAATGAGATAATTGAAGAAGCAAGACAGGTAATACGACGGAATGAAAAATCAATAATTTTGAATGTAAAGAACCAGTTTGAAGATAATGGCGATCTGATTTTTACTGATAAGATCTGGCTTAAACGTGTCTTGAACCACCTTATGGACAATGCTGTGAAATTTACTCTTGACGGATCAATTGAATTCTCATATTACCGTGAAGATCAGTCACTTTTCTTTAAAATAAAGGATACGGGCATCGGCATAAACAAAGAAAACCTTGGAAGGATCTTTGAGGAATTCCGGCAGGAGATCGATGGTCATCATCGTCCATTCGAAGGTCTTGGTATAGGCCTCACTCTGGCAAAAGAAGTTGTTGAAAGAATGGGAGGCGAAATTTTTGTACAGTCTGAAAAAGGTATCGGTTCTGAATTCAGCTTTTCTATACCATACCGACCGGCTGGCAGCACAAAGATAAAACTTAAATCTATGCTGAATGAGCAGACTCAGCTCCCTATTAACTGGAGTTCCAGGAAATGCCTGCTTGTTGATGATAACAAAGACGTATTGATATACCTTAACAGGATCCTTCTCGATACAGGCATATTTGTACTAACTGCCCGTTCCGGTATAGAGGCCGTTGAGATAATTAAAAATAACTCCGACATTGATGTCGTTCTGCTCGATATGCAAATGCCTGAAATGAATGGCATTGAAGCGACAAAAAAGATAAGAGCGATCAGAAAGGAGCTTCCTATTATAGCCCAGACAGCATTTATTTTTGAGGATGATAAAGACATTATCCTCGAAGCCGGATGTGATGCCTGCCTCATTAAACCTATTCGCAAGGAGCATCTGCTGACAGTTATGTCGACATTCATCAAATCGAATTAATTTGTCAGGATTTCCGGGTGCCTGTTGTCAATATCCTGAAAAAAGATAATGCCTTTCCTCCTTTGGCATTTATAAGGGACTAAAAACCCCTTATTTCTTCTATTTTTGTATATACCTTATTATAATGACAAACAGCTATGCTGATATAATTTTGCCTGTTGCTGTAAGAAGACGATTCATATACAGGATCCCTGAATACATGCAGGATTCTGTCAGACCGGGTAAAATAGTGCTTGTACAGTTTGGAAATAAGAAGATCTATTCAGGTGTTGTTTGCAGGACACATAATGATTCAGGCGGGATAAGGAATATAAGACCCCTGATTGAAATAAGCAACCAGGTTTCTGATATAAATGAATCGCAGTTAAAGCTGTGGAGTTGGATATCAGATTATTATATGTGTTCAGAAGGCGAAGTAATGAAAGCCGCTGTTCCTTCTGCACTCTTCCCTGATGGTGTAGTTGCCGCCCCTGTTGCAGAAAAATATAAAGCCAGGGAAGAGACATTCGTTAAGCTGGCAAAGAAATTCACAGATAAAGAATTAATTGAGATTCTCGATAAGCTTAAAAAAGCTCCAAAACAATCGGAGATCCTCACAACCTATCTTTACCTGACAGGTTATTCGACCGGATCAGAAATCAAACCACTCAGGAAGGTTTTGTTGCTTGACAAAGTCAATTCATCTTCAGGAATACTGGAAGCTCTTGAAAAAAAGGGTATAATGGTATCATTGCCGATGGAAGTCGGAAGGTTGAAAGATTACGGACAACTGGCTGAACCTCTTAAGAAGCTGACCGAAAGCCAGTTATCGGCATTTAACATTATAAAGGATTCCTTTAAAAGTAAGGATACTATATTGTTGCATGGGATCACATCAAGCGGTAAAACGGAGATTTACATCCATCTGATAGAGGAACAGCTGAAAAAGGGGAAACAAGTTCTTTATATGTTGCCGGAGATTGCTCTGACGAGCCAAATAATCCTCAGACTTCAGAAGCATTTTGGAGCTGTAACGGGAGTTTACCATTCCCGTTTTAATGATCAGGAGAGAGCGGAGATATGGAAAAGTGTTTCTGATGAAAATCCCGAGTCGGGTTATAAACTTATTTTAGGAGTGAGGTCATCACTCTTTCTCCCGTTCTATAATCTGGGCCTGGTAATAGTGGATGAGGAGCACGACACTTCATACAAGCAGCACGACCCGGCTCCAAGGTATCATGCCCGGGATTCAGCCATAATGCTGGCATCTTTTCATAAAGCAAAAACCATTCTTGGCT
>Ga0315542_1000687_pt1 | contig 21414 bp, 15 predicted proteins | sample SalMarSW160120MG_FD_202541 | JGI IMG/M metagenome (GOLD analysis project Ga0315542, IMG submission 202541) | Salt marsh sediment microbial communities from the Plum Island Ecosystem LTER, Massachusetts, United States - Salt Marsh Sediment SW1601-20 ... | reverse complement strand
GCGAACTGCCCGGTGGCGGCCTATTCGAGCTCATGACCCTGTCCACCAGGGTGCCCACTTATTTCATAACACAGAACGAGGACGCAGCCAGGTCCACAAGGACCGACAGCGTTCAAGCTGTCTTCGGCGGGGCTCCAGGCTTCACCCTGGGTCTCTGGGACGGCGGAGCGCCGAGAGTGACCCATCAGGAACTGGCCGGAAGAGCGGTATGGAAGGACGATTTCGGCTACGCGACGCACCCTCATTCGACGCATGTCGGCGGGACGATGATAGGAGCCGGGGTCGTGGCCCGGGCCAAGGGTATGGCCTTCCAGGCAAACCTGATCTCGTACGAATGGTCGTTCGACGATCTCGAAGCGGACCTCGAGGCGCGCGACGGCCTCCTGCTTTCAAATCACAGCTACGGACACGCGCGCGGCTGGACGGTGACTTCCTCGGGCACGCTCTACTGGTACGGCGATGTCATGATAAGCGAGACCGAGGACTATCTCTTCGGGTTCTACAGCGACGTATCCCGCGACTGGGACGAGGTTCTCAACAGGAATCCCTACTACCTCCCCGTGACATCGGCCGGCAACGACCGCAACGACTCGGTCGATCCCGGCGCGAGGCACTATTTCTGGGATCCCCAGAGCGGTGGATGGGTCTCGAGCACGGCGGTGCGCGACAATGACGGCGGCGAGCTCGGGTACGACTGCATCCCCGACGGGATGAGCACCGCTAAGAACACTCTGGTCATCGGCGCCGTAGTCGACGTCCCTGAGTACAACGGGCCCGAAGACGTCGAGATGACGACCTTTAGCTCCTGGGGACCGACCGACGACGGGCGGATAAAGCCCGACATATGCGGCAACGGTTACATGCTTTACTCCGCGATCGACGATTCAGACGTATCCTACGGCATATACAGCGGCACGTCGATGGCGTCTCCCAACGTCTGCGGATCTCTCGGGCTTCTCCAGGCGAGGTACGCGCAGATCCACGGCGACTCGATGCTCGCCTCGACAGTAAAGGCGCTGGCGATCCATACCGCGAGGGAAGCGGGACCGTATCCCGGCCCCGACTACGGATTCGGGTGGGGCCTGCTCGACACGTGGGCGGCGTTCGAGCATATCGAGTCGGACCCAGACGGAAGGCTGGGCAGGATAGACGAGATGACCCTGTACGACGGGAGGCCGATCGAGCTTTATTACGAGCCCGATGAAGGCTCGGAGAGGATCATGGTGACGATCGCGTGGAACGATCCGGCTTCCGGGCTGCCTGCGCCGGCCCTCAACGACAGGACGCCGCTGCTCGTCAACGACGTCGACCTGCGGGTGACCGGCCCCGGCGGCGTGTATAGCCCGTGGATACTCGACCCCGACGATCCGTCGGCCGCCGCCGGCAGGGGGGACAATTTCCGCGACAACGTTGAGAAGGTGATCATCGAGGACCCTGCTCCGGGTACTTATGTGGTAAGGATAAGCAACAAGGGCAAGCTTGAAGGGGGCTCGCAGGTAGTCTCTCTCGTCATATCCGGTGCGAAACGTTCACGCACATGGCATATCTTCGCCGACGGCTCGGGCGACGCGGCGACGATAGGCGAGGCGGTCTCGCTGGCGGTTCCGGGCGACCAGATATTCGTATTCCCCGGCACCTATTTCGAGCACGACATCGTCATAGACAGGAATCTCATGATCAAGGGTGTCGAGGGGGCCGGGGCAACGACTGTAGACGCGGACGGGGAGGGAAGATGCTTCACGGTTAAGCTGCCTGACCAGGTCGGGGCCGGATCGGGGAACACGCTCCCGACTGGCGGGGCCGTCGAGATAGAAGGCCTGACGCTGCGCGGCGGTCTCGCTTCAGGACCGGGCGCGGGCGGCAGGGGTGGCGCTCTTTACTGCAAAGAGGCCTGCGTCCTCCTTTCTTCATGCGTACTCGAAAGCAACGAGGCAGAGGAGGGAGGCGCGATATGTCTAGATCAGTCCAGGTCGCTGATATCAGGATGCATGATCCATGACAACGTGGCCCCCGGCGGCGGAGGCCTGTACCTGCTCCGCTCGGACGCGACGGTCGAGAACAGCACGATAGTCTACAACAACAGCATGAGCGGTGGAGGAATGATCATCGACGCCTCGAATCCCGAGGTGAGAGGGTGCACGGTATCGAACAACGGAGGCAGGGACGGCTCGGGGCTGTACATACGCGGAGGCGGGAGAGCGAGGATATCGGTTTCTATCGTCTCATTCGGAGGAGATGACGGGAGCGGTATATTCGTCGAAGGGTATTCGACGAGGCCGTTGATAGAATGTTGCGACGTATACGGGAACGGAGGCGGAGATTACGGCGGCCTGCTACGGGACCGGACCGGGATCGACGGGAACATCTCGGCCGACCCGCTCTACTGCCGGACCTGGGCTCGCGAGTTCACCCTCGGTGACGGGTCACCGTGCCTTGCGCACAGGAACTCCTGCGGCATCCTGATGGGAGCGCACGGGACAGGCTGCCACACGCTCTCGCTGATCCGCGTCAAACCGGACGGCACGGGGGACGCGGAGACGATAGCCGACGCCATGGCAGAGGCGACTGCGGGCGATACGATCCTTCTTGCGCCCGGCACCTTCTCCGGCCCCGGCAACAGGGACCTATTCTCAAGGGGCATGCCGGTCTTTATAACCTCGGAGGAGGGGGCGGAACAGACGATGATCGACTGCGCTGCCGGGGGCGAGGCCTGCTACGGGTTCTACTTCGGAGGAGGCGAGGACACCTCTACCGTCCTCGAGAAAGTCACTGTTTCCGGAGCGGCCTTGGGAGCGATCGTATGCGAAAACGGCTCCGGGCCACTGGTCAGGGACTGCGTCATAACCGGCAATCACTTCATGGGCGGGTGGCACGGCGGAGGGATCAGCGTGGGAACCGGCTCGTCCCCGGTCATCAGGCGGTGCCTGATCTCGGATAACTCGGGAAGCCCTCACGGGGGAGGGGTGTTCTGCAAGTACGCCTCGCCGGTCCTGGAGGACTGCGAGATCACGGGGAACATGGCGACCGGATCGGGCGGAGGCGTGGCCTCCTTCAACTCCTCGCATCCTGTCATCAGGCGGTGCCTGATCTCGGGTAACACCGCCGTCGATGAGTCGGGCGGGGGCGTCTACGTGATAATGGGATCGGCGACTGTAGAAGGCTGCCGGGTCACCGGCAACGCGGCGAATTACGGAGGCGGCGGCCTGTTCAGCGGGACGAGCGCCACACTGTACATCTCGAGGACTCTTGTAGCCGGCAACAGCTCCGTGAGTATAGGAGGCGGTGTCTACAGCGCGGTCGGCATGCAGATGTCACGCTGCACCGTCGTCGACAACTATACAGAGTATTACGGCGCAGGTATCGAGGTCTTCCAGGGTCCCAACAACCATATAGACAACACGATCGTAGCGTTCAACAGGAACGCGGAGGGCATCTTCACCATATCGGGCAACATCGATATCAGATGCTCTGATGTCTTCGGGAACGAAGGCGGGAACTACGGCGGAGCCTCCGCGGACATGACCGGCCCGCTCAACGTCTCAGAGGACCCCTTTTTCTGTGACGCTGAGGGCGGCGACTACCATCTCGACGCCTCATCGCCCGTTCTGACTCCTCCAGATCCTTCGTGCGGCGTCATGGGCGCGCTCGGTGTCCGCTGCGGCGACTCGGCCGACCTGCTTTTTTCTTCGGTAGCTTTCGATACGACGACCGCGGGCGCAGGACGGACGGTACGCGCCGCCGCTACGGTGCGCAATGCGGGACCGGCGGGAGCGGGGCGGTTCCGCGTCGACTTCTACAGCGACCTCGACGATCCGCCGGCCCCGGGGGATGAAGGGGATCTGTCCGGGATGGTCGACACACTCCCGTCAGGAGATTCGACCCGGGTCATGTTCGATGTCTCGAGTCCCGTGGCGGGGATGTGGCGCTCATGGCTCCTGATAGATACAAGCGGGCTGGTTACCGAGTACAACCGGGACAACAACACCGCAGGGCCCTTCATCGTCAGTTGGACGAACCAGGGAGGCGTGACGCCTGAACGTTCGGGTCTCAGGAAAGTCGGGCCCAATCCGTTCGCGGGAGAGACTGAGATCGTCTATGACCTCGACCGGCACACGGCCGCCGAGATCTCGATATACGATCTTGTCGGCAGGCGCCTTAAGATCTGGGAACTTCCGCCGGCGGGCCCGGGGAGGTTTATCATAACCTGGCCTGGGACGACGGACGAAGGACGGCAGATCTCCTCAGGGGTCTATTTTATAAGGTTCAAGGTGGACGGAGTCGTCGAGCAGAGCGAAAAGGTCGTCAGGATAAGGTGATCCGATCAGCGGCGGTCATCTGCCGGCCTTTTCCTTCATCCTCCTGAGCAGTTCCCTGTGCTGGTACTGGACGTAGAGCTCGGTCTCGGGCTTTTTGGTTATCCGGCGTATCGTGATCGACATATCCGGAAGATTGAACCAGTAAGTCTTGTATGCCATCTCGATCGATCCGTCCGGCGAGGTCGGCTCGATTCCGTATCTCTCGACGAGCCGGTCGCGGAGCGTTTCGAGCTGCGAGTAGGTGTTGCGCTTGTAGTAGAGGACGATCTCCATCAGCCGGTCCTCGAAGAAGGTAAGTCGGGACATCTCGATCTCTCTCGAACCGGAGGGAGTGCCGGTCACGGCCAGCAAGGTCCCTCTCCTGTCGTAGGGGGATCCCTGTATCTCGGTCCAGGGAACCGACGTGCCCACGCGCTTTTTGAAATCCCCGAGTCTCTCTCCGAGATGGAATCCCTCGATATCATCGCCAAGCACCAGGTCCCCGCCGCCTCCCGAGCAGGCGGCTATGAGGACGAGTGCGATAGATGTTATTATGGCGCCAGGCGCCGCTTTCCTTCCGTGATATCCCCGCATGGCCCGGCTATCCTTCCGCTTTTTCTTTTGAGCTGAACAGCGTGAACAGCCCGCCGATCCCGACGGCGAGCATGATCCCCGACTGTATCCATGTCTTCGGCGGTATCGCTCCCTTTGTCGAGACCACGAAGACCGGCATCGCGATCGACAGCCCTATCAGGACGAAGTAGATGATTATCATCACCCTTCTCGCCTTGGCTCTCGTCTCGGGCGTGTCCACTCCGAAGACCTTGTTGTAGAGTATCAGGAGGAACATCGTCAATATTCCCAGGGCGGCGAAAATGATCCAGAAGGTCCTGAGCGTGGGTCCAACGCCGGTATGCCCGACAAGAGGCTTGAGGAACGAGTTGTACATCTCCCCGCCGACGTTCGATCCGACCAGCGATCCTATGACCCCGTAGAGGAACGCGTACCCCATGTATACGGCCTTTTTGTCCGGAGGCGCCACCAGCCCGATGTAGGAGTAGTATTTCGGGTGGCAGGTCATCTCGCCGATGGAGAAGACGGCGATACCCAGTATGAAGATCCAGATGTTCTGCGAGGAGGCGAGAAAGATGAACCCCAGCGCACCTATCATTATGCCGCCCACCATCGTGGGAAGCGGCTTCCTGTTTTTCACCGCCATGTTGACGAATATCTGCAGCAGCACGATCGTGCCGGCGTTGATCATGGTGACGTATTCAGGGCCGAACTGGATCGTGAATCCGAGCCGATGAAAGATATTGTTTATCGGCGTCATATCGATGAAATCACGGAGATACCAGAGGACCGTGCCGAAGTTCTGGAAGTAGAGTATCCAGAAGCACGAGTAGACGAATATCAGGAGCATGAAACGAGCGTCGGAGAGTACCATGAGGGCCCCGGAGAGGACCTCGCCGAGGCTCTTCGTGCTCTTCGGCTTGGGCGGGTCCCTGTAGAGGAATATCGTCGGGATGAACATCAGGGCGCAGTAGATCGAACTGAAGATAAAGACATGCCTCCACCCGAAGTTCCAGCGGAGCTGGCCGGCGACGAAGGGAGCCACGAGCGCGCCGAGGTTGATCATCCAGTAGTATATCCCGAATCCCATCCCCGAGTTCGTTTCGTTGGTAGTGCGGGCGATCGTTCCAGAGATGATCGGCTTGAAGAGGCCCGAGCCCATCGCCATGATGACGAGCGTGAAGAAGATCACGCCGAAGGCCGTGACCTCGGACGACAGGAAGTACCCCGCCGAGAGGAAAGCGAATGCGACGAGGAGCATCCGCCTGTAGCCGTACCTGTCGGCCAGGGCTCCTCCGAGTATCGGGACGATGTATGTTATCGCGTAGACTACGCCGAGAAGAAGCCCGACGTTGTCCTCCGTGAATCCGAGGCCGCCGAACCCTACCCCCTGGGCCCTGGCCGCGACCTGGCCTGTAAGGTATATGGCCAGTAGAGAGTTGAGCCCGTAGTAGGCGCCTCTCTCGAAGAGTTCCATGACGTTGGCGATCCAGAAAGATCTGGGGAAAGAGCTGATTCCGGTCTTCTGCTCGCTTACCTGTTCCAACTGCTCTACTTCCTTTCAGAAGATGGACATCTTGTCGCCGCGGACTCATGCTGGCGCTCTGGGCTCAAGGTCGATCGAAGTCATGCGACCGGTGAGTCGCCGGTCACGTCGCGGGCAATGTTAACAGAAAATACGGAGCTGCCGAATAAAAAAAGAGGGATCCGGTATGGGAACGTGAAGCCGGGCGTAATTGTCCGCGGATGGATAATGCTGATCCACCAAGCGGGCAGCCTTGCGGTCAGCAGGAGAATCTGAGCTCGAACGTGCCGATCACTATCCTGTCGCCGCGCTTGAGGGCTCGCCTGTGGACTTCCTCGCCGTTGATGCTGGTACCGTGTCTGGTGTTCAGGTCCTCGATTTCGTACCCTCCGTTCGACCGGTGGATTATCGCGTGTTCGTCAGCGACGAACGCGTTGTCGAGACAGATATCGCACGACACGGCCCTGCCGAGGGAAGTGTCCTGCTTCTTCAGCGAGATCGTGAGGCCTGAGAAACAGCCGTTTGTGATTGTAAGAGCAGCCCCGTTGTGATCGTGTTTATGTTTATTCTTCCGGGGTCTCGAGTCCAGGACCGCCGAATTGCCGCTCTTTTTTCCGTTTCTTCTTCCTGTCACAATAACACCTTCCATGTAACGGGAATTGTCGGACAGGGCGGATTTGTCCGCCTGTTTCGTCCCCACACGCAATAATCGTACCACTCAGTTGTTTTCTATGAATGTCCACTCGCGGCGTCCGCCGCCTGGATTGAACGATACCAGGGCCTCGCCGCCATCGAAGAGGCGCCTGTAAGTCATTATGCTGTCGGATGTTCCTTCGACAGTGAGCGCGGAGAGCGCCCGTCCCGCGTCGACTTCTATCGACCAACCACGGAATGTGAAGTCGTCTATGAGCTCGGTGTAGAAACATCCGGTCAGGAGGCTGGAAAGCATGCAGAACATGTTGTTGTACTCGATCGAATTGTTGGTCAGGATGGACCATGTCCTGCCCTGTGCCTGCGTCAGCCATCCACCGGCCTGGTTCTCGAGAAGTTTCTCTAATCCCGCCCGGTCGGTGATGCCCCAGCACATGTTGGGGAAGAGCTCGTAGAAGATCCCGTTGAGATACCGTGCGAGCTCGGCGTCCTCCTGCGGCACTTTGCCGTTCGCGATCTGTATGAAGCCGGGTCCGAGCCTCGACCTTATCGCGGCTGCGTAGTCCTTCTGCCAGCGGAGAAAGACGGCCCTTTCGTTCCCGTCCTCGCCGATCGGTATGCCGTTACCGTCGAAATCGACCTGCCCTTCGACGTTGTCGTTATAGGGGCTCACGTAAGGCTGGTACATGAAATAGTCGTGCATAACGCCGTCGATCGCTTCCGGCCGGTCGTCAACATACTCCTCGAGCATGCCCACTATCCGAGTGATCAGTGTTTCGTCGGGCCGTCCCTCGTCGTCTATCGGGTCGAGGAAGATCGAGCCGGGCCAGACGGAGAATGTGTCCCCGGTGGTCGTCCAGGTCCAGTAGTCCTTTGTCGAATTATAGAATTCCAGTTCCCAGGGCAGGTATTTCTCCAGGTAGGCTGTGTCGGGGTAGAGTTCGCGCACCTGGAGCATGCCGAGGTATCCGAGTATCCTTACGTCGGGATTCAGCTCTCTTATACGCGCGATGATATCCTCCGCCAGCGGAGAGAAGCATCGCTCGATCGGGAGGATCAGAAGGCCTGCCCTCGCCGCCTCCGCTGTCCTGGCCTCGTCCCAGTTGAAAAAATCCCTCCAGTGGACCACACCACGCATGGGGTACTGCTCGAAGGGCGGGGAAGATCCCTGGGGCTCGGCCGGTTCAGAGGGAGAACCGGAGCAGGCGAGAAAGACCGCCGCCGATAGTGTGATCGTCATCAGGGACATGCGCATTATGCGATACCTCCTCAAGTCCCGCGGTCCGGCCCTCTTCAAGCTGGAGGAACGACCGGTAACGATGCTCCCTTTCAGGGAACCGCGGGGCACCGCCGGGAATCCCGCTCTCGGGAGCGGGTCCCTGACCGCTGCTGCCTTTCATTACAGATGCAACGCCGGTGCCGCGGCAGGCCCGCGGTCTTCGATTACTGTTTTCCATCAGGCCTGGCCGTTGTAGAATCGTTATCGGCCGTTGTTCCTCGGAGCGGAGGGACCAGGCGGCGGGAAGATCCGTAGAAAGATAACAGGCCGAAGATGCACCCGAAAGGAGAACCGGGAATGAATGGTTTCATCGATGTAGTATGGAGGTGGCTCATAACCAGCGGAGCCAAGGTCCTGGCGATCGTGATCGTATCGTTCATCCTCATCAGGGTCCTCAAGATGCTCATATATAGGTCAAGAGACAGGATCTCCCAGAAGACGGAGAATGACGTCGAACGGACCAAACGGACCGAGACCCTGGCGGGGCTCATCGAAAAGACCATGAGAGCGATCGTGATACTGGCGGCGGCGCTGATGACTCTCGAGGCGCTCGGGCTGGATATCGCCCCCCTGCTGGCCGGCGCCGGGGTAGTGGGGCTCGCGGTGGGCTTCGGGGCGCAGAGCCTCGTCAAGGATGTGATCAGCGGGTTTTTCATACTTCTCGATAATCAGATGAACGTCGGCGACGTTGTAGAGATAGCCGACAAGACGGGACTGGTCGAAGCGATCAACCTCAGGGTGACCACCCTTCGTGACCTTTCGGGGAATATGCACATAATACCTAACGGAGAGATAGCGACGGTCACTAATATGACCAAGGAGTACTCCAGGGTAGTTCTCGACATCGGAGTCGCGTACAAGGAGAATGTCGATGATGTGATGAGGGTGATGAAGGAGGTAGGCGAGGAGCTGTCGAAAGACGCCGAATTCGCTCCACGCATACTTGCTCCCTTGGAGATGCTCGGGGTCGACAGCTTCGGGGACTCCTCCGTGAACATCAAGGCCAGGATCACCACGAAGCCGCTCGAGCAGTGGACGGTGGCGAGAGAGTACAGGCGCAGGATCAAGAACAGGTTCGACGAGGCCGGGATCGAGATCCCTTTCCCTCATGTGACGCTGTATATGGGCGAAGGGGAGAACAAGGGGGTGCTGAAGATCCGGAAAGCAGAGGACAGTCAAGCTGCCGGCTCCGAAAAGCGCTGAATCATTTCCGGGGACCCCGGAAGCGTCAGCCGACTCACCCGCCCTTGAGATATCTGACGGTGAGTTCGGGCCGCAGCGCCTCGGCGGCGTTCTCCCTCATGTACACGTGGAGAAAAGTCTGCTGTCCCGCGGTCCTGGGTATGATAAGAACGCCGTCGTTTACCGAAGGCACCTTTATCCATCTCTCGACCCTTGCCGGGTCGAGCTCGAAGTAGACTGTGGTGTCGGACTTGACCGGCCTGGAGTCCATCAGGCCGAGATGATCTCCGCCCGGGACGGTCCACGGCGAGACTCCCTCGTCGACATAGAGCCATGAAACACCCTCGTTAAGGAATCCCTCTACCCATGAACCCGGATAAGCCGCCGGAACGGTCGCCTCCCACGCGTCTAGCCAGACGGTACGGTTCGTGTCCTCGGGCTCGACGCTGATAGTCAGCATCGCGCCTGTCACTTTTGCGCAGTCGGTTATCGAGGTGAGGTCGAACCTCAAGAGCATCCTGCGTTCGTAGAGCATCTCTTCGATCCTGATGACTCCGAGAGTGTCGAGGGGCGAGGTGCCGTCGTTGCTGGTGCGCATTGCCAGGGTCGGGCCGTCCCTGATCACCGCGTCCCTCGTGCCGGTATATGAAGGGATGGGCTCGGTCCCGTCCCGGAACACCACCGTGATGGTGTCGCCGCTTTCCCGAGGGCCGGTCGTGCTGTCTGTGCAGCCTGTGCCGGCGAGCATCGCGGCTGCCGCCGCCGCGAAACATACGAGATGGATGAGTGTCTTTCTCAGCATGACATAAATATAAGGGAAAATACGCGGACCGCAGACATATTATTTCTTCGGCGCTCGGAAATCGCCTGCGTCGATTCCGTGTTTCTTCATCAGGTCGTGCAGGGTAGGGCGGCTCACCCCCAGCTCGCCAGCGGACGCGGATACGTTTCCCGATGTCCGCAGGAGCGCGGCTACGACCATGCCCTTCTCCAGTCTGTCCCTTGCCTCCTTCAGCGACATCTCGCCCGCGACGCTGATCGAAGTCTCCTGCGCCGGCGAGTCTTCTGCGGCGGCGCCTTCGAACGGGATATCGAGGTCGGAAGGCTGAATCAGGTTGGAAGCGGCCATCAGCACGCCCCGCTTTACCCTGTTGTCGAGCTCCCTGACGTTGCCGGGCCAGTGGTACGAGTGGATCGCCTGGATGGACGCCCTGCTGTACCCCTTCAGGCCCCTCGAGAACTCTGAGCTGTACCGGTGGAGGAATCTCGTGGCGAGAAGAAGGATATCGTCATCCCTGTCTCTGAGAGGTGGCATCGATATCCTGACTGTGTTTATACGGTAGTAGAGATCCTCACGGAAAGTCTTTTCCACGATCATCTCCTCCAGATCGCGATTGGTCGCCGCTATGACGCGGACGTCGACCTGGATCGGCGTTCCTCCACCGACCCTCTCGACCACCTGGTCCTGCAGGAACCTCAGCAGCTTCACTTGAAGGGCCTGCGGGAGCTCGCCGATCTCGTCAAGGAAGAGAGTGCCGCCGTCGGCAGTCTCGAATTTTCCCGCCTTCGCCGCGTGTGCCCCGGTGAAGCTTCCCTTCTCATGGCCGAAAAGCTCGCTCTCGAGAAGGTTCTCGGGTATAGCGCCGCAGTTGATCGGGACGAATGGCCCTGCGCCGCGGGTCGATTTGTTGTGGATCGCGCGCGCGATCAGCTCCTTGCCCGTCCCGCTCTCGCCCGTGACAAGGACCGAGACTCCGGTCGGCGCGATGCGCCTCACCGTCTCGAATACACGGAGCATAGGCTCGGACATCCCGATGACTCCCTCGAATTCGTGACCTCTGGCGTACCCATCCTTGAGCCTGGCGAGCTCTTCCTCCAGGGACCTTATGTAAAACGCTCTCTGCAGTATGACCCTGAGTTCATCTATGTCGACTGGCTTGGCGTAGAAATCCACCGCTCCCGTTTCGATAGACTTCAGAGCGTTCTCCATGTCGTCGTGTCCTGTGATCATCACGACCTTGACGCGCGGATCGATGCTGAGCGCCGTTTCGAGCACCTCGAATCCCTCGAGCTCCGGAGCGTTTTCGCTGAGGGAAAGGTCGAGTATCATAACGGAGGGGGAGCCGGCCTTCACAGCCGCTATCGCCTCGGCAGCTGACGAGGCCGTGATGATCTCGTAGTCGCTCTTGAAGGCCCATTTGAGCTGCTTGAGGATCGTCTCTTCGTCGTCTACAATGAGCAGTCTGTCCTTTGCCAAATCCCGACCGTGCCTTTCCAGGCGCTTACCCGCCCGCCGGTATCTCCACCTTGACTGTCGCTCCGCCTCCCGGGAGGCTTGAGACCGAGATCGACCCGCCGTGCGCCTCGGTGAGAGACTTGCAGAGGACGAGCCCGACCCCCAGCCCGTTCTTCTTCGTGCTCATGAACGGCCTGAACAGCCCGTTTTCGAGGAAATCGCAGTCGAATCCCGGTCCATCGTCGCTGACTGTGATCGTCAGCGTCTTCCCGTGCCGGGCCAACCTGACCTCCACAGATCCGCCTTCGCCCGTGGCCTCGATAGAGTTGAGCACGAGATTCTCCACGATCCGGGAAATGGCAGCCTGATCTACGAAAGCTGACACGCTTTCTTCAGATTCGAGACTGACCGCGACGCCTTTTTTCGACGCGAGCTGCCTGAGCACATCGATCTTTTCTGCGGCCGTCGAGGCCATGTCCGTCGGAGCCCTGGAGATGGCGGTCGGCGACTTGTGCGCGTTCAGCGAATCTATCAGGCGGCGCATCTTCTGTACCGATCTCTCGATCGTGTCGATCGCGTCTTCCTGGAATTCCCTATCATGGATATTATCCCTGGCGTTTTCGGCAGTCAAGGAGAGCATGCCGACCGTGTTCTTGAGATCATGGATCACAAAGGAGGCGAACCTGTTGAAGGATTCGAGCTGTTTCGATTCAAGATGTCGTTCCTCCATGAGAAGGTTTTCCAGCGCGAGAGCGGCCTGATCGGTGATCGTAGCGAGAAAATCGCGGTCCTCCTCCGACCATAGCCTCCCGAAATCCTTCCTCCCAAGGGCTATAAAACCTCTTGGCTCTCCGCCGATCGTCAGGAACGAAATGGCCCGGACCCATCCTGGTGTTTCGCCGATGCCGGTGTCCGGTCCGGCCTGGCGGTCAGTGGCGTGCGTGAGCCGCCTGTGGCCCGGGATCATGGCTATGGGAGAACCGGAATAGAGCTCCATCATTCCGCCCGAGGAGGCGTCGGCGATCTCTTCCTTCTCGAGCCCGTAGTCTGCCGCTCTGCCTCCGCTGATGCCGGCATAGATCAGGCCCTTCTTCACCATCATAGTCTCGCAGAGCGAGCTTATTGTGTTGGCGAGCAGGTCGTCGACAGTCGAGCATGAGGTCATCAGCCGGGCATAGTAGCGCCATTCCCGCCTGTAATTGTACAGGCCGGGCCTGAAGTTCTCGTTGACGAAGATTCTCAGCTGGCGCCTGGCTTTTCCCGATATGAGGACGGCGAGCAGGACGAATATGGTGAATACCGAGAGTACCATCGTGCCCAGCCTGTGATAAGGCATCCCGATCAGATCGGATGTCCAGGTGATCAGCGCGAACGCGAGCAGGTAGAGTCCCGAGATGACCACGGTCACCACCGATGGCGCCTTGCCGGTCTCCATCACGGTCTTGACCTCGAATACGGGGTACCTCCATCCCGCGTAGAGGACGGTTATGCAGAATATGATCATGCCGAGGGCTCCGGCGGAGATAAAATAGTTATCTACCTCGGACAGCAGCACCAGCCGGCTCATCATGATGAAATTCATGACCGAGGCCAGGATCGTCCCGAGAAGCGGGTACTTGAGGGATACCTTCGCGGGGACCGTCGCCGCTCTGTACGTATTCTCGAAGGAATGAAGGATCAGGACGTTTATGGCGAGGGCCAGGAGCGCGAGCATCTGCCCGAACGGGGTGACCCCGATCCTCCAGAGCCCGCCTCCCTCAGCGATCTGGAACCTGCTGATGACCAGTTCCACCGGAACCAGCAGGGCGGCCGCGGCGAGCAGGGTCCCCAGAGTGATCATGCCCGGAAGCCACCTCCGCATTCTGTGGTCCGCATCGCTGCGCCCGAAGAAGGCAAAGAACGGGATGAAGAGAGCAGGGGAGAATATCAACAGCGCGAGGTGGATCTGGAGGCGGCGCATCACATCTTCGGGAGATCTCGAGATCAGCGCGAGCGTCAGGGCGGCCGCCGCCGCCGAGGCAATGGCCGCGGAAAGGATAAATAGGGTCTTTTGCGCGCTGCGCCTTCGCGAGGAGACATGTATCACGGCGAGCAGAAACAGGAGGGCCGATGACGATCCGGTCAGTATCGCCGTAAGAGTAGTCATCTCGATCCCTTGATCCTTTCGTACTGCCTGAGAGCCTCGGCGGCGACCGGAGTGTCCGGGTAGTCGGCCGCGCAGCTCTTCAGGATCTCGGCCGCCCGGCCCGGGTCGCCGAGCTCGTTCTCATATATGGACGCTGCCATCAGGCAGTTTTCCTTGAAACGGTGGTACTGGGGGTACTCTCCCGGCAGCGCCAGCAGCCGGGAAGCCGCTTCTTTCCAGCGCTGCTGCTCTATCAGGGCACGCACGTTGTATTCCTCCGCGACTATCCTGACCATCTCCGAATACTGCATCGAAGAGAGCCGCTTATAATGCTCGGCCGCTCTCTCGTAGGCCGCCTCAAGAGCCTCGGCCTCTCCCGTCGCCCTGTAATGGGCGGCGATTCGCAGCGGCGCCTCCAATCCCTGTATTGTTGTGGGGTAGTCGGTGTAGACCGACTTGTAATGGAGAGAGGCCTCGACCCAGTTATTCCTGCGCTCTTCGAGTATGGCGAGTTGCCACTGCGCCTCTACGGCTTCCGGGCCCGAGCTCCTGTAATCTTCGAGGACCTTGTTATACGCTTTCGCCGCGTCCTGGTATTTTTCTCCATCAAGAAGGATGTTTCCCTTCATGAGAAGAGCCGTCGGTGCTTCCTTCGAGCCGGGATACCCGTCGATGATCCTGTCGAAGATCGAGATGGCGCTCTCACGGTCGCCGAACCCGTCTAGTTCTACACGAGCCTCGAGGTAAAGCAGACCGGGGATGTCGGCCTCGTCCTCGTACAGCTTTCTCATCTCCCTGATCGTGTTTCTCGCCTCTTTCCATTTTCCCGAGAGGAGGTACGTGCTGACGAGGTTGTACCTCGCCTCCTTCCTGAAATCATCCTGAGCGTCAGAGTCTATAATGTACCGGTAGAGATTTTCCGCCTCGCCGAGCCATTCTCCGGCGCAGCCGGAATCCTCCTTCGCCCTGCAGATCTCCGCGATGCGGATCGGCGTGAGAAGATAGCGTCTGTTGAGCCTGGCCGTATCGAGTATCTGCCCGCCGGACAGGTACTCTTCGTGGAATTTCCTGAAAAGCTCCAGGGCCTTTTCGCTGTCGCCCGTCTCGTTGGAGATGAACGCCGCCGACCAGAGTGCGTTCGCTCTCGCCGCCGGCACGTTACCCGCGATCTTGTAGGCGCGCAGAAAATCGTTTCGCGCGTCCTCGAACATCGCCGCCCTGAACTCGAGCTCGGCGAGCTCCATCCGCGCCGTTACTATGAGCAGGTCCATTCCATCGATCTTTCCTGCCTCTCCGGAGTGATCCTCGATGATCTTCCTGTATGCCGTCAGCGCCCTTTCCAGGAACTCCCTGTTCAGGGTCGGGAAGGTAAGCTCGGCGGCCAGCTTCCTCGCGTCGAACAGTTCCTTTTCCGCCTCATAAGAGGGTGATTTCTCCCTCTCGCCGCATCCGGGACATATCATCAGGCACGCGGCCAGCACAGCCGCCGCGGTAGCCGTCATGACCGGTCTGAAAGCGGCTCCGGCCGCGTCGATTCTCATCTTCCTTCCTTTCCGCGTCATCCCGCATCGTCCTGGTAAGGGTCCTTGCCGGCCGGGCGGTCCACCTTCCTCGCGAGGAATATCACCGTGGCGGAGGCGGTAGTTATGTAAACGGAGACGAGCTCCATCACCCTGGAGGCTATATGGTTGTGTATCATGAAGTCCGGGGAGAGCCGCAGAGCTATCATGTCAGCCTTCATGTCGAGCAGGATGGTCGGGAGGGTCAGCATGAAAGGCACCGCGACGATTATAAGAGTCTTGGTGAATGTCCTGAGCGATAGAGATATACCCGAGGCCAGCGCGGCCGGGGCGGACGCCCCGTCGAGCATCACAATCGGCATGGAATATACGAAAAGCGACTCGATCACCAGGCCGGCCGCTATTCCTCCGCCGAGGGCGATGTGTCTCGCCGGCCCCTCTATGCCGGACGATAGCCAGACCCCGAGGAATACCGCCGCGTATATGGCCGCCGATGAGACGAGAGACACGCAGACGAGGTGCGGATACCGCCGGCCTGCTGCCGAGAATGCCTGCGGCAGGGAAGGCCGGCCGCGCCGGACCGCTTTCGCCACGAGGTATATGGTCGCGCCGTGGAACGCCGATTTGACAACGACTTCGAGAACCATCTCGATCCGGCCCAGTATGGGCTGAAGAAGCAACAGATGCGCCGGGTAATGCCCCAGCGACTCGGGTGTGATCCCGCGGAGGGTAAGCGCCCACAGTCGCGCGAGCGGCCCTGAGTTGCCGGCCAGGTAGACGGCGAGCAGCGCCATCTGGAAGACGAAGTAGATAAGGTAGGGGGCGGCGACCCTGGCATCGACGAGGAGGCCGAGGGCGGTCTGGAACGCTTCGAAAGCCGCGGCCGTGCTCCTTGCCAGGCTTCCCCGCTCGGCCGCGTCAGCGCTTCCCGTGATCACTGTTTTCGACATGCCCTGTCAACTCCCGTCTTCATCTTCCCGGGGCGAGAGCGCCTCGAGAACGCGCGGCGAGATTTTCTCGATGAATCCGACCGTCCGGGCCATCGTCGCCTCTTCCCCTCCGGGCGGAACGATGGCCGAGAATCTTATGAACGAGGCGGCCTGCGGGCGGGCCATAAGCGCGTCGGTCATCTGGCGCCATTTGAGCGCGAACTCATCCGGTATCGCCCTGCCCCGCATTTCGAACCAGTAGATAACGATCTGCTTGCTCCGTCCGTCCGATATCAGCAGTTTCCGTGCCGCCGTGGCCGATCCGCCGATATCGAGGCTGATCGAGACGTCCGAGATTATATCCCAGCCGGCGCCGGGGTAACAATGCTTCGGTGAGTGTATCTGTGAGTTCTCCTGCTGATCGGCGAAGTAGCCTATAAAAAGGTCTATTTCGTCTCCGGATCCATCGACATATGACCGTGTCAGCGTCATGTCCGCGCCCAGCAGTCTTAATGATTCGGGGGATATATACTCATCCCTTGCCGTGAACCCGGCTACAGATCGCGGGATGGAATCCAGGCCGGGCGGTTCGGGCCGCGGCATCGTTCTGAGCCTCAGCGACCAGGTATAGGCGCAGAGCAAGGCCAGGATGACCAGGATGGCGGTCAATTTTTTCGTCGATACTGTGTCCATCTCAATATTCCCGCAAAGAGGAGAAGCAAAAGGAACCCGGCCATGAACACTATTATCCCTGACGCTTCGTGCAGCGGGCCATCGGCGAAGGCCGGCCCGAAAAATTGCGCTCCCAGGGCCGTGACCACCAGCCGGACCGTGTTCGCCGCTATCGCTGCCGGCACGGAGAAGATGACGAGCAGCAACTTCCTTCCCCTGGACATGTCGGAGAAGAACGCGAAGACGATCGCCAGCGTGAACATGGTCATCAGGGAACGCAGCCCGCTGCAGGCCGCCACCACTTCCAGAGTATAGCCGGGGAGCAGGAGGATGTTACCTTTCCGGATCACGCTCACTCTCATGGCCGTAAGCGTCCACGAGCTGAGCTTCGCACTCAGTATCTGCATCGGAAAAGTGATCTTGTAATAGATGATATAGGGAAGAGGCACCATCAGAAGCAGCAGAAGCAGCGGAGGGCCGGCGGCTCTGGTGAACTTCCATCCCCTGAGAAACAGCGCCGCTCCAAGGACCATCAGGGGCAGCGAGATCCTCATGGCGAAGTTCTCGGCTGCCGCCGTCCCCGTGACGAGCATGCCGGCGGCGGCGAAGAGCAGAAGCAGCCCGGCGGCTTCCCCGCCCCCTCCGGCCGCCTCCCGGAGCTCTTCGCGCCTTCTCCAGAGCAGGAATGCCGATACGAACGGGATGAGGATCCCGTGACGGTAGTTCGGATCGGAGAGCCACTGGCGGGCGAGCGAGGAGACAACGGGCGCGTAGAGCACTAGAAGCATGACGAGCGCTGCTATCGACAGCAATATGCTGATCCGGGCCGTTCGGCCCTTTCTGTTGGCGGTCACCGGCAATTAGGGCTCCTCCCGTCGCTTCCGGTCGTGTCCTTTATATATCTTCAAGTGGATTATAACAAGAGTTATGCCACGTTACGGTCATAGAGCCGTCACGCTGCACCGGGCCTGCCACAACGGGCCGGGCAAAAAAAAGGCGGGTGCCCGATGGACCGCACCCGCCAAGGAACAAGGGTTCTACCCCTGACTATCGCTTTTTTCTTCTCAGAAGAGGCGCTATCCCGAGCAGGCCGAGTCCGAGAAGGCTCAGCGTCGAAGGCTCAGGCGTGGCGTAATAGGACGAGTCATAAAACTGCGAGTTCGTAATTGTATTGCCCCGGGAGTCGATCCCTATGGCGTCGAAATGGGCCCAGTCAAAACCGCGAACGACCACGTTCATCGTCAGCTCGTCCCCCCAGCCCGGAGTCTGGATGCAGCCGAAACCGTAATGCAGCGCGCCGACCTGATTGTTGTCGATCCGGCCGATATTCAGAAAGCTGTAATCCTTTTTTAGGGAAGGGCCGTTGAAAAGGATGGACGGGCTTGGATGCGTCCCGGTCGGGATGGCGTTGAGCCATTTCTCGAACGCGGAGATCTCGACGCCGTTTATGAAGATCTGACCGCTCTGGTTCCTGGGAACGCTCATCGCCAGGTAACAGTCCATGTAATCGTAAGCGGGGGCCTTGTACATCGGACGATGCAGGATTCCAGGCTCGTTGCCGCCGCCGGCATCTGGGCCCCAGTAGCCGACGACCTTGAGGTCGAAGTTGCTCGAGTTCGATACCCATGTAAAGTAATCGAGCCCCGAGTGGTAGACGGAGTACTGAGAGTCGACGATGTACGTCTGAAGCCTCGGCACCGCCGCCGCGGGTATCGAAAGAGCGATGACCGTCAGGACCGCCAGGCTCATGGATATCGATCTTTTCATCTTCAGCTCCTTATGCAGGTGTCGGGATTCTTTATTATCCCGTCGATAATTGTATTCTCAGCATGTATATCCGCAAGCGGCGTGCCATCCGAGCGCTGATCCCAACTGATTAAATATAAACGAATTGCCGCAATCAAAATCTGGGTGATTTTACCCTGCCAATAATGTGTTAACTATCCCGACGGAATGGCATTTTCTGGTACTCCGGAATATCTGTTTTCTTCGGCTGCAGCACGAAAAGAAGGGAGGCGGGGAAATCTCCCCGCCTCCCTGCAGTACCGGTCGTCTTCCGGGACGGTTCCTGCCGGACCGTATCTGCGCTCTTATCTCCTTCGATCAATGATGGGGAGTCCTGCGTACACGGGTCGCTCCCCTAGTCAGGGATGGAGATGAGGCCCGTCTGTGGGTGCCGGATCTCGACAGCCTGGTCCCTGTATGGAGGGTTCTGCGCCATGCGCTGGCCCTGCCGGTGCTGAACGTACGCCTGTATTTTTCCGCGTTGTTCGAGGGCAGGCGGCGCTTCAGCGCGCTGGCCCTTGCGGCCTGGGCCGGGCTCGTCAGTTTCGAGACACCCCGGCTGGGGCTGTTGCGCTCCCTTGTCGACTGCCAGAGGAAGTCCTGGCTGCCGCGCTTTGTGAATTTCGAGCCGTCTATCACCGAGAGGCAGCCCGCGGCAGGGCGGGTCGGCCTTGCGGCCCTGAAAGCAGGTCTTTTCGCGCTCACGGCTGTTGATCGCATCGGGGCCGCCGTCGTGCCGGCGGAGAACCCTGCCGGCGTGCCCGCTTCCCTGGCCACCGCCATGTTCCACCGACTGTCGAGCTCTCCGCCCTTCTTCAGTGCCCACCCCTCGAAATCGGTCGAGGCGTGCGCCGGAAGCGCGGTGATGATCGACAGGAGCAGAAACAGCGGCACTATCGAAACATTGATGTAACGCATGCTTGTTTCCCTGTATCTATATTTTCACGGAAATAGGAAACGGATTTACAAATATATAGCTTTACGCAGAGTCAAGAAGAGGAGGAGAGAGGTTCCTGTTCTTACATGGATGATTCTAGCATAATGGCCGGGACGTGTCAAGCGGGCCGGTCAGCACTTGTCGATATACCGAGCCACTTCCCAGTCCGTAACGGCAATCTTGAACTCCTCCGCCTCGAGGGCTTTCGACTCGGCGTACTTGCGCTGAAGGTCCTCACCGAGAAGCTCCCTCATCAGGGCGCTCTCCCTGAAGAGATATACCGCGGCCTCGAGCGACTGTGGGAGCTGGTCGATCCCCTGCTTTTCGAGCTCATCGGCCGGAAGGGTGTAGACGCTGTCCTCGATCTCCGGCATCAGGACGTAACCCTTCTTTATCCCCTCGAGGCCGGCCTTGAGTATGGCCGCGAAGAGGAGGTAGGGCGACGCGGCAGGGTCGGGGCAGCGCAGCTCGGCCCGGACCGACGCCTCTCGTCCCTTGGTCGACTGCGGGATCCTGATAAGCGATGAGCGGTTCTTGCTTCCCCAGCAGATATAGACCGGTGCCTCGTATCCCGAGACAAGACGCTTGTAGGAGTTTACCGTCGGGTTGGTGATGGCGCATATCTCCTTTATATGGGCGAGCAGTCCGGCGATGAACTGCTTTGCGACCGGGGAGAGCCGGTGTGGGTCGTCTGCCCCGAAGAAAACCGGTTTTCCGTCGGTCGAGAAGAGGCTGGCGTGGGTGTGCATGCCGTTGCCCGCCTTGCCGAACAGTGGCTTTGGCATGAAAGAGGCGATCAGGCCGTACCTGTGGGCTATCGACTTGATAATCTTCTTGAGCACGACGACATTGTCGGCGGTCGCGAGCGCTCCGCTGTAGCGGAAGCCGACTTCGTGCTGTCCGACTCCGACCTCGTGGTGGGCCCGTTCCGAGTCTATCCCGAACCCCTTGAGAGCGACCATGATCTCCTTGCGGATGTCGCTACCGATATCTTTCGCGGAACTGTCGAAATAAGAGCCAGTATCGAACTCGGGGGTCTGGAAGGATCCGTCCTCATGCCGCTTGAAAAGGTAGAACTCGACCTCCGGGCCGACAAAGAACTCGTATCCCATCTCGGCCGCCTCCGCGATCACCCTCTTGAGCACGGCACGCGGGTCGCCCTCGAAGAGAGTGCCGGCTGGCGTGTAGACATCGCACATGAACCTCGCCGTCTTCTTGCTTTCGCCGTCTACGGGAAGGACGGCGTATGTGGCCGGGTCGGGGAGCAGGTACATGTCGCTCTCCATTATCCTGGCGAATCCCCGTATGGAGGAGCCGTCGAACCAGACCCCCCGCTCGAGGGCGTCCTCGAGCATGCCTACCGGAATCTCTATCGATTTGAGCACGCCGAAGATGTCGGTGAACTCGAGCTCGACGAACATCACACCGTCTTCCTGGACCTTTCTCATCATGTCGCTCACTGTCTCGGCCTCCATGTCGATTAAACGCCGTCCCGTCCCGCCCGCCCCGCCAGGTGCGGCCGACGGCGGAACCTGAGTAAACAGTCTGTAACGAATACCATTGCGTGCCGGCATACAGAGGGTTCGATGCGGACACGTTCCTTTTTACTTCAGGATACATAGAGCTGTCCATATAAATCAGAGAGCACGGTGGAGGTAAAGCGGCATTTTTTTCTGAAACTCATCCTTGACAGCTGTGTATATAC
>Ga0315542_1000686_pt1 | contig 21414 bp, 22 predicted proteins | sample SalMarSW160120MG_FD_202541 | JGI IMG/M metagenome (GOLD analysis project Ga0315542, IMG submission 202541) | Salt marsh sediment microbial communities from the Plum Island Ecosystem LTER, Massachusetts, United States - Salt Marsh Sediment SW1601-20 ... | reverse complement strand
GATGTGGGTATTGCTGCAGGTCCCGTGGGAATGGGTGCCGCTGCGGCGACGGCGAATCTCAGCGCCGATATTCTGAGTTTTTCCCGTTCCAAAGGGCTCTATGGCGGCATCTCGCTGGACGGCGCTGTAGTGGCGGTTCGGGATAAGCTGAATGATGCCTATTACGGAAAGCACACAACATCTCCGGCTGAGATTCTTGTCGCTCATAACGTAATGAACCCGCATAGCAATATGTTGGCCGAATCGGTCGCGAACGCTGCAAAGGGAACCACTCCCAAAGACGAATGTACGGGTGGGGCGAACGCCAGTGCAAAGGCAATGACCAAACATTCCTAAGCAAATATTAACTAACCGATTATGAGTATCTTTTAGCCGAAGGGGAAAAGGAAATCTTTTCAAAGGGAGGAGGCCTTTGAAAAATGGATCGAGGTTATAACCGGGTAAGGGCTCCAATCGTCGTTCTCCTTTTCCCCCATGGCTTTTTCATGCAATATCTCCAACTCGTTCATAGCCCGCCGACCCAGATCTCACTTCTCTCTCGCTGTCCGGAAGGAGCAAGATGTGCGCCCCTTCTTTCGCGGAGTCCCTTCAAGGATCATCACTCGCTATCCCGATCTGATCCGGCCGAGACGGTTGCGGGTCCCCGGATTCTACTCATGTTTACCCCTCCAAATACCCGCTTTACCCCATATACGCGGACATGATGTTTCGTATATATGAAACCACAAGAAGCGTTTTGGGGTTTCGCTGAAGGAACGTACGGGAGGAATCGAAGGAATCACGGAGGAGCATGAGATGCGCAAACAGGTGAGCGGAATCAACATGAAATACGAGTTGACATGGAAACAGAATGCCCCGGTGGTGGTGCTCAGCCATTCCCTGGCCTCGAGCCTGATCATGTGGGATCCTCAGATGGACCTCCTCACGTCCCGCTTCCGGGTGCTTCGATACGATACGCGCGGTCACGGGGCGACTGATGCACCGGAGGAGGCCTACACGCTGGATCTGCTGGCGGAGGACGTAATCTCTCTTATGGATGCTCTCGAGATCGAAGAGGCCCATTTTGTGGGACTCTCCATGGGCGGAATGATCGGGCAGGCTCTCGCTTTGAAGCATCCCGCAAGATTTCGGAGTTTTGTACTTTGTGATACGGCGGCGGTCATGCCGGCAGAGACACAACCTCTCTGGAAGGAAAGGATCGCGAGGGTCAGGAAGGAAGGCATGCAGGCGCTGGCGGACGAGACTCTGGACCGGTGGTTCACAACGGATTTTCTCGGCCGGAACCCCCCGGTGGTGAAACGGATTCGGCGGCAGCTGCTGTCCACGCCCGTGGCAGGGTATGTGGGCTGCGCCGAGGCCATTCGAACACTCAATTATCTTGACCGGCTCAGGGACATCGACAAACCCGTTCTCATCCTGGTAGGGGAAAAGGATCAGGGAACGCCGGTGGAGGCGGCCAAGGCCATACACGAACGCATACAGGGATCACACCTCGAGGTCATACCCTCCGCCGCTCACCTGTCCAACATTGAACAGACCGATATCTTCAACAGCGCCCTGATCAAGTTTCTCTCCGGACTGGATAGCGATCCTGCGAGGACTTGAGAGCGATACCCATCGATTTCCTGAAGGATCACTATTTTGCATTCCATCCAGGGTGTGCTCCCTTCCGGGATGGGCTGATTTATTCCGTTCACTTCGGGGATTGTTCAGCTGCGCCCATTGATGGCAGAAATTCGGGATCAGGAGCCTCAGGATACCCTCTTTGCTGCATATCCGGCCTTGCCGAGCTCTTCCAGAATCTCATCCGCATGATCATGCCCCCGCGTTTCAAGGCTCAATTTCACACGGGATACCTCGATGGGATTCCCGGGATCCAGCCGATCATGGAAGATGTGGAGAATGTTCGCCTTTTGCCTGGCAAGAATCCCGAGGAGCCTCCAAAGGGCCCCGGGGACGTCCAGGATGTTTACTTCGATCTGAACCACCCTGCCCATTTTTATGGCACCGCGATGAAGGATCCGGTCGATGGTGGTGATATCTATATTTCCCCCGCTGATGATAAGGATGCAGCGGCCGGCCCCGGTCATGAGACGTCCGTCCAGGAGGGCTGCAAGGGGCGCGGCGCCCGCGCCTTCGGCGATGATGTTCGCTTTTTCGAGGAGACTCAGCACCGCGCCCGCAATCGCCTCCTCGTCCACGCCTACGACTTCGTCGACATATTTGCGGATCATAGAAAAGTTCAGATCGCCGGGTTTGTTCACAGCGATGCCGTCGGCGATGGTAGCGCCGACGTCAATCGAAACAACCCGGCCTTCGGTAATGGAGCGGATCGTCGAAGGACAACTGTTGGTCTGAACGCCGATCACCCGGGCGGAGGGATTCAACGCCTTGACAGCCGCCCCGAGGCCGGATATAAGTCCTCCCCCTCCGACCGAAGAAACCACGGTGACATCGCCTTCCAAGGCCTCAGAGATCTCGAGACCGATGGTTCCCTGGCCGGCGATCACCAGGGGGTCGTCGAATGCCGGTATCAGAGTTCTCCCGCTTTCTTGGGAAAGACGGAGGGCATGCGTCCCTGCATCGCTGTAGTGGGTGCCGAAAAGGACGACTTCGGCGCCGTAATCCTTCACCGCCAGCAGTTTCCGGAGGGGCGCCTGCTCGGGCATGACGATGGTGCTGCGGATCCCCAGTTTGGCCGCGGCCCAGGCCACGCCTTGGGCATGGTTGCCGGCAGAGGCCGCAACAACCCCCTTCTCTTTTTCCTCCTCGCTCAAGTGGAGCATGCGATAATAGGCGCCCCTGACCTTGAACGAGCCGGTTTCCTGGAGATTCTCCAGTTTCAGGTAGACGTCGGCCCCGAAGAGGCGGCTGAAATAGCCGCTGCGGAGGAGGGGGGAAGGGCTGATGACCCCCTTGAACCGGTCGTAGGCATCTCTGATCTCGTGGATCCCGGGTTCCATATTCTAGAAGCCCCCGAGTTGACAGGAAGATATCCCGATCTTCAAGGACTCGCACGCCGAAGAAAACCGCCGGCCTCTCGAGTCCGGGCCTTTGAGCAGACTTCCGGGGCAATGCTCTTTATCCTTTCGAGTCATCACCGCAACTCTTTTGATTTGTTCCCAGAATCTTCCTTTACTCCTTTTCGGCCGGTGTTTCAACAGCGAATCGTCCATCCCTCACGTCCCCCTTTCCCAAGAGGAACTCAACATTTTGTCAAAACAAAAGAACTGTCCTCCGCCCATCACTCATTCCAGAGAGCTTTACTTTATCATACAACGATCCACTGACAAAAATACTTCTTCACCGCTGATGGGTAAAAAAGAGTGACCGCGGCCGCATGCGGCCCACGATTTTCTGGATATCCGGAGTCGACTATGCTATGGATCTCAAGGCCGAACGCGAAGACTTCGAAGGCCTGCTCGTACGTGAACACAGGGAGACCCAGCGGGCCATATGATCACTCAAACGGAGAACGTACTGTAATGTCAATCAATCTTGAGAAGTTCAAAGCAGTCTATGGGAAGTGGGTGGAGGAGAACCTGCAGGATTTCCAGGCAGGCAAAATAGAGGATGCCGTCAAGAAGTACCCATTCGTGGTTTCAGAGGACGTGCCCTGGGTCCCCTTCAAAGGGCAGCCCTCAGAGAAAACCATCGCACTGGTTACCAGCGGGGGTCTCTACCTCAAGGACAGCCAGCCGGCTTTCGAGGCTGAGTCGATCCACGGTGATCCGTCCTTTCGGGAAATCCCGAGGACCGTTCATCCCGAAGATCTCGGCATCGCCCACCCCCACTTCGATCATAGCCTGGCGGAGCAGGACGTCAATACCATCTTTCCCATTCAACGCCTTGTTGAACTGGAAAAGGAAGGGATCGTCGGAAGGGTTGCCGATACCCATTACAGCTTCAGTTACGTCAACGATGTGGCGAGACTGCTCACCGAATCGGTGCCGAAGGTCATCGACCGGCTGCAGTCGGAAAGAGTAGACATCCTGTTCCTGGTACCGGTCTGACCCAAGTGCCATCAGACCGTGGGTCTGATTCAGCGGGCGGTTGAGGAAGCAGGACTTCCCACCATCTCCATGGGAAACATGGCCGACCGGATGGGCCACATCAAGCCGCCTCGGGCTCTCCTGGTCAAGTTTCCCCGCGGCAGCATGCTCGGCGAGCCGGGAAATGCAAAACGCCAGCGCCGCATTATCATGGATGCGCTGGAGGCCCTTGCCACGATGACCGAACCCGGCACGATACGAGAGCTGCCCTACCGGTGGAAGAAACCGGATTCGGAGTAGGGATTGCGTGCATTTCAGGCAGAACTCGCCGGCGCTCCAGGATGAAACAGAGAGGAGGTTGAACCGTGACCATGAAAATCCCATTCGAGCAGGCCAAGGAACGCTCCCTGGAATTGATGCATCGGGGTTACCACTGAGGGCCTGCAGTCCTGCAAGTTATGTGGGAGTCATATAACCTCGGCAACGAAGATTTCCTTTGGACCTGCATTCCCTTCATGGGCGGCATCAGCAGCTGGCAGCAGGCGCCGTGCGGCGCCGTTTCTGCTTCGGCCGTCAGCCTGGCATTACGCTACCGTTGCGATCTCAGTGACAAGGAAACGGCCAAACAGGCACGCAAGACCATACGCCATCTTTCAGGCGAGGTTGTGCGGCGTTTCAAAGAAAAGTTCGGCAACATCACCTGCCTGGATCTGGTGGAGACGGATTTCTCCAAGCCTGGTGAGTACAAGAGGTTTCGGGAATCGGGTGTTTCGAAGGACAAGTGTGATAATTACGTCGGCTTCATCATCGAGACGCTTTATGAATTTGAAGATTGGCGAGGAACCGAAATACCAGGCGTCTGAGTGTGCCCAAACACCTACAAGTTCATCAAAACAAGAGCTCGGACTTCCAACTTGACGACTCACCTGCCAAGGGCACGTCTTTTGCTGAAAGGAAGACAGATTTCGATGCCGCATTGACACCAAACCAGTTTTTTTGCTACTCTGCTGCGAAAAAGCACGTTTTTGCGATCAACAATTTATAGGAGGGCACCAGAACATGTCTGAAATCACTCTAGCGCAAGTCATTGGAGCAGCTTATGGCGTATCGGAAAAAGGTTTGACTCCCGTCGGCCCCGCGCCCAGCCGTATGAACACGGCTCTTTTGCTTATTGATATCCAAAAGTTGTCCACAGCCGATTACATGGCAAAGAGAGCCATTGATGCCGGATTACCTGCTGAAGATGTTCATGCAGCACTCGCTGACTACAAAAAACGGTTTGAAGCGGCCCTTTCGGTTTCACAAAAGCTCCTCGCCGCAGCACGCCAGTATGGGATTCCCCCGATCCACGTTCGGATTGCCGCACTTTCGGGAGATGCGAGAGATACGGGTATGGCTCACAGAATGTTGAACTGGTATTACCCCCCGGAGAGCGAAGGGGCCCAATTTCTTCCTGAATGTGCACCCGAGAAGGGCGAGATTGCCCTGAGCAAAACGGTTAGCAGCGCTTTTACCGGAACCAGTCTCGATCGTGTTCTTCGCCACATGGGAATACAGTATCTTTTTCTCTGCGGTTTCGTCACCGATGAGTGTGTGGAAACGGCCTTCAGGGATGCGATAGATCATGGCTATCTCGCTTCGATTGTGAGTGATGCCACCACAACGTATTTTGCCGAATTTTATGCAGGGGTGATGATGAAATGGGGCGGCTTCGGTCTCACGCCGCAGTCTGAAGACGTGATTAAAATGTTTGCTTCGCTTCCGGAAAACTAGTGTGTGGCGGGGAGAGTTATGATGTCTTCGCAGTTTAATAAAATCTGCTCGTTCATAGACGCGCAGGACGAATTCATCATCGATGCGATGAAGCGGCTTCTGGAAGTCGATACAACTGTTCCTTCTCATGATACCTATTCTTCCTTCGTTTCGATGCTTGAGTCATATTACAGCCGGTGGGGTTTTGATTGTGAGCGTGTGATCCTGCCCCCTGAAAAGGCCGCAGAAATCCGTCCTGAGGTGACGGGTGACAGGATCAATCTTGTTGCCTCCAGGAATACCGGAAAACCCCCGTGCTGCATCTATGCACACATGGATACGGTGCCTATCGGTTCAGGATGGGAACATGATCCTTTCGGTGAGGTTATTGGCGACAGGATCTACGGACGCGGCGCCGTCGATATGAAAGGATCCATCGGGAGCCTTTTCCTGGCGCTTGAAACAATATCCCGCCTGAATGTCGATCTTCGTTGTGAAGTGAGAGGGATGATGTGCTCGGACGAAGAACTGGGCGTGTATCCGGGTTCACGTTATCTGGCGGAACAGGGATATTTCAGGGGAGAGCTTGTGTGGCTCGAAGCCGGAATGCAGGCTCCCGTAAGGCTGCAGGGGTCGGTTGGCAACGTTGAGATTACCATAAAATCGATTGGAAGAGCCTCCCACTCGGGCATGAACTACCTGGGAGTAAACGCGGTGGAAGCCATGGTCCCTGTCATGGATGAACTCCTGAAACTGAAAGAGACTGTAGAGCAACGGAAGAGCAGCATGCCGGTCCTGCCCGGTCCGGGGGTGGAGCAGAAGAATATACGTCCGAGCCTTAATCTGGATATTATCCGGGGTGGCGAAAAAGCAAACGTCATCCCTGGAGAGTGTACTCTCGTCATCGATCGGCGTTATATCCCGGAAGAACGGTTTGAGGATGTTGAGGCCGAGCTGAGAGAAGCAATTGAGTGTGGGAAAAAACGCACCAAAGCGCTTGGGTGGGAAATAGACATAGTGCACTGCTACGCACCTGCGAAGATTGATGTTAACGGGCCGTGCGCCAGGCGTATGTGCAGGGCTCTGCAAACTGTCCATGGGTATAAAGATGATGATATAGTCGTTGGCGGGCTCCAGGGATCGACGGACCTGGGTTTCGTCACCGGGATCACCGGCAATACGGATGTGGCTGGCACGGGTCCGTTCAGCATGGAGACCCTTGCAACATTTCATCAACCGGATGAGTTTGCCATGATAGCAGACCTCAAGAATCTGGCAAAAATGCTGGTATACTATTTAATGGACGCGTAAGTGGAGCTCATGTCCCTGTCTCCTCCTGTATCCTCCCCGTCGGGAGACTTAAATATGCCTCCCCTTTCACAGGTGGTGCCCATCCACAAATAAATTCCGGGAACGAGCGAGTCTCCTCAAAATTGCCGCTTGACCTCGAAATTTATGCGTCATAATATTAGAATCGAAATTCTAATTCTGTATTAAGGAAATTTATATGCCCTCGGCCCCCTTTCTTGTCCGACAACCCCGGCAGGCCCGCAGCCGCGAGACCATGAGCCAGATCTTGGATGCCGCTGCCCAAATTCTCGAAACAAAGACTTTTGAAAAACTCACCATTGCGGAAGTGGTGCAAAAGGCCAATACGTCTGTGGGCGCCTTTTATGGCCGATTTAAGGACAAAGAGGCACTTTTGCAGGCGCTTGACGAGCGATTTTTTAAGGAATTCGAAGAAGAAATTGAATTCTTGCTGGCGCCGTCCAATTGGGCTGGAAAACCCATTTCCTACATTATCAGAAGTGCAACCCGGCTCATGGTGCAGACTTACAGCAAAGACAGGGGGGTTTTACGTTCATTAAACCTGAAAGCACGTCTTTATGATGATTTCCATTTTAAGAAGCGCGAGCAAAGGGCCTGGAACGAGTTGTTTCCGCTCTTGCAGGATACCCTGCTCTCGCATCAGGACGAGATTTCACATCCCGACCCGGGCCTGGCAATCCGCCTGGGGTTTCAGCAGATGTTTTTTACGATGCGTGAAGTCCTGCTCTGGGAACCGTTGCGGGAAGACGTCCCTTATGACAATGAAGAACTGATCGCCGAACTGACCAGAGCCTATCTTGCCTATCTCGGAGTTCAGGAGTCGACTGAATGATAGATGCTCGGCCTGTCTTGGGGCAATAGATCCACGGATGCACGACTGTCAATGTCCAGTTTATTCCGGCGGATTTTGCTGCCCTCTCGTGGCGAATGGCATTGATCTGGTTGGGTCTGACCCGCCCGGTTGGGTTGGAATTGCTGAAATCGCATCAAATCCATGATTGAAAGGAAGGTTCCCCGTGCCTGACTCGAAGAAACGATTGCTTCGTTTAGTCCTCTTTGCCGCTGTCTATTTTGTGGAAGGCGCCGTTCTGACCTATTTTTCAGCCTTTAACGTGCTCTACCTGCGCACGTTTGAACTTTCCTTCTCGCTTATCGGTGTTATCGGTGGGATTACGCTCATTCCTTTTGTTCTCAAGGTCTTCATCGGCCTTCTCAGTGACAGGGTCAACCTGTTCAAAATGGGACATCGCAAGCCTTACATCGTGCTGGGCCTTGGATTGCAGACTCTTGCTTTTTCCCTTGTTCCTCTGGTGAACCCTCACAGTCAATTCAGCATCTATCTAATCCTGATAATATCGGCTTCCTTGGGGATGTCCACCTACGACACGACTACAGACGGACTTTCGATCGACACCACCCCTGAAAAAGACCGGGGACTGGTACAGGGCATCATGGTCGGCGGACGAGCGTTCAGCGCGGTTGTGACGGCCGCCCTGATGGGCCTGTTTTCAGGGCGGGGTCAATGGCCGCTGATTTTCTATATGATTGCCATTTTCGGCGTCCTGACCATCGTGCTGGCCTTCTTTGTTGAAGAGAAAAAAGAACGCTCTTCTGAGATGCAATTTTCCAAAGCCGCCTTCGGGGCTTTCAAAGACAAATCTTTCCTGTTTTTCCTGGTGCTTGGTGTGATTTACCCGCTGGCCCTGTACAGTGCTCAGGGCATGGTCGGGGCCTTCCTGAAAGAAGGGCTGGGCATTTCCCTGGGCACCGTCGGCCTTTATACCTCTGTCTTTGGCATCGGCACGGTTTTTGGCGGCCTGGTGGGCGGGCCGTTGATGAAGAAAATCGGAGAACGCACCAGCGTCCTGGCGGCCCTGCTGATGACATCCGGGGTGACGTATTTCCTGGCGCTCGCCCCCTCCCCCGGGCTGATGTGGGGGATCGTATTCCTGTTCGGTCTAGCCTTTGGTTATTATGAAACCGTCTACTTTGCCATGGGCATGGACTTCTCGGATCCACGCATTGCAGCCTTCATGTTCGCCTTCATCATGGCGGTCGGCAATATCGGCATCGGAGTCGGGCAGCCGCTGGCGGGCAGCCTGGTGGACGCAATAGGATTCCGCCCCATGTTCGCCACGTTCGCTACCATACACCTGCTGGCCCTGCCGGTTGTGTTTACCATCTTTCGCCTGAGAAAAAGAATCACGAAGGAGGGATAGATGTGGATTACTTCCATTGAAACCGAACCGCTCAATCTGGAACTTGAGGCTGCCCTGACGGTCGCCTACGGCAGTTATCCGGAACTGGACTATGCCCTGCTGAAAGTCCACACGGATGACGGCCTGCTGGGTCTGGGGGAAGCCTCGCCCGACCCGGAGGTCACCGGTGAAACCCAGGCTTCAGTCCTTGCTGCGCTCCAGCAGGCTGCCTCCCTACTGGTCGGGAATGACCCGTTTGATATCGAACATATCATTGCCGCATGCTGCGAGACTATTCCCGCCTACCCTGCTGCCATTGCCGCTATTGACATGGCGCTTTACGACCTTATGGGTCAAGCGCTGAACGTTCCCGCGTATCAACTGTTGGGTGGAAAATCCCGCACCGGCATAAGGCTGTATCCCGTTATCCCCATGAATGACCCCCTGACGATGGCGGCCATGAGCCGCAAATTTGTGGACATGGGCGCAGATATCCTGAAAATCAAACTTGGTTCCGACCCGGACACGGATCTGTTACGGCTCAAGAGCATTCAAAACGCTGTCGGCGGTTCCATTAAATTCCGCCTCGACATCAATCAGGGCTGGATGGATGCCGGAACATCGATTCAAACCATCCAGAAGCTGCGCCGATTCAACATCGAATGGATCGAACAGCCTGTTGCTGCCGGCGACATGGCCGGTCTGGCCGCCGTGACGACCGCGGTGGACATCCCTATCATGGCCGATGAGAGCTGCCATACCCCCGCGGATGCCGTAAAAATTGCCTGCCTGCAAGCCGCCAACCTGATTAATATCAAACTGATGAAATGCGGCGGCCTGTATCAGGCGACGAAGGTGCTTGCTGTGGCGGAGGCTGCCGGACTGCCGTGCATTCTGGGCTCAATGGGAGAGAGTTCCATCGGCAGCGCTGCCGGGCTTCATTTCTTGACCGCCAAGCACAGCATCATTGCCTGCGAACTGATCGGCCCATTGTTCATCAAGAATGACCCGGCCATTGGCTACCAGGTGGACCTAGAGACCTTCCAGGCTGTGCCGTCAGACAAACCCGGGTTAGGAGTGCAGCTCAAATGATCGACTGGAATGGTGTTGCGGATGAAGCTGCCCAATTGCTGAGCCGTTACCTGAAAATCAGGTCGCTCAATCCACCCGGCGATGAACGCGAAGCAGCGGAATTCTTAGCCTTCGGGCTCCGTGAGCGCGGGCTGGAGCCCAAAATCTACGAGTCCGCGGCTAACCGGGTTAACCTTGTGGCACGTCTGTCAGGTGACGGCAGTAAGAACCCGATTCTCCTCTACAACCATATGGATGTCATCAAAGCAGACCCACAGCGGTGGACCTGCGATCCTTTCGGCGGAGAAATACGCGATGGTTATGTCTGGGGGCGCGGTGCGATAGACATGAAGGGCATGGGCATCATGCAGTTGCTTGCACTTGACCTCTTAAAGAAGCATTGCCCCGATCGAACTCGTGACATTATCTTCTTCGCTGCCGCAGATGAGGAAAAAGGCGGCAACTACGGCACGCAGTGGATGCTCGCACATCACCGGCCCGAGATCGAAGCCGAATATGTCTGGGACGAGGGCGGCTTCGGGTTGCGGGATCTCTTCGGTCCCTCCCCCGTCTTTACCGTGGCTGTCACTGAAAAGAAAGCCCTTTGGCTCAAACTCATCGCCCATGGGGAGCCGGGGCACAGCGGCCTACCGCATGGCGACAACGCCGCCGATATTCTGCTTCGCTCTCTGAATCGGGTATTGGCGCTTAATACAAAATATGAGATCAACCCGGTAACGAGGATGATGTTCGAGAAAATTGGCGGCATGCTGCCTTTTCCGAAATCCTTCTTCCTCAAGCATGTGCAGAATCCCCTTGTCTTCAGGTTGTTGAAGCCTACCCTGACCTCTGATCCGGCCATTGCAGCGATGATGAAAGATACCCTCAGCATTACCATCCTGCATGCGGGCAACAAGGAAAACGTCATCCCTGAGCGTGCCGAAGCCACCCTGGATATCCGTCTTTTGCCCGATCGTGCTCCCAAACCTTTTCTGGAAAGCCTGACAAAGCTTATCGGCGACGAGCGAGTTGAGACTGAAGTCGTTCAATTCCCCGAGGAGACGAGTGTCTCAGAAGTGAAATCGGAATTCTTCCAGACCCTTTCGGGTGTTTTGCAGGAACTGGTGCCCGGGAGCGGCACCGTCCCGATGATGACACCCGGTACAACCGATTCATGCTTTTTCCGCCGCAAGGGCATCAATAGCTATGGTCTATTTCCCGCGATCATAGATCCGGGCGAACTGGCGCGCTTTCACGGTATCGACGAGCGTATTTCCATTGAGAATCTGCGCTTCGGTACCCGACTCATCTTCGAGGTCTTACGGAAGATTTCCTCATCTGATAAATGATCGAGTTTCAACGCGCCCTTGTATGATGGCCAGAGCCCGGAACCTTAAGAGGGTTCCGCCGGCCGCGTTTCAAAGAGACAATCCTGCATTCTTCTCGGCCGCCTTAAGCCGTTTTCCTAAAAGGTTCAATTTGAATCTCCTCACCGTTGCCGGAGGCAATATCTCACCGTCGGGACCGATAAAATATAACGCATCGAAAGGGCATTGAACGATGCAAGCTCCGCATTGAACACATTTCTCCGCTCCCGGCATCGTTGCTATATGCCGGCTTCCACCCACTTCATAACAGTTCCTCGGACAAACCTGCTCGCAGAAACCGGCGGCCCGGCACTTTCGTTCATCAAGCACAATCTTTAAGAATCTGTCTCCATGGAGACCGCTTTTATATATGGGAGTGCTCCCCATCAGGTCCAGGCTGACGATAAGAATAATGACGAGGAAAATGAAGCCCCATCGAAGGATCAATGGCCACGTAAAGGAATTTGTGATGGCGCTGAAACCAAGCAGGAAGGACATGGAAAGTCCCCACAATATCAAGGGGGTACGCCCGAAATCGAAAACAACGGTGTACCTGCTGAAACCTACTCCTTTTTTCTTTGGATTAAGCCGCCTGACGTAAAGAGGGAAAAACACAAAAATGAGGAACGGCAGAGCCCAGATAAAACCGTTTAGGGGCAGAAGCACCTCAGGCCAAACGCAAATCGTTATCAGGGAAGCGATAATTGAAAACGGGAATGCCCACATGATGGCCATTTCTATTCGCGACGCCAACGGGAATGTCACTCCCCGCATCTTAACCGTTTTCTGGAAGGTGTTTTCAACAAACGCCTGAATATCTTTTGCATAGACCGGCCCCCAGATGACCTTCCATCCCGTCCTCTTTCGTATATGTTCAGCTTCAATACCAGTAGCCGCAAGCTGGGGGAGGATCACTTTTCTGTGATCCACAAGTCTCTCGATCCCGGTGGTCCTAAGCACTGAAATGACATCGTGATTTGTGAAATGACCGCCCGTCGCCCCACACCAGACATTATGCCCGTTGCTATTTGCCACCAAAAGATAACAATCAATTCCTTTTAGAGCTCTTTTTACTCTTCTTACTGTGAGGTGATAATTGCACGTCAAAAAGACCGGCGAACCCCTGTCGGGCCTTCCGATTGTCAGCATGCCTACCTTGCAGGGGATCGGTATCACTCTCAGCAATGTTTCGATAATATTCACTGCTACATAATTGAACCGGTTCATTCCCTTATTCCCCAGGCTTTGTACCGATTAACTCGATAAAATTTCCCATTCTATTTAGTCTGACGGATTCTATCAGGAAGCCTGCCTTTTCGGTCATTTCAGGCAGATTCTCTACCGCATGTGTAACGGTCTGCGTAAGAATATAGGTAATTATTCCGAGAGGAAGCCATATCAGCCGATTGAACATCCTTTTTGAAAGTCTGCCGGGCCTCACTTCATCCGCGATAAGCAGGATTCCACCTGGTTTTAATATTCTTTTGATTTCGTTCAGGGTATATATTACTTCATACCCGGTTAGCTCAGAAAAACAGAGGCCGCTCATCACGATGTCATAATTTTCCGATTCTTCCGCATCAAGTTCGGCAACACCCATTTCACAAAACTCCACGTTTTGTGTAACATGCATCTCATGCGCTCGCTTTTGTGCAATCTCCAGCATCCGGAGGTTGACATCAATTCCCTTTACGTTTGCACCCTTCTGAGCGGCCCTTAGCGTCAATGCACCGGTTCCGCAGCCAATATCAAGTGCCTTGTGCCCGCTCTTGATGTGAGATGCCAAGCGATCATAAGACTTATCTAATCTTCCAAATGTAAGGATGCGAATCCCCGCGTCGTATCTGTCCGGGGCTGATTCCAATACCTTCATTAAAATATAGGTGCTGATCTTTTATCCTCCCGGATCACCCAAATTCATCAAACGGTGCACGCCTTTCTATCTCTCGCATGGGCTCGACATAGGCGGCAATCTAAGCCGCAGGGAGCAATTATCGTCGGGTTTGTTTTTGTCAATCTCCCTGTCATCATGACATGGGTTGTCTGACAATTGTTTTCCACTTTTCCGGTGCTGCCCGTCTGATATCACTTAAGTATATTTCGTGGTGCTTACCAACCCTGAGACTGCCATTCTGTTCTATGAACAAATGCACCTTCTCGATTGTCGGCCCCTCTTCTGAAAAAGGACCAATGTGCATCATTTGCGCAGCCTTTCCATCCTTGAAAGGTTCGAACCTTAACAAAGGCAGGGAATCAATCTTCTTCTTTCTTCTCACTTCTTCCGTTACTTCTTTGACCATTTCCAATGTGATGAACTCCGGTTGCATAATCATCAATGTCCATTTCCAGACATCCTTGTTCCCTGTACTGAATGCGGACATGTCGTCGGACCACCAGAGGGCTTCGAGCGGCAATACGCCATAGTCGACACCCATTTCTCCTTTTTTGACCGTGAACTTCAGCGTGTAGGATACCGCATACAGGGCCTCGATCGCATCACTGAATGATTGTGCGCTGTTTGGGTCTCCCTCGCCGTCAACCATGAGGAAGTTCATTTCCGGCACCTCTACGATCTGAACTTTCCTGGCAGAGGGTCCATAGAGGTGCTTAAGCTGCTTTTTGTAGTCCATCTTTTCCATCGAGATCTCCTACTTGAAGCCCAACAGGCCGGTGCTGAATTTTTGCTGGCTTATCGATAATCAGTGTTTCGTAATCTCGACCAGGTTGCCGTCCGGGTCCCGGCAAAAAAGGAAGTCGGACCCGTCGAATCTCTTTCCCGGCCCCTCGACAATCTCGATTCCATCGGCTTCCAGAGACTTCACCGTGTCTTGGAAATTTTCCACCTCCAAGGCGATGTGACGCATGGTCACAGGAATTTCTTCTTCCATCACCATGAGATGCAGCTGGGTGGCTTTTCCGACCTGGTACCAATGTCCAGGGAAATCAAAAGGCGGCCGTTCTATCGTCTGTAAACCCAGGACGTCACCGTAGAACCATTTGGTTTTTTTGAGATCCCTGACGACGATACCCACGTGGTTGTAATCTTTGACCTGAATCATGGCAGACTTTCTCCTCTCTGATGTATTCCGTCCTCAAAATTCGGCAGCTCTCATCTCCTCACGGCTTTTATTCTTATATCGGGTTAAATATTCCGTCGCTTGCGACGTTGCGGTCATTCTCCCAGTATTTCTTTAGGCCAATTCTCTCTAACGCTCTCCTCGTCAGTGTAATAGCGGACTCTCGAGGATTCCTTAAATATATCAAGTGCCGGCAGGATATTGATTTTCTTGGAATCAGGATATTCGCAGACATCAATATTCGCCCGGGTCCTTATGTCCAGGTAGATGCAGTCCAATTTGCCATGGTTATAAAGCTGATGAGTGCCGGAAGGACCTTCTTTAAAAAAAATGACATCTCCTTTTGAAAGCTTATCGAACCCTTCAGGGGACCGCAAGGTTGCCTCTCCTTCGAAAATAACAAATAATTCCTCTGCATTCCTATGGAAGTGATATGGATATGAGAACTTTCCGGGAGGCAATGAGCGAATGTCAAAATGCAGATATTTCGAATTGGACATGTCCGCTAACGGCGGACTCGATTTCCAGGAGAATTCCGGAATCCTGGATTTATTCTTCTCCATCGATATATCGTTCAGTCTGAATATTTTTGCCATTGTTTTCCTCTCTTCGCTGGTGCGCATCGGTCGCGGGCGAGCCGGGAGAAGCCTGCGGGCTCGATGCACACGGTTAGACCGGGTTTGGGCGGTGGTCCCCCTTTTCCACAAATTGATTTGACAATCCGGTCCATTACCGCTATCCCTTTACAGCCTTTCAGGAGGGTTATTCAAAACGACGGCCCGGGACCTTCAGGGTAAAGGAAAGCAGGCATCATGACGGCGGCCACCTCGAACGGAAAAAAATACATTGTCGGCATCACGGATTTTCTCACACCACCCATTGAAGCGGAAGAACGGGCCTTTCCGGAAGCCGGATTCCGCTTTCTTCCAGACTGGAAATCTTCTCCCGCCGCCCGGCTGCAATGGCGTGAATGCGATGCGCTGCTGATTTGGCATCATCATATCGACCGTGACACGGCCGCGATTCTGGACAACTGCAAAATCGTCGTGCGCTATGGGGCCGGCCACGATGTCGTCGACGTCCCGGCACTTATGGACAAGGGTATCCGGTTCTCCAATACTCCCGGTTGCGGAACGACCGAAGTCGCGGACACCGCCTGTGCGATGATCCTATCGCTCCAGCGCAAGGTTGCTGCCTACGACCGGGATTGCCGCGGCTATACCGACCGCTGGCAACAAACCCTCCCGCGCCTTCGACGAACTTCGACCCGAACGCTCGGCATCATCGGCGCCGGCAGGATCGGAACGGCCGTTATGGAAAGAATGCGCGCGTTCGGCTGCCGCATAGTGTTTTTCGACCCCTCATGGCAGGCGGACGGCCTGCCGCCCGACGGCTGCTGCCAGGTCGAGTCTCTTGATGATCTCCTGGAGGCGTCCGACATCATCAGTATTCATTGTCCGCTGACCAAAGGGACCAGAGGGCTGGTCAACGCCGATTTTCTGGCCCGCATGAAATCGGGAGCATCGCTCGTCAACACAGCCAGAGGCGGTATCCTGGCCGACCTCGATTGCCTGGAAGCTGCCTTGAAAAGCGGGCGGCTTGCTTCGGCGGCCATGGATGTTCTCCCGAGTGAACCGCCGCAGGAACATCCCCTGCTCACGGCCTGGCGCCAGGACGCCCCCTGGCTGGCCGGAAGACTGGTTATCACCCCTCATGTGGCCGACTACTCGGAAGAAGGCTGGGATGAGCTTCATTACAAAACCGCTGAGACGGCGCGACTGTTCCTGGTGGAAGGCCGGCAGCGTTTTGCCGTCACTGCCTGACAATGCGCTCCGCAGGCCGCATCTTTACGATACCGCCGGATTTAGGAAGCCTGCGCTGACTCGCTCCTATTTGCCTGCAGCACTCCTCCATCTCCATCGTTTCTCTCAAGCACAAGGCGCAGCTGGGTGCTATGCTCGTTTTACTGAGAGCAGTTCTCGCCTAAACAGTTCAGTTCTTTAGACCAAGTTCTCCGCGTAACGCGGTCCAACTCCAAATCACATCGTTTTTTCAAAGCGTTATACGCGATCAGGAAAAATAGATCTTTAAGAAGTCATCTTTTGACACTTTGGACTGAGTAAGAATCATTCGTAATGTCGATTTCTTAAGGACCGGGTGATTTGGAATCGTGATTGGTGTGCGGGTGCCATCGGGATTTTCGCTCAGCATCGCGATTTGGTCCCCTTCCCGGACCAGCCGAAACCCAAGCTGCTTCAAAGTGCTTATGACATTCCTGAGGGGGGCATGTGCTGGAAATTTCGCCATTAGACGGCCACCCGGGCCTCGGCGATGAATGCCTCGATAATAGGCGGATCGGAATCGATTTCATCAAGGCCGAAAGTTTCGATATGGAATTTGATGGCTGATTTCACATTCTCCAATGCGGATTCATAGGAATCGCCCTGTCCCACGACCACCCCTTTCAATCCAAGGGGATAAGCAACGTATGTATCTGGATGTTTTTCGACAATTATTTTAAATTCTTTCATGTGTTACACTCCGATGATCAGGTTATTTTAATGGTAGGCATTATATCAGAGAATTCGTATTTTGCGTAACTCGCGGGTACGCTGTCTCGAAATCTTACAACTTATCTTTCACGTGATCAATTGCCTTTTTCTGCTATTTCATCACCTGGCATGCCGCCCGAAATAGCCGGAATGCTCTTCACTGAAGATCCTGCGCGCAGCAAGCTTCACCCGATCCTGCAACAGGAACAATACCAGGCAATAGCCCCAAACGATGCCGGCATTGGCCCAGCCGATGGGCTCCATAAGCAGGCCGAAAACGGCCAGTATCGTGGCCACACCCTGCGCACCGAAAGTCACGATGAGAAGGGTTTTGGCCGGCACGACCGTCCAGAAGGGACCTCGGGTCCGGGCGGCATAAAGGGTTAATATACCGCCGACGGACAGATTAAGGTAGATCATGGTCTTGACCGTGCCCACATCCATTCCCAGGAGATGAATACAGATGGCGTAGATGCCGAGCGAGCGTATGATGGCATATCCGCCCAGGGCCCCCGCCAGTCCCATCACAAAACTCATCTTCCATCTTAACGGTTCGGAGGCCGATCGTGTATTGTCATAGGCTATGGAAAGGATGGAGCCGTCATTCAGAATCGCCAGGAGGACTATCATGATCGGAGTTACCGGATAGAATTTGAATACCACGGTAACGATCGTAATGAATCCCAACAGGGCCATTGTCTCTGAAATCCGATACACGGCATAGCTCAGCATGCGCTCAAATATCCTTCGGCTTTCTCTTACCGCGTGGATAATCACCGAAAGTCCCGGGTCCAGCAGGGCGATGCTCGCTGCAGACCTGGCGGCATCCGTCGCCCCGGAGACGGCAATGCCGGCATCGGCCTTTTTCAATGCAGGCGCATCATTGACGCCATCACCCGTCATGCCCACGATGTGCCCGCGCTGCTGAAGCACATCGACGATATAGTACTTATGCTCGGGAAAGACCTGGGCAAAACCATCGGCCTGTTCGATGGCCTCAACGAGCTGACTGCCCTCGTAGTGTTTGGTTTCTCCGAAAATCGCGGCGTCTACGATGTTTTTGCCCAGATCGAGCTGACGTGCGATCTCTTTGGCAATGGCCATCTGGTCGCCGGTAACCATCTTGACCCTGAGTCCCAGTTCTTGTGCTGCCTCTATAGTGGACTTGGTATCTTCCCGGAGCGGATCATAAAGAGGGATTATCCCTATGAACCGCCACTGGTCATTTTTTTCGCTTCGGGCCACTCCAAGAGAACGAAAACCTCGGGAAGCAAAGTCCTCTATCACCTCGTTCACCCGGTCCTCTATTTTGGAAGCATCCGGATCGAGCGCCAAAATCACCTGCGGGGCTCCTTTGGTCGTCTTGAACTCATGTCCATCGGGACTCTTGACCGAGGCCTCGGTTCGTTTATGAACAGGGTCGAAGGGCAGAAAATGTCCTATAACGTAAGACTCGAGTTTCTCTTTGTTCTTGATCCCACTGAGCACGGCAAGGTCGATCGCGTCCTGGTCCTCTTCGCGCGAGGCCAGGGCGGCGCAGAGGATGACGTCTTCGGCGCTCGCCCCCTCAACAGTAAACGGGTCTCCCGGAGACAACCGGCCCTGGGTCAGGGTGCCCGTCTTGTCCGAGCACAGGATGTCGACTCCCGCCATCTCTTCGACGGAGGACAGTTTGGTCACGACCGCCCGTTCCTCTGCCAATTTGCCGGCCCCTAGGGCCATAGTGACCGAGAGGACAGCCGGCATGGCTACCGGCACCGCTGCCACGATCAGTACCAATACAAACTGCAGCACGTCCAGTATCTGATTGGTCCGCATGTATTCGAATATGACGATGACGATGCCAAGCACGACTGACGTGAAGAGCAGGTAATCGGCCATTTTCATGATGGCTATCTGCAGATGGCTTTTGGTCTTGGCCGACTCCACAAGCTGGGCGGTTTTTCCATAGTAGGTATTGATTCCGGTCGTCAACACCACGGCGTCGATCTCACCCTGCTTTAAGATGGAGCCGGAATATACGGTATCCCCTGTCTTGTGCTCGACCGGCATGGATTCTCCGGTCAAAGCCGACTGGTCGACCTTAACGGCATCTCCTTCCAGGAGGTTGGCATCAGCCGGTATTATACTGCCTATGCGGAGTCGAATCACGTCGCCGGGAACCAGTTCCCGGGCTTCTATACTCATCCATTTGCCCTGCCGTCTCACATTCGTCTTAACCGCCAGTCTTTGCTTTAAGGCTTCTATGGCATTGCCCGCCTGATGCTCTTCTCGAAACCCTATGATCGCATTGAGGAAGAGGAGGACAAGGATAATCAGGAGGGTGGGAATGTGGTGCAGTATCCCTGAAATAAGTGCGGCAGCCATGATCATGTATGGAATGGTGCCTCGAAAGTAGGAGAGGAAAAGCATGATCGGGCTTTCTCGCTTCTCCTCGAGTTCATTATACCCATACTGTTCAAGTCGCTTCTTTGCCTCTTCTGCGGACAGACCGTCGGTGGATGTCCCGAGCCGCTTCAAGGTTTCGTCTACCGACAGATCCTTCAACGATTCCGACAACTGCTTGCCTTGTTGCTGTTGGTCATTTTCCTGTTTTGCCATACCGCCACTCCCTTTCCTCCATCCCGTCCCCTTGCGAATATCTCTTGGAGCACATTATTTTCGCGAGACGTTTATCAAAGGTTGCACGCATGAGCCGGGCGTCTCTCTCCGTGATATGGGGCTATCCGGGTAAAGCTCTTCCCTATTCGAACCTGGAGATCAGCTGGTTATTCCAACAATTCATTATATAGGAAGGTCACAATTGTTCTCGAAGATGAATAGGCCGAGGAATGTATTTTAGAGCCGGAAAGGATGTATTCGATGAATCAAGTTCCGCCCATCTGAAACGTTGAAGAGGGGCTTGAGACCCGGCTCAAAGCGTTGAAAGACTGCCACTTCACGACTTGTCGCACACGCCGTCGAGCGCAAACGGCTCCAGCGGCGAAGGACTCAATCGTGACCGGCACGGCAAAAGGGCCGGGCCGAGCTTGTCTTCCTCCCTTTTCGTCTCTTCAAAGGGTGTGGATTCTCATCTTTTTCCAAAGGACCCGTTTCACGGGAAAGGTAATCTTCCTGATAAAGAGCGATCCGGACAAACGGAATTGCGAAGGCGAAAACCCGATTTGTGCAGGTCCGCGGGTCGCGTGATCCCGGCTTTGGAAACCCGCGCGTGCAGATCATTTCGACATAGGCCTCGCGTAACCCAGTCGTCCGCACGCAGTCGACCAGGATCGAGCGCAAGACGCCGCGGCTGTGAGGAATAGACATGCGCCACATCGTAGGTTGCATCCGAATGGAGGAAGCCCCAGTCAAGGAGAGAGATTCTCGTCGAAGCTATACGAGCCATGCACAATTTTCTTGTGAACTGAACAACCCTCGACTGCAAGGCGTGGGATTTCCACCATTCCCGAAAGAGGCACCAAATTGTTAAAGAGCTTCCCGCTACCTACTTCAAGCGGATTTCCTGTCGGTTATCTTCGTCCGCCCCCCCTCCTCCCGGGAGACGCAGTTCCCCCTATGCGGCCGGAGGGCATCCCGCCACTTGTGCCGGGCCCTATCCCCGTGTTCCTTTTCCGTAAGGAGGGAGATCCGTTTGAAGGCTGAAAGACCTTGGACAAGGGATAACCTTGACGAAGCCCGGCTTCCAGCTTATCGGCGAGATCATGGTTCGATAATCCAGACTTTTGGGCCTTGGAGATCACAGCCGTGAACAGGGGTTCCTCGTGGGTAAAATATCCCGCATTGACGGCGGCCTCCACCATGCGCCGTCCTTGATAGTCCGAAAAACCCAAATCTTTCAGGTCGGCCATGGCCTGGGCAGAGTGAAAAATCACCTCCGCTCCCGGAGAAACGTCATGGTACAGCTCTCTCAAGGCCTTTGGCGACACGCCTCGTTGTATCGCCAAGACGACCGAATCGAGAGCTTCCTCTCCAAGCCCTCCACCTGATGTGGCACCGACAATGGCTTTTGCCTCGCCATAGACCTCCAGTTGGCTGTCCAAGGCGGACAGGATAAGATGGGGAGGCACGTTCTT
>Ga0315542_1000685_pt1 | contig 21435 bp, 18 predicted proteins | sample SalMarSW160120MG_FD_202541 | JGI IMG/M metagenome (GOLD analysis project Ga0315542, IMG submission 202541) | Salt marsh sediment microbial communities from the Plum Island Ecosystem LTER, Massachusetts, United States - Salt Marsh Sediment SW1601-20 ... | reverse complement strand
ATGATGAGCTGGTAAAAAAAATCGTGCTTATCTACGAGCTATGGGTAAATCCGGTATGGCCCATGCCGGGTGTAACCCAAACTTTGGCCGCGCTGCGTGAAAAGCGAATTCTTATGGGGGTGATATCCAACGCCCAGTTTTATACCCCAATTGTCATAAGGGGGCTCTTAGGTAAGGGCCTTCCGGAGCTTGGATTTGATCCGGAACTGACGTTATTTTCTTATGCAGTGTCGAGGGCAAAACCCTCATCGATGTTGTTTGCACTGCTTGCCGCAAGGCTAAAGCAGCATCATTCTCTTGAACCCGGGGAGGTACTGTATGTTGGAAATGATATGCTGAATGATATACTGCCGGCGGCACGGTGTGGATTTAAAACCGTACTTTTTGCCGGAGACGCACGCTCTCTGCGTTTAAGGCCGCAAAACCCTGAATGTAAGACAGTAAAACCGGATGCCGTTATCACTGATTTACAGCAGGTAGCGAAGGTTTTAACGCAGGGAGAATAAAAGGTGAGACTATGGAAATTGTGCACAATATAAAAAAAAGTGATACATGGACCCTGCAGCAGGTGGGAATAAGGATCTGGACAAAAAGTTTTGCCACAAGTCCTATTCCCGTACTCCTGTTGAACAGGTCCTTAAAAATTATCTGGTATAATCAAAAGTTCTCCACAATGTTCGGGGAGAATGAGGGACTGTTGGGAACCCCGATCGAGCAATATTATTTTTCTTCACTCGACAAGGACAGGATCACCGAACTGCGCAGCAATATATTTTCTTCTCATTACGGATTCACCTGGACAGGGAGGGTGGAGAAAAAAGGGGTGAAGCAGCTTTCAGTTATTACCAACCTGCTTGTCCTGCCCATCTTTGGGGGGGTTGAGTCGGTGAACGAACCTACAGCATACGCGTGTATTTTGGATAACATCAGTGATGAGTACAAGCAGATGTTAAAGGGCACCTTCTTGAGCCTGTTGGAGGCCTCCCGCTTAAAGGACAATGATACCGGTAATCATATCGAGCGGGTAAACCGATATGCGCGTTGTCTGGCGGAAAAGTTATACGGAGACGAGCGATTCCCGGTGGTAGACATGGAGTTTATTGAAGATATCGGGTTTCTGGCGGCCCTGCATGATGTAGGAAAGATCGGGACGCCGGATGATATTCTGAACAAGAAACAGAACCTGGAAGAATGGGAATGGAATATCATGAAAGAACATACTATTAATGGGGCCTATATCCTCAGCACATATCCCAATCCCATGGCAAAAGAAATCGCCCTTTATCATCACGAGAAATGGGACGGGTCCGGGTATCCCTTCGGATTAAAGGAAGTAATGATCCCGGTTTCCGCACGAATCGTAACGATCGGGGACGTCTACGATGCACTGCGGATGCAGCGAAGTTATAAACAGCCGATGGAGCACGCCAATACCGTCCAGATTATGGAAAATGAAATGCAGGGTAAGTTCGATCCGGTGATAATGGATTTTTTTCAGTCAAATGCACAGGAATTTAAACAAATATTTGACACGTTGAAAGACAAATAAAAGGGAACATTCATGTCATTAGTGCAGCTCGAAGATGTCTGTTTTGCTTTCGGGGCCAACAGACTCATCAACGATATATCCTTACATATCAATCCCGGCAGCCGCATTGCCTTAAGCGGGGCAAACGGAAGCGGAAAAACCACCTTGTTGAAGATAATCTGCGGTGAATTAAAACCCGATTCAGGGTTCCTGCGGGTCCGGAACAATACACGGATTTCCTACCTGCCGCAGAACGGGGTGGTTACCAGTGACCGCAGTTTATATGATGAGATTGATTCGGTGTTCGCCGCTCAAAGGGAGTGTGTGCAAAAGCTGCAGCATACCGCGGAAAAGCTGGCGGACGGTTCCCTGTCCGAGGAAAAACGAAAGCGGCTGCTGCAGGAGTATGCGGATTTACAGGCGGAAATCGATGCCGGCGGGTATTACCTGCGGGACAAAAAAATCGATCGGGTGTTAAGCGGCCTGGGGTTCGGCAGGGACAGGTATTCCCTGCTGTGCAGTGATTTTTCCGACGGCTGGCAGATGCGGATTGCGCTGGCCAAGGTCTTACTGCGGGACGCGGAAGTGCTTTTGCTGGATGAGCCCACCAATTACCTGGACCTTGAAACCAGGGAGTGGTTGAAGAATTTTCTGCTTCAGTTCGGCGGCGGCGTGATTGTGGTCTCCCACGACCGGTATTTTCTTGACAGTATCGTGGACTGTGTGGCCGAACTGTTCAAGGGGAACCTTCGCCTTTACCAGGGGAATTACACCGCGTATGAACAGGAACGCGAGCGAAATATCCGGGAGTTGTTGAAGCGTAAAAAACAACAGGAGGGGGAGCTGGAAAAGGCCCAGCGTTTTATCGAGCGCTTTCGCTCCAAGGCCACCAAGGCATCAGCCGTGCAAAGCAGGATCAAGATGGTAGAGAAAACTGATGAGATCGTGCTTCCCGCGGCCCTTAAAAAAATCCATTTCAGATTTCCGGAAGCGCCGCACTCGGGCAGAAAGGTACTGGAGTTACACGGTGTGCAAAAAGGATACGGCGGGCACCCCGTCCTGCGGGATATTTCGCTGGAGGTCGGGCGCGGTGAGAAAATTGTGTTCGTGGGGCCGAACGGGGTGGGGAAGTCCACCTTGTTACGCATATTGGCCGGCAAGGAGGCTCCCGATGCCGGAGAAGTGCGTTACGGTGCGGGGGTAAAAATCGGCTATTTTTCTCATAACGACGCGGTCCTGTATACATCACAGCGCAGCGTGCTGCAGGAGCTGGAAGAGGACGCGCCGACCCAGGTTCTTCCCCGCCTGCGCGCCATGTTGGGCGCGTTCCTGTTCAGTGATGATGACGTGCACAAAAAGGTGTCGGTGTTAAGCGGGGGGGAACGAAGCAGGGTGCTGCTGTTACGGCTTTTGGTGCGGGCATGTAATCTGCTGATCTGTGATGAACCGACAAACCACCTTGATCTGACCTCAAAGGATATTCTGCTTGACGCCCTGCAGCATTTCGGCGGTACCTTGTTGTTTGTGTCACATGATCGTTATTTTATCGAGGCCCTGGCACAGAAGACCATCGAAGTAAAGGACCATACCTTAAAGATCTATAACGGAGATTATGAATATTACCTGGCAAAACGTGAACCGCCGCCGGAGAATCCGGACAGCACTGTAGAGAGTATTTCTCAGAAGAAAACCGAATCGCAAAATCAGCGCAAGGCTTTGTCCCGGCTGAAAAACAGGCTGCGGAACCTGGAAATCCAGGCGGACGAAACCATGAGCAGGTACGAGGACCTGGAACAACAACAGGGTGAACTGGAGCACTCGCTTGCCAGGGAAGAGGTGTATGCGGATGGTGAACAAATGAAACGGGTAAAGGCAGAGCTGCAGCAGATAGAACACGAAAAAGCCTCCCTGCTTGTGCAATGGCAGGAGATCGAGGACGAGGTACAGGAAATAAGGATAAAATTATATTGAACCATTTTTAAAAACAATGTACTGTCATGTGGGGGCAGTATGAAAAAGGAAAGCGAAAAAAAAGAATTTTCCATAGAAACCAAGGCCATCCATTCGGGTGAAAACCGGCGAAAATACGCGGATTCCCTTACAACGCCTATTGTACAAACATCCACCTTTACCTTTAAGAATACCAAAGACATTGAAGAATACACAAAGAAAGAAAAAGAGCGCTTTGAATACGGGCGTTACGGAAATCCCACGGAGAAAATAGCGGAAAAGCGGCTGGCCAAACTGGAAGGCGCCGAGGCCGCCGTCGTCTTTTCGTCCGGGATGATGGCCATCACCACCACCATTCTTTCTCTGATTAAATCAGGTGACCATATCATTATTACCGACGACAGCTATAAAAAGACGCTTGAGTTTTGCAAATCCTATCTGCGCCGCTTCAGTATCGGCTGTACCATCGTTCCCTTCGGTGAGTATGAGACGTTGGAGAAATCGATTCGTGAAAATACAAAATTCATTTTTTCCGAATCACCTACCAACCCGTATCTGAATATTTTTGACCTGGTAAAACTGAAAAAAGTCGCCGAGAAGTACAACCTTCTTACATTGATCGACAGTACCTTTGCCACACCCTATAACCAGAAACCGCTGGAGTACGGCATCGATATCGTGCTGCACAGCGCCACCAAATACTTGAGCGGTCATAACGATATCCTGGCCGGGGTGGTGCTGGGAAGAAGCGAATTGATAGAAGAGATACGCAACCTGCACAAGTCCATGGGCGGAACCATCGATCCGCACTGCTGCTATCTGTTGTTGCGGGGCTTGAAAACCTTCCCTCTGCGCGTGAAACAGCAGAATAAAGCGGCCTTAGAGATAGCGCTATGGCTGGAAAAGCATCCCAAAATCGAACGTGTGTATTATCCCTTCCTGGAAAGCCACCGGCACTTTCAGATCGCCAGGGAACAGATGAAGGGCGGCGGCGGCGTGGTTACCTTCGAAACCAAAGGCGGTCTGGAACAGGCCAAGCGCTTTCTTGACGCGCTTGAGCTCTGCTACATTGCGCCCAGCCTGGGCGGGGTGGAGACTCTGATTACCCATCCCGGTATTGTCAGCTACTATGATTACACGCGGGATGAGCGGTACAAACTCGGCATTACCGACACCTTGTTCCGCCTGGCAGTGGGCGTTGAGGACGTTGCCGACATTATCGGTGACCTGGACAACGCCTTAGCGCATTGTTAGTAGTTCCAATCTTTTACCGCGGCGATAAATCGGTTGACAAATCCGGCGCTCTGTGTTTAACTCTTATTCTCACAATATTATACGGAATACAGGAAGCAATATGGCAGCTGAACAAAAAAACAATAATGACTCCCCCAAAAATATAAAGGGCTGGATAACCTACCGACCGCAGATTAAGGTGCTGGACTGTACCATTCGGGACGGTGGATTGATGAACGATCACCAGTTGGATATGGAGTTTGTCAGGGCCATTTACCGGACCCTGACGGCGGCGGGAATCGATTATATGGAAGTGGGATATAAGGCTTCTAAGAAGATATTCTCCCCGGACCAGTTCGGGAGCTGGAAGTTTTGTACAGAGGAAGATCTGCGTAAAATCATTGCCAAAGATAAGACACTGAAAATATCAGTAATGGCGGACGCAGAACGAACGGATTATCATACGGACATCCTGCCGAAAAATAAAAGCGTGATTGATATGGTTCGCGTGGCCACCTATATTCACCAGATTCCGACCGCCATCGAAATTATCAAAGATGCGCACGATAAGGGGTATGAAACCACCATAAACATCATGGCGGTTTCCACTGTGCAGGAGAATGAAATCGAAGAGGCGCTGGGGATTATTGGAAAGTCCCCGGTGGATGTTATATATCTGGTGGACAGTTTCGGTTCATTCTACAGCGAGCAGATCCAGAACTTGATGCAGATGTATATGAAATATGCCAAAGCGGAAGGGAAGCACGTGGGGATTCACACCCACAACAATCAGCAGCTTGCCTATTCCAATACGATCACCGCCCTGATTGAAGGTGCAAACTTTCTGGATGCAACCATAGACGGTATGGGTCGCGGCGCGGGAAACTGCGCCCTGGAACTGTTGCTTGGATTTTTACATAATCCCAAATTCCATGTTCGTCCCATTCTTGAGTGTCTGGAAAAATATGTCTATCCGTTGAAAAACAAGCTGAACTGGGGGTATCAGATTCCCTATATGCTTACCGGGCAGCTGAATCAGCACCCACGGGCAGCTATGACTTTCTTAAAAACAGAACAAAAAGATCATCTTGTTGCATTTTATGATTCCATCATCGAAGAAGAATAGTGTGCAGCCGGGTCGCGGATTATGTATAAATGGAAAAATGTGATATTCTGATCGCCGGGGCCGGTGTGGTGGGTCTGGCCCTGGCCGAATACCTTTCACGGCAAAATAAAAACAGCTCAATAATCGTGGTTGAAAAACATGACAGTTTCGGCCGGGAAACCTCCAGCCGCAACAGTGAGGTGATTCATGCCGGAATCTATTATCCCACAGAATCGCTGAAGGCCGGATTATGTGTAGAGGGCCGTGAGCTCCTCTATAATGAACTGGAAAACCACGGATTACCCTTTGCCAAACTCGGTAAGCTTATTGTGGCCACAGACCGGCAGGAAGAGGAACTGCTTGAAAAACTGCTGTTGAATGCCAAAGCCAACGGAGTGAGGGACGTACGGATGCTGGATAAAGCGCAGGTTGCCGCGCTTGAACCGGAATTGGCCGCGGTAGGGGCCCTGTATTCACCTTCTACCGGTATTTTTGACACCCATGTATTTATGAAGCACCTTGAATATGCGGCCCAAAACAAGGGAGTGCTGTTCGCCTATAACTGTGAGCTTGTCTCCATCAGCAGGTCTCAAACCGGCTATGAGGTCGGGGTCCGCGATGTGGACGGGAGTGATCTGACGATAGACAGTGCGGTGGTGATAAATTGCGCCGGGCTTTGCGCACACCTGCTTGCCCAAAAGGCAGGCATTAATTGTAAGGAAGCAGGGTATGTTATCCATTATTCAAAGGGAGAGTATTTCCGTGTGAACGGTCTGCCTTCCTGGTGTGTAAAACACCTTGTTTATCCGCCGCCGGGTACCGTAAGCCTGGGGATTCATACGGTCCTTGATCTGCAGGGACAGATGAAACTCGGCCCCAATGCGTTTTACGTTGATGGGGTAGACTACACGGTTGATGCCCGCCACCAACATGAATTTCTTACGGCGGGCACAAAATACCTGCCGCGGCTGGCGGATGCGGTCCTCACTCCCGATATGGCCGGGGTACGCCCAAAACTGCAGGCCCCTGAAAGTGATTTTGCCGATTTCGAGATCAATGAGGAAAGCGGGCGAGGATTCCCCGGCTTCATCAACCTTGTCGGTATTGAGTCACCGGGTTTAACGTCAAGTATGGCGATTGCGCGTTATGCGGCCGAATTGATTTAAGAAATATACCTTGACCTTTATCGGGCTTTTTTGTATATTCTTCTTACAAAGAAACGGCGCAGGGTAGAGCAGTTGGTAGCTCGTCGGGCTCATAACCCGGAGGTCGCAGGTTCGAGTCCTGCCCCTGCTAAAAAAAAGGCTGTCTGAGAATATTTTTCCAGACAGCCTTTTTTATTGCATAAAAAAATAGCGGCGAAGGGACTTGAACCCCTGACCCAGCGGATATGAGCCGCTTGCTCTACCATCTGAGCTACACCGCCATAGAAAAAGAAGATTACCAATAATCGATTAATATGTCAACTTCTATTCGCTAAGTTTATTGCAATAGAACCTTATTGACGGTATAGTTTAACAAATTATATGTATTTTGTGAATCGACCCGGATGAAAAAGTATTCTCTGCTGGTAAAATTTAAATTACACCTGAAGTTTATCCTACTCCTTAGCTTTGCCCTGCTGGTAACCGGTGTCGCGGGCATTTATTTTATCCGTTATCTGGTAAAACCAACTACCGGTCTGGTTATGAACTACATGGAAGTGGTTGATGACAATGGCGCAATTATTTTTTCACCGCGCACCCCGTTTTCCCCCGCCGTTGCGGCCGGCCTTATTCCGAACAAAGACGCAATACGCGCAATAAACAATCATACCATTAAGACGGTCAGAGATGTATTGGAGGAAAATTCCAGGATCTGGAGTTTCAAATCTTTTCCCGTTCAGGTGTTGCGTGACGGAAAAAAAGAAATAACAATCTATATTACCCCGGAATTGAATTTACTTCGTGTCGACTGGATTGCCACCCTGTTTTTTCTTTTTGTGCTTGGTTTTATGGTGTATTACCTTGTTTTAAATCATCGTCATGAAACCTATAATATTATTGCGGTAACGGCCGGGCTTTTTTTCATGCTTTTTATCTGCGCCCAACCATTTTATTATGATAATGTCTTTACGTTGGCGCTTATTTACTTGGGAGAAACCGTATCCTGGTTGTTGGTGGTGTTCGCTCTTTACTTTCCCAGACCGAAATTCAATAAAATCTTTCGCAGGGGGCTGCTTGCAACTATCGCAGCCCTTTACCTGATATACTTTTTTTTCCGTACCAAAGCGTTCATGCAATGGATTCAGTATCATGATGATAGATATTTTGCTGCCGTGGTTTCACTGGGGCAGATGCAGAACATCTCCGACCTATTTGCGTATATCTTGTTTTTCGGATTTATTTTTCATACGTATATTAAATCCACCGGCGCAAAAATAAGAAAACATCTTGAGTGGCTGGCAGCCGGGGCCTTCATTACCCTGCCGACCTATGTTTTTTTTGATCAACTCCCCTTTATCCTGGGGGAAACACCGGGGCAAAGAATGGGGATGGGGAGTTTTGCCAATTTTTTTCTGGCCTTTCTCCCCCTGTTTTATATTATCGGGCTGATAAAATCTCATAAAATCGATTTGCAGGTATTAAACCGGCGTTCAATAATCTCTCTCCTGTTTACCTTGATTTTTTTGGCGGCGTTTGCCATACTTTTTGAACCGTTTAAGAATATCTTTGTGCAAAGCTATGGAATGTCCGCGGATGTTGCCGGATTCATGGTGGCCCTGTCTTTGTTTGTAACATTCTTTCTATTGTACACCTTCTTACTCTGGCTGGTGGAACGGTTTTTTAACCGTCGTCAGGAGCCAACAAACCCGGAAGCCGCGATAAATATTATTGAGACCGATGAACCGATCGATTTAAAATACACAATTCCGCTGCAAAAAGAAAAAATAACCGAGCTGCGTTCTCTGTGGAAAGGAGTCTGGCTGCGGCTTTCGCAAAATTTAAGAGGAGTCAACAATTCGCTGATTACACTCACCCGGGATGCACGAAAGGTTTGCGACAATACCCAATGGTACGGCACCGGGCGTGAAAAAGGTCTGGAAACGATTATTCAAGAAACGGTGGGCAAGGTGCGGCAGGGTACGATGTCCATACATGATTTTGTGAAGAAATTCATGTTATTTATGGGCCAGGAATCCGCAATTCCCATCAGCATGGACCTGGAAACAATCATTTCCAGCGCGTGTGAACAGATAAGAGTACGCATCCCGGATATCAACCTGAAAATATTACCTCACACCGAGGTTAAACTGTTCTGTTACCCGGAAGAGATAATATTTTCATTGGTTTTACTTTTTGAGAACGCCTATGAAGCATTACGAAATAAAAATGGAGTCATTACGGTGGCAACCGACGCCACTCCGGAACAGGTATGTATTGAAATCATCGATCATGGAATCGGCATCAGTGAAAAAATAATCAATAAAATATTCGATCCCTTTTTTACCAGGAAAAGAGGGCATGATGGATTGGGACTTTATTTTTGCAAGCTGCTTGCTGAAAAGAACTGGGGCCGGATTGAAGTCCGCAGTGTGGAAAACAAACAAACATCCGTTTGCCTTTATCTTTCACAGTTACAGGATCAATAGTGTTGCCGGAGTGTTGATTAATCAGCCCAAAAAAAGGTATGAAATACTTATGTCCAAAGTTTCTGTAGTAGCAATTGTACGTTGTCTTTCTTATGACGGACCGGAACTGGCAAAGGCGGTTACATACGGAATGGAGCTTCTCGGCGGACCGGCGTCCATATTTAACGGCGGCAGGCGGCTGCTATTAAAACCCAACATGCTGCTGGGTATTTCCCCGGAGAACGGAGCCACAACGCATCCGGCCGTTTTTGCAGCGGTTGCCGAGTTCTTTCAGAAAAATGGTTATTCCCTGTCTTACGGCGATAATCCCGGTTTCGGCAGGACCGAAACAGTAAGTAAAAAATGCGGGATAGGGGCGCAGGCAAAGCGGCTCGGAATCCCCCTGGCGGAGTTTGAAAAGGGGAAGGAGGTCAAATTCGGCGGTGGTGTACAGAACAAACTCTTCTACATTGCCCAAGGGGTACTGGACAGCGAAAACCTGGTAAATCTTCCCAAAATGAAAACCCACAGCCTCACCACCATGACGGGGGCCCTGAAAAATATGTTCGGAGTGATTCCCGGCCTGCGCAAAGCCGCTTTCCACGCTCGGCTGGCCGATCCCAAGGCTTTTGCGCGCATGATCATCGATCTGAACCGGTTTATTACCCCGGTATTAACGATAATGGACGCGGTCTATGGTATGGAAGGAAACGGGCCGACACACGGCGATCCGGTACATACCGGGCTGTTGTTGTTCTCCACCGATCCGGTGGCTGTAGACGCCACGGCCTGCAGAATTATGGGGATAGATCCGCAGGAAATTTTTTTCCTCACTCATGCGGAGAAGACGGGATTGGGAAACATACGGGAGTCACGCATCAGTATTCGCGGGATGGCGCTTGCAGATTGTAAGGGAAAGCCCTATAAGCTGTCTCCGTCGTTTGTTTGGGACCACCGGTTTCCATTCCTGCAGTCACTGGGAAAAAAGTTCCTGATTCCCCGGCCGGTGATCAACAAACATACCTGTACGGCCTGCGGGGTATGCATAAAAATATGCCCGGTACGTCCGAAAGCACTCGCAGCCGGAAAAAAAGGGATACCCGCTTATAATTATGACCATTGTATCCGCTGTTATTGTTGTCAGGAAATGTGCCCTACGGGTGCCGTTTCGGTAAAAGTACCCCCGCTGGGCACGCTTTTTTACGGTTTCTGGGGAAGATCGTAGCAGAACGTGACGTTTTTATTTAAGAAAAATGCTTGACTAGTAACAAAGCGCTTTATTATCTTTATTGCAAAAGAAAATAGAGTAACTCTTAAATATAAAACAGAAAAAAAGAGAGAGAGATGCAAAAAGAAAAGAAACTCGATGACAAGAACCATGCTCATCATGAAGAACAGATGAAAACGGACGCCGGGGGTACGGATAAACCTCAAACTGAAAAAGCGGCTCGGCAGGAAAATGCCGGGACCGCTGTGAAGGAACAAGCGCAAAAGGGGCCGGAAGACAGGCTTGGTGAACTTGAAAAGGAAAAGGCCGAATTGAAGGACCTGTTGTTACGCAAGCAGGCCGAGTTTGAAAATTTCAGGAAACGCCTGCAAAGGGAAAAGGAAGAGTCCATAAAGTACGCCAATGCCATGCTGCTGCTGGACCTTACGAACATCATTGATGATTTTGAACGCGCAATACAGTCCGCCAAGGATTCGGATGATTTTACCTCGTTTCATTCCGGAGTGGCGTTGATTGAAAAAAGACTTACCCAGATGCTGGAAAACAAGTGGGGACTGAAGAGGTTCGATTCTCAGGGAGATGTTTTTGATCCCGATAAACATGAAGCAATAATGGCTGAAGAATCCGAAGCCGTCAACGCACCGACGGTGGTAGAGGATTTTCAGCGCGGTTACCTGTTGAATGAAAGGATATTACGGCCCGCCAAAGTAAAGGTGGCGCAACCGTCAACGGGAAACAATGAAACTGATGATACAAACTAAAAGAAATTTTTTATATATTATTATAAGAGAGTATAAAAGGAGAAGAATATGGGGAAGATAATAGGAATTGATCTTGGTACAACAAACTCTTGTGTAGCAGTCATGGAAGGGGGAGAACCGGTTGTCATTCAAAATTCGGAAGGACAACGGACCACGCCTTCCATTGTTGCCTTTACCGCCAAGGGAGAAAAACTGGTAGGTCAGGCGGCAAAAAACCAAATGATCACTAATCCTGAAAATACAATATATTCCATTAAAAGATTTATGGGCAGAAGGTTCGGAGAGGTCCCTGAGGAAATCTCAATGGTACCATATAAGGTGGTTGACTCCGGGAATGACGCACGGATTGAAATCAACGGAAAACTCAATTCTCCTCCCGAGATTTCGGCGCTTATTTTGCAAAAGATGAAAAAAACCGCCGAAGACTACCTGGGTGAAACCGTCAATGACGCGGTGGTCACGGTACCCGCATATTTTAACGATGCCCAGCGGCAGGCCACCAAGGACGCGGGAAGAATTTCCGGGCTGAATGTGAAAAGGATTGTGAATGAGCCCACGGCAGCAGCGCTGGCCTATGGTCTGGGCAAGGACGGCAAAGATGAAAAAATCGCCGTATACGATCTTGGCGGCGGGACCTTTGATATATCCATCCTTGAGTTGGGTGACGGGGTGTTCGAGGTAAAATCCACTAATGGCGATACGCATCTGGGCGGCGATAACTTTGACCAGCGGGTAATAGACTGGCTGGTGGAAAATTTTAAAAAGGATTACGGTATAGACCTGTCCAAGGACCGGATGGCACTGCAAAGACTGAAGGAAGCCGCGGAAAAAGCCAAGATTGAACTTTCCGGCACACAGTCTACCGATATTAACCTTCCGTTCATTACCGCGGATTCATCGGGACCCAAACACCTTCAGTATACCTTAACCAGGGCGAAATTCGAGCAGATGATTGATGATCTTATTCAGAAAACCAAGAACCCCTGTATCCAGGCCTTAAAGGACGCCGGGCTTTCCGCGTCGGAAATCGACGAGGTGATTCTTGTGGGTGGGTCCACCAGGATTCCCGCGGTCCAAAAAGAGGTAAAGGAACTTTTTCAGCGTGAACCGCATAAAGGGGTTAATCCCGACGAGGTGGTGGCCATGGGTGCCGCAATCCAGGGCGGTATTTTGGGCGGTGATGTAAAAGATGTCCTGTTGTTGGATGTCACCCCACTCTCTCTGGGGATCGAGACTTTAGGCGGGGTATTTACCCGTTTAATCGAAAGAAACACCACTATTCCGACACGCAAAAGCCAGATTTTTTCCACTGCCGCCGATAATCAGACCGCGGTTTCAATCCATGTCCTTCAGGGCGAACGCGATATGGCCAGTCAGAACCGCACGTTAGGCAGGTTTGATCTTGTGGGAATTCCGCCCGCGCCCCGTGGTGTACCGCAGATTGAGGTTACCTTTGATATCGACGCCAACGGTATTGTTCATGTTTCCGCCAAAGACCTGGGAACAGGAAAAGAGCAGAAGATCCGTATCGAATCTTCCTCCGGACTGTCGGAAGATGAGATTAAAAAGATGGTCAAGGATGCGGAGATGCATGCGGAAGAGGATAAAAAAGAGCGCGAAAAGGCCGAAACTCTCAACGAAGCGGACAACCTGCTGTATTCCACCGAAAAGTCATTAAAGGAATTCGGTGACAAGGTAACGGCGGAAGACAAACAGAAGATTGAAGCCGGTATGGAAGAACTGCGTACCGCTTTAAAAGGCGGGGACAACGCGGTAATAAAAACAAAGGTCGAGGCCCTGCGGCAGGCATCCTATAAGCTGGCGGAAGAGATATACCGTCAGGCCGGAAGCAACGCTGCGGGAGGTCAGGCGGCGGATACTCCACAGGGAGACAACCCCTCCGCTGATGATGGTTCGTCTGAGACCAAAGGAACCAAGGGTACGGCGGAAGATGTTGATTACGAAGTTGTTGATGAGGATGAGGAAAAGAAATAGCAATAATATTCCAGTAATATATTACAGAAGAGAAGAGAAGAGCCTTGGCCAAACGTGATTACTATGAAGTATTGGGTGTACAACGTACTGCAACCAAAGATGAAATAAAAAAAGCGTACCGTAAGCTTGCCATCCAGTATCATCCGGACAGGAACCCGGGGAATAAGGATGCTGAAGAAAAGTTTAAGGAAGCAACCGAAGCGTACGAGATTTTAGCGGATGATAAAAAACGGCAGACCTATGACCAGTTTGGGTTTGCCGGTATTGAAGGCATGGGCAGCGGAGCGCATGATTTCTCATCCGTATTCAGAGATTTTGAGGACATTTTCGGTGATTTTTCCGGAATATTCGATTCATTCTTTGGCGGTGGTACAAGACGGCGCAGTTCATCGCGCAGCAACAGAATGCGCGGTGCGGACCTGCGTTTTGATTTGGAGATCGATTTTCAGGAAGCCGTTTTCGGTACAACCAAGGAAATATCCTATCAACGAAATGATACCTGTTCCTCCTGTAACGGTTCGGGTGCCGAAGGAGGATCCGGAAAAACCATGTGTCCTTCCTGCGGTGGATCCGGCCAGGTACGCAGAAGTTCTGGTTTTTTCTCAATTGCCAGTACCTGCCCTTCCTGCAGGGGCGAAGGATATATTATCAAAAATCCCTGCCGGGTTTGTAACGGCAACGGTTTGGTCAAGAAAAAACGTGTCATCAAGGTAACCATTCCGCAGGGTATCGAAAACGGAAGAAGAATCCATATTCCCAACCAGGGTGACGGCGGACTAAACGGGGGACCGCCCGGCGACCTGTATGTCTATATCCATGTGAGATCACATGAGTGTTTTAAACGGCAGGGAAACGATATCTATTGTGTCATTCCCATATCAATCACCCAGGCTTCCCTGGGCGCTGAAATACTGGTTCCTACGATCGATAAAAAAAAGGTAAGGGTTAAAATACCGTCCGGCACACAAACCGGAAAGGTCTTACGTCTGAAAAATGAAGGGGTCCCCTATATACACAACTCCCACCGTCGGGGTGATATGTATATTGAAATCCTGGTTGAAATACCCGAACGCCTGAACACAAAGGCGCGCTCATTACTGAAAGAATTTTCCGATATAATGGGTGAGGAGTCGAATCCGAAACCGAAAAAGATTTCGGATCTGATGTAAGCAATCTCCGCCCCGGATTCGGAGTATGTATCGCTAAGAATAAACCTAATGGATGATGTCCTGTTATATGGAAGAATATGTGCGCTCACTCTTTTAGGGTTTGAACTGACACTGTTGGTTTTTCGCTTTTTTACCTGTTACAACAAAAAAGAACTTATTTCATTTTCACTGATTTTGGCCTACTTGGGTTTTAAAATAATTTTTCCGGATGTGGCATATCTGACCGAGATATCCACCTATTTGGTTATCTGGGCTTTGGGCAATTATATCAGCATTATTCTGGAAGATAACAAAAAGGATCTCTGGAATGTCGCGGTTTTCAGTGCTATTGGCGTTTTTGTCGTATTAATCCTTTTGGGATTTAAAAACCATACGCTGTTCGCTTATTTTTATCTTTTTACCGTTTGCTTTCTCTTTTTCTATCCGTTTATCTCTTTCATCAGATACTATTCCCGTACAAAGAACGGCACAATCCTTTTTTTTACCATCACCAGTGCCGGCGCGATGCTTGGCGGGGGGTATGAATATGTTGCGGCAATCTACCGGCTTCCTTTTATCGGAATTACCATGTGGATTTTTCTGCTTATTTTTTTGGGGGTCGGGTATCTCCTTACCCAACAGGGATACCTTTTGAGTTCCGAAATGCACAGCCTGTATTCCCGTCTTTCTCTGCAGGAAAGGCAGCTCCGTCAACTCTCCTCGAAGCTGGTTTATACGGAGCAGACCCTGGTGGTGAAAGACCGGTTTATTTCACTTGGACTGCTGTCCGCCGGACTGATCCATGAGTTCAAGAATATATTGGGGCTTATTTTAAGTTGTACCCAGTACGGCAGCGTGCATAACGATCCGGAACGTTTACGGCAGAGTTTATCGCTTATAGAGGAACATACCAGGCACGGACTGGAGTCGGTAATCGGCCTGCTGGAAAAAATAAAAGAAAAGAATACGCTCACAGCGGAACAGCTTTCAATGGAGACATTTTGTTTTGAGATATTGAAAGTGATCAGGGCAAATTACCGGGGTGCCGGGATAGATGTTGTTTGTCAGGTCCACAAGGATTTTGATCTGTCGGTACGCAAGGCTGAGCTGGAACAGGCAATGCTGAATATAATCCGGAACGCGGCACAGGCCTTGAATGCCTTCCCGCAAAAGAAGGACAAAACAATCAAGATAGAGATCAGTTCAGATTTTGATAAAGGAATGCTCTCCCTTTCTGATAATGCCGGAGGAATCCCGTCGGAAATTGCCTGTAACATTTTCGAACCTCATTTTCGTTCCGGAAAAAGCACGGGAATGGGGCTCTACCTGACAAAAATGATGGCGGAACAGCTTGGGGTGCAGTTGATCTATGAACCGATAAAAGACGGCAGCCGGTTCACCTTTATTTTTCCATTGAGCTAGACAAAATTAAAAAAATGCCGGGATAAAGTACTTGCTTTTTTATTAATTGTATCGGAAAATATTAATAACTATTTATTCCTGATAGATAGGGGAGAATTATGTATAAACGAAAAACATATATTATCAACAAAGAATTTCAATACGGATTTATTGCCACATTCCAGTTTATCATCATTATTTCGCTGGTAATTTTTTCCGCCGGATTTTTTATCTATTATTGGATTGCTTATATGGCCGGTGACAGGGTATATAAGGAATTTCTTTCGCTTTCACAACAGATAACCATACAGGTACAACCAATCCGGGATGGTGATATCAAAGACCCATACGGCCTGCTTGCAAGCCTTAGTAAAAATAATGAAGATAAAGCGCCGGTAAAATTTATCCGCGATAATCTTCCTCCTTCAGGACTGGTCAAACTGGATGGTATCCAGGAAAATAGCGGACAGAACGATATAACGGCAATACTCACGGAGAATTTGAATGCATTCCTGCGAACGTTGATTGTGCAAAGAAAGCCGTTCTATAAGCCCGAACGCTTCCAAAATGTAAGCCTCTCTCCGCAAATAGAGGACAGGCTCGCCATGAAACTCGATCCGCAGAGCGCGGAAATGTATAAACTGAATCTCCTGCTTCTAAACGCGGTGTTCAGTCCGAAACTTGACATTACGTTGAGCAATACAAATTTGGAACCGCTGAATTATCAGAAGGAAGTGATCGGCTTAAAAAGGCAGGACATTGTTTTACCGCCGCTTCTGATCAATAATCTGCTGATTATGTTGATCATAATTGTGGTAGGGATCTTTTACTCTCACCGTATTGCCGGCCCCATGTACCGTATCGAAACCGATATCAAGCGGGTGCTGGACGGAGAAAAGAACGTACGGATCAACTTGAGAAAGAAGGATAAACTGAAGTCCCTGGCCGAGCTTGTGAACCAGTTGATAAAAAAGCTGGAGAACACCGGCAAATAGAGTGTGATAAGAATTATTTGACCCCATATAAGATTTTTAACCGGAAATATATCGGCTCAAAACGCGCGCTGTGTCAGGAAATAATCCAAAAGGTATTAAACACGGCGGGTAAACCGGAAACGTTTCTTGACGGGTTTGCGGGAACGGGTGTCATTTCCGCTTCCTTGGCAGAAAATGGGGTAAAAAAAATATATGCCGTTGATACCCTCTATCATAACATTGTAATTTTGAAAGGATTTACCACAGGGCCGGATCAGGTAAAAAACATAGAAACGGACCTGGATTATTTTAATAATCTGCCACCGACACAAGGTTATATCACCCGGCAGTTTGCTGCCACGTATTTTACCAGGAAGAACTGTATGCGGATGGATGCAGTGCGCAGTGCGCTTGAAGAACGGTTTCGGACCGGAACACTGAATGCTGCCCGGTATAATTACCTCCTGGCAAGTTTTTTACTTGGTGCGGACAGGATTGCCAATACCGTCGGACAGTATGACGCTTATTTAAAGCATATCGGGAAAAACAGCTTTGTGTCCGGTAAACATGTGATAGATAACAGAGTATACAGTGACTTTATGCTGCGGCCGCTGGAGCTTATAACAGCCCCCGGTCTTTCTGTTTATAATATGAATATCCTTGAATGCATAAAAACCATCAGCTGTCATACCGCTTATTTTGATCCGCCGTATAACACACGGCAGTATTGTGATAATTACCATGTGTTGGAAAACCTGGCCCGCTGGGAAAAGCCCGTACTGTATGGAAAAACAAAAAAATTTGATCGTAATCATCTGAAAAGTCCCTTCTCGCAGCGTCGAAACGCGGAAAAATCGTTGGGTACGCTTTTACGGCACTCCCGCTCGCAACATATTTTCCTTTCGTATAATTCGGAAGGAATCATAGCGCGAAACCGCTTAATGGAACTGTGCTCAGGATATGGTACCGCCGGCATCTGGGAGTTGCCGTATTCGGTATTCGGAAAAGGCGCGGGTGTGGCCAAAAAACGACCTGTCACCGAGTACCTGCTGCATCTACAGAAAGAAAATTGATCAGGCGGACGGCTTGTTGTTTAGGCCTGGTGCCCGCATTGACGACGGGTTGCAGTTCAATTATACTTAGAAGTGTGAAGTCATTAACAATACTGCGGATTTCATTTTTATGGATTGTCATTTGCGCTATTCTTTTCTCTTGTGCCGGGCATGCGGTCCGTGAAAAGACCATAAACAAACCCATCATCCTGTTTTGGACCAGGAACGTGGAGGGCCTTACGCATATGACCCATATCGCAAAAGGAGTATGGGCAGGAGATCCACGTAAACATCCGGACGGGAACATGCTTAACCACCAGGATACCTGGATGGCTAAAGGTGTTACCCCGCTGGTGTGGGCGGGCGGCGTGTGCTATATCGATGAGAGTCTGGACAAGTTTGTAGAACGTTGGAGAAAAAAAATAAGGAAGGGTGCACGTGCCCTGCAGATTGATGAATATATGCCCCAGTCTCCCATGGTAACGGCAAAGATGGTGAAGGCATTGGAGATGATCCGCCGGGAATACCCCACGCTTTACCTGGCCGTATGGCATGGAGGAGTGTTGACCGAGCCGTTGATTAGCGCCTATGCAAAATATGTTGATCTTGTTATTTTGGAGGATTATTTCACCGACAACCCCTTGGGATGGTTGTTGTTTTCGGTAAATACGCAGAGGGCACGAAAGGGACACATCATCGATAAAACAATATTCGGTTTGGAAATCAGCGCAGAGAGCTGGGAGGCGCAAAAACGGTACCTGGATTTACAGATGAAATGGATAAAAGCAAACGCCCCCGAGATGAACGGGATTGGATTTTTCGCTCCCAAAGCGGACAAGACCTCCGTCCTTGGCGCGGAAAAGCTGGCCGTACACTACTTTGCCGCAGGAAGTCCAAGCCCGTAATGAACAATCTGCCGGAAAAAATCGAGCTGTTTGATGAACAGGGGCGGTCTCGCGGTTTTTATTCGTCCCGCAATCGGTTGAATGATCTTACGGGGAAAGAGTGGCTTTACTGGACGCGTTCCGTTATCTCCCGTGTGTATCCGCCGAATATGCAGCATGCGCTTCGCAGTGCGCACGGCGGGCAGAAACCACCGGATTTATGTGCCGACATAATCAGGATATTTACCAAGGAAGGTCAGTTTGTTTTGGATCCTTTTATGGGAGTGGGCGGTGTCTTGCTTGGTGCGGCCCTCTGTCGCAGACGTGCGCTGGGAATGGAAATTAATCCCGAATGGATCGCGATTTATAAGAAGGTATGCCGACTGGAAGCACTGCCTGAGCTGGAGACAATAGAAGGAGATGCGTGTTCTCTGCTGCCCAAGCTGAATCACGGGGTATTTGATCTGGTGTTTACGGATGTTCCCTACTGGAAAATGGATAGGGCCCGTCGTTCCAAGGGAAAATATAAAAAATACGGCGAGGCTGCCAAACCTCCCTTGGAATCAAAACTCGGTACGTTTAATGAGGTTCGTTATCACTCCAAACAGGATTGGCTGGAGAAGATGTATAGCATATTCTCAGAGGCAACCCTTTATCTGAAAACGGGCGGATATATCATTACCTTTATCGGGGACATGTATTACGATAACGAGTATCACTGTCTGTCTCATGACCTGGCTCGGGAACTGGGTAAAATACCGGGCTTACGCTGGAAGGCGAACCTAATCTGGTATGATGTATCCAAAAAACTACATTTATACGGTTATCAATATACATATATTCCGTCGATGATACATCAGAACATTCTTGTTTTTAAAAAGGAGTAAACAAAAAATGAGTAAACTGCTGTTTTGTCTGCTTTTTTTCATCTCGGTGGATGTCGCCAGTCTGACGGCTACCCAATATACCTTCGATAAAAATGAGGACGGTAAACCTGACCAATGGTATGATTATGAAGACGGCAAAGTAATAACCGAGCAGCTGGATGCCAATTTTGACGGGAAAGTGGATTACAAGGCCGAGTTCGACAGAACGGGCAGAAAAAAACTGGAAGAGTTCGACATGAATTTCGACGGGAAAATGGATGATATCTATCACTATGATGAGGGGAAGCTGACTACCGAAGAGTTGGATACCAATTTTGACGGGAAGATCGACATCCGTATACATCTGGTGGAGGGAAACAGGGTTTCCAAATATGAACAGGATACCGATTTTGACGGGGTAATGGACAAGGTAAAGGAGTTCGGAAAAAAATAAATGCCGATACCCATTCATGGATTCCATGCCATACATGAGCTGTTGATCAACGGAGCCGTACGGGGCACGCTGCTGTATAGTAAGCGGAATAAGAGGGCCGAGGAATTATTTCGGCTTGCCGAGGGGAACGGGGTGGAAGTACGTCAGGTAACCGCGGAAGAACTGTACCGCATCAGTGGGACGCACGATCATCGTGGTATGCTCCTTGTCATGGAAAGCCTTCCGGAAGAGTACAGCCATGATGTAAAACTGGTATTGCAGGGAATTCAAAGCGAGGATGCGCTGGTAGTGCTGCTGGACGGTATAACGGACCCCCATAACCTGGGAGCAGTCTTACGCAGTTGTGACCAGTTTGGCGTTGATCTTGTTATTGCTCCCAAAAGAAAAGCGGCGCGGGAAACACAAACCGTAGTAAAGACCTCGGCGGGGGCCAGCAATTTTGTAAAGTTCGTGACCGTGTCCAACCTGCGTAATGTTTTCGAAACCCTGAAAAATGAGGGGTTCTGGATTTATGGAGCACACATGACCGGCAGCCCGATACACCGTGTCAACCTAAAGGGGAGGGTTGCTCTTGTGCTCGGCAGCGAAGGCGGTGGAATGCGGGAGCTGTTAAAGCATGAGAGTGATGCGTTGATAGCGATTCCGGCCAGGGGACATATCGATTCTTTTAACGTGTCCGTTTCCGCGGGCATTATTCTTTATGAGATACGGCGGCAGCAGGGCTGGTTTTAGGTGCTTTCCGCCCGGCCTGCCCCTATGATGCGCTCGGCAAGGTGTACCGCATTCAGTACCCCCTGTTTCCCCAATCCCATGGTGGCTACGGGAATATCCTTGGGCAGCTGCAGGATGGAGAGCAGGGCATCAACCCCGTTTAAGGGACCAGAAACCAGCGGTACCCCGATAACCGGCAGGCTTACTTTGGCGGCCACCACCCCGGGCAGGGCTGCCGACAGTCCGGCGGCGGCGATAATGACACGGAATGATTTTTCCTGTTCGCTTAAGAATTTCAGCAGTTCATCAAGGTTTCGGTGTGCCGAATAGATTTTTACGTCATAACTCAGATTCTTTTCTTTTACCAGGCTTAAACCCGGCTCAACCTGTTCGTAATCGGATTTGGAACCGAGGATAAATAAGATATCCTTCATAGTGTGCTGTCTCCCGTAATAAATTTTTTTCCGATGTCGGAGCGATACCACGCTCCCTCGAACCGGATCTGGTCTGTATAGCTGTAGGCAAGCTCTGATGC
>Ga0315542_1000683_pt1 | contig 21501 bp, 17 predicted proteins | sample SalMarSW160120MG_FD_202541 | JGI IMG/M metagenome (GOLD analysis project Ga0315542, IMG submission 202541) | Salt marsh sediment microbial communities from the Plum Island Ecosystem LTER, Massachusetts, United States - Salt Marsh Sediment SW1601-20 ... | reverse complement strand
GCTCGCACCGCACAGCGCAAACGAGGATTCTCCCGTCACATCTCTCCTCTCGGCTGTTCACTTCGGTGCCCTGGTCACGATGACTGGGGCACCGCGTTCAAGACGGCCCATACGAATCCACACAGTTCCCTAGCGACGGCGGTGATGGCGACGTGGCGTTGCTTCCGTGCATCGAGCCGCCGGAATTTCTTGGCCAGGCGGTGCTGCGCCTTCACCGCGGCAGCGACGACCGCTGGCGGCTGTCCCTGGCGTCGGCGTTGCAAGTGCAAGGTCGCCGCCGGGCGGTGACGGTTGTTCCAGGCGGCCTCGGTCAGCAGGCAGCGTGCGTGCGTGTTGCCGGCCTTGGTGATGGGGCCTCGCCGCTCTCTCTGGCCCGACGAGTACTCCGAGGGCACGAGACCGAAGTAGGCCATCAGGGCGGCCGGCGAGGCGAAGCGGCGCCCGTCATCGATCTCGCAGAGTAGGCCCAGAGCCGTGAGTGTCTTAATTCCGCGCAGGCAGCACAGTGCCTCGACCTGGCGCCGGTACGGTTCGGCGCGGGCGTAGCGCTCGAGTTCGTCGTCCAGCGCTCCGCGCTGAGTCTCGAGGTACTCCAAGTGCTCCAGCTCCACGGCCAGGGCGGTCTGCAGCGGGCCTTCGAGATCGCGGCGGAGCCCGGCTAGCCAGGCTCGGTGTCTCTTCGTCCAGGTGGACTTACCCTCGCGGAAGACGATCCCGTGATTGCGAAGGATGCCTGCGATCCGCTGCTTGGTCGCCTTGCAGTAGGCCTGATAGGTCGCGCGCAACCGCAGCACCCGCCGCAATGCTTCCTGATGCTCGGTCGGGACGTGGACGACCGTGAGATGACCGCTGCGGTAGAGCTTCGCCAGCATCACAGCGTCGCGGCGATCGGTCTTGCGGCGGTCGCCAGGCATGCGCGGGATCAGCGACGGCGCGATCACCTCGCAGTGGAAGCCGTCCTTGCTCAACACGCGCTGCAGAACGAAGCCGGCCCCGGAAGCTTCGTAACAGGCGCGTGGTGTACCTTGCTTGGACAGCCGGCGAAACAGGCGGCGCACCTGGTTGAGGTCTCCCGGCAGGGTGACGATCTCGGCGTCCGGCGAGTCGCCGACGAGGATGGCCGCGGTGATCGATTCCGCGTGCTCGTCGAGTCCGATCCAGATACACTTGGTCATGGCTGGATTCCTCCTGGCTAGAGGAGTGCTGCGAACACTCCTGGCTGCTCAGCCCGCCGAACACGAACTGATCAGCTCACGCTATCAGGGGGGTCCAGCCGTTTCCATGTAATCTGAGGGCCCCGGGAATCGTCACCCCAGCTTCTTGACGAAGACGTGCTTGGCGTCGCCGGGGGCGTAGAAGTCCTCGAGCACAGCCGCGGTCCCGTAGCCGCAGCTGGTGTAGAAGGCGCGGGTCGGCACGTACTGCGCCCGACCGCTGGTCTCCGCGTACAGGGCCTGCCCGCCCAGGGAGAGGACGCGCCGCTCCGTCTCCTGCAGCAGACGCCGTCCCAGACCCGTGCCCTGGGCGTCCGGGTGCACCGCAATCCAGTAGAGATCCCAGCTCACCAGCGTGCAGGGGATGCGGCCGAAGCAGGAGTAGGCCACGAGGCGGCCATCGCGCTCGGCGAACAGGAACTCGTAGCCGCTGGCGGGGCCGCGCTGGAGGCGCTCGGCCACCAGCTCGGCGGCGATGCCAACCTCCTCGGCGCTGAAGAAGCCCGTGGCGAGCACCAGCTCGCGCACCGCCTCGGTGTCCGCGGGCCGGACCGTGTCGCGCACGACGAGGGAATCCGCCGGCATCCGCCGTGTCGATTCGTTCATGACGTGCGCTCCCTCGAGCAGGCCTGTGCCGAGGCGCCCGATCCTAGCATCCGGCGGGCTCCTGCGGCGGCCGGCTGCCCGCCGCCGCCAGGATGCGCTCGACCGCCTCGCTGAACGAGATCCCGCCTCGCGCCAGGGCCGCCGCGTAGCCGGCGTCGGGGGCGAGGCAGGGGTTGGCGTTGACCTCCAGGATCCAGGGCCGGCCCTCGGCGTCGATCCGGAAGTCGACGCGGGCCCAGCCCCGCAGCCCGAACAGATCCCAGCAGGTGCGGGCCAGCCGGGTCAGCTCGGCCAGCAGCGGGGCGTCGCCGTCCGGGAAGTCGAAGCTGCGCACGGTGTGGCCGTACTCGAAGGAGCCCGTGTCCCACTTGGCGGCGTAGCCGACGATGCGCGGCTTGCCGGGGGGGTACTCGGCGAACCGCATCTCAGCGGGCGGGAGCACCTGCGGACCGGCGAGACCGTCGAGCAGGGAGAGGTTGAACTCCCGGCCTTCGACGTACGCCTCGGCGAACCAGGGAGCACCCGGGGCCCCGGCGCGCCGGCGCAGCAGCTCCTGCGCGGCGGGCTTGCCGCCCGCGACCACGGCCGCATCGTCCATGCCCAGGGAGGCGTCCTCCCACACCGACTTGATGATCCAGCAGTCGGCCGAGAGGGCGCCGGTCGGATCGCCGTCGCCTGCGGCCAGCGCGGCTGCGCGCTCGGCGACACCCTGCTCGACTGTGTCTGTTTCGGCGGGAATCAGCCAGTCGGGCGTCGGCAGGTCGGCCCGGCGCAGCAAGGACTTGGCCAGCGGCTTGTGCGAGGTGAGGAAGAGGGCCTCGGCCGGGCAGCCGGTGTAGGGGATGTCCAGGGCGTCGAGCAGGCCGGGTGCCAGGTGGATCAGACGGCCGTGGCCACCCAGGCTCTCGACGAGATTGAACACCGCATCGGGCCGGGAGTCGGTGAGCCGGGCCGCGAGGGCGGCGAGGTCCAGGTCGCAGTCTAGCACCTCCGCCTCGTGGCCCAGGGTCGTCAGGGCCTCGGCGATCGCCTTCGTTTGGACCAGGACGTCCGTCTCGTCAGGCGCCGCCTCCGGCGAGACACTGTTGTGCAGCACCGTCACGCGCATCGCCGACCACCTCCCACGGGTGCGGGGCGGCGGGGATCCTCTCGCTCGCCGAGACGACGATGCGGTGCATCAGCAGGTCGTAAGGCATGCCGATCGCGGTGCAGATCATGGGCAGATCCGAGTGCTGCGGGTGCAGGCCCGCCAGGGGATTCAGCTCCAGGAGCTGCGGCTCCCCACATGCGTCGGCGCGCAGATCGATGCGACCGCCGTCCCGGCAGCCCAGCAACCGCCAGGCGGCCAGCGCCGTGGCCTCGGCCGCGCGCACCTGGGGATCGTCGGCCGTCACGTGCCGGTACTCCACCAGCTCCTCGCAGTTCTCCTTGTTCGCGTAGGTGTAGGCGTCGGCCTCGGCGCCGGCCAGGAGCACGATCTCCAGGGTCCCGACCACCTCCGCGCGCGAGCCGGTGCCGACGATGCCCACCGTGAACTCGCGGCCGGGCAGGAAGGTCTCGACCAGCACCGGCTGGTCGAAGCGCGCGAGCAGCGACTCGCAGCGGGTTTGCAGCTCCGCCGGTGTCCGCAGCACCGAGCTGGCGTCGATGCCCTTGCCGGTCCCCTCGGCGACCGGCTTGGCGAACAGTGGATACGGGAGAGCCAGGCCCGCCAGCTCCTCGAGCCGCGTCACCTCGGCGAACGGCGGCGTGGGCAGGCCCGCATCGCGCAGCATCCGCTTGGTCATCCCCTTGTGGAGCGTCAGCGCCAGGACCAGTGGATCACTGAAGGTGTACGCGATCCCATACACGTCCAGGATGGCCGGCACCTGCGCCTCGCGCCCGATGCCGTACAGCCCTTCGGCGATGTTGAACACCAGGTCCCAGCGATCGCCGGCGATCAGGCGCGCCATCAGCTGCCGCGCGTGTCCGATGCGGTCGCAGGTGTGGCCGAGCCGCTGCAGGGCCGCCGCGACGGACTCGATGGTGGAGAGCCGGTCGAACTCCGCGGTTTCCTCCTCGCTGTAGCCTCGGCGCAGGTACTCGTCCCGTAGATCGTAGGTCAGGCCGATTATCATGACGTCACCTCCGTGCCGGGCTGCGGATCGGGATAGCGATGCACCTCGCCGGTATAGCTGCGCAGCAGCAGGTCGTTGCCGTCGCGTCCGGCCAGGTAATCCGGCTGCAGCGGAATCTTGCCGCCGCCGCCCGGAGCGTCGATCACGTAGGTGGGCACGGCGTAGCCGGTGGTCCAGCCGCGCAGGCCCCGGATGATCTCCAGACCTTTGGCCACCGGGGTCCGGAAGTGCGAGGACCCGGAGATGGGATCGCACTGGTAGAGGTAGTAGGGGCGCACGCGCATCATCAGCAGCCGGTGCATCAGCTGCTTCATCACCATCACATCGTCGTTCACGCCCCGCAGCAGCACCGTCTGCGAGCCGAGGGGGAAGCCGGCGTCGGCCAAGCGGCGACAGGCCAGGACGGACTCGGGCGTGCACTCGGCGGGGTGCGTGAAGTGCAAGCTCAGCCACAGCGGGTGGTGGCGCCGCAGCAGGCGGACGAGCGCCGGCGTGACGCGCTGGGGCAGCACGGCCGGGATTTTGGTGCCGATGCGCACGAACTCGACGTGGGGGATGCTCCGCAGCTCACCCAGCAGCCAGTCCAGCTTGTCGTCGGCCAGGTTCAGCGGATCGCCGCCCGAGAGCAGGACGTCGCGCACCGCGGGTGTTCCCCGTATGTAAGCGAGAACCGCCGCGAAGCGCTCCCGATCGGGGCGCAGCTCTCCCTGACCAACCATGCGCGAGCGGGTACAGTACCGGCAGAAGGCGGCGCAATGGTCGTGCAGCAGGAAGAGGACGCGGTCCGGATAGCGGTGCACGAGACCGGGGACCGGACTGTGCGCGTCCTCGCCCAGGGGGTCGTCCGACTCGCCGGGCGTGCGCAGGAACTCGCCCTGCACCGGCACCACGGTTCTGCGCAGCGGCTGCTGCGGGTCGACCGGATCCAGCAGGCTCATGTAGTAGGGAGTCACGGCCACCGGGAGCAGCGAACCTCCGAGCTGCAGGGCGTGCCGCTCCTCCTCGGTGAGCACGAGCATCCGCTCGAGCTGCCCGGCCGTGCGGATCCGGTGGCGCAGCTGCCATCGCCAGTCGTGCCACTCGCGGTCGGTGATCTGCGGGAAGTGAGCGCGGCGAAAGGCGCGGGTGCGCGGTCCAGATCGGGGCAGGCGTCTCTGCCGGGACCAGAATACGAACTCGCAGTCGTCGTTGGATTGGGAGGGAGCCTCGAGAGGAAGGCTGACCTCTGCACTAGGCGGAGGCTCGTCGCTTGATTCCGCGTCGACCTCCTGCTGTTGAAAGGTCTTCCTCTCGGCGATGCGGCGAAGAGGCCTGAGGCGTGTCTGCATGGTCCGCCTCCGCAGAGCTACGAACCAAAACGTGCCTCGACGAGCGGGCCTGCCGGCTGCAGGCCCCCTCGCACGGGGGGCGATCCGGTGGCTGCTCCACCGGCGCCGGCGAACGGTCCCGCGAAAGCCCCGCCGCCCGGATCGAAACCCGGCCGGGTTCCTTCGTGGTGGGGCGATAACGTACGCACATTGCGGAAAAAGTCAAACGGATACTGCGCTCCCCACCGTGAAAATCCAGCTCCCCGGGCGGGTGGATCGTCCCGGCTCTGGACCGCCATCGCGGGACGCCCGGGGACCGGCCGGACCGGCCGCCTCGAGCACCCGGGATCCACCCTCATCTCGCCCTTCTGTCGCCGCCGGTTCTCCTGTAGAATGCCCGCCGGGGCTCCGGATACCGGCGGGCCGGCACGTCCTGCAGGTTCGCGGGCTGGTCCCTGGATCGTGCCTCGACACCCCTGACGAGAGGCGATATCGGTGTTCAAATGCGGCCAAAGCCCCTTGACGTGGGGACCGCCGCCGGCCGGAATGCTGGCGGGCCGCCAGCTGGCGGCCGTCCTGCTGGTCCTCGGCCTGCTGGCGGCCGGACGGACGGACGTGGCCACGGCCGGCCTGGTCCTCGGCCCGCGCATCGGCCTGAGCAACAGCCCTGACGAGCTCTTTCTGGGCGGCCAGGCCGAGTTCCCGCACGTGCTGGGGCGGGGCTCGCTGGTGCCGAGCCTGGACTTCGGGCTCGGCGATGCGGAGGTGACGACGGCCAACCTGGACTTCCGCTGGTACCTCCTGCCGTTGCCCGAGACCGGCCTGCGCTTCTACGGCAGCGCGGGACCCACGATCCAGACCGCGCCGGAGAGCGAGCTGGGGCTGAGCCTGACGGCCGGTCTGGACATTCCCATGCGGAATCCCCGCCGTTACAACGTGGAATGCCGCTTCGGCTCCGGCGAGATCCCCGAGTTCAAGATCGCCTTCAGCGTGATGCTCGGCCTTTAGGAGAGGCATCCGGCCTCCGGACGGGCTCGACCGGCCCCCCGGCAAGGCCGGCGGAACTTGACCGGATCGGCACGACTTTCTAACATGGCTCAAGGTCCCTGCTCGCAGCTCTCCCCGTTCGGACCCTGAGCACGTCGGAAGGACTCCCGCGCCCGTCGCCGCCGGCGGCAGCGCCCGTGGACATGACATGAAACGTGCCTTGCGTCAGGTTCTGAAGCCCCTGGCGGGGACCGTCGTCGGTCTTCTGCTGCTGGAAGTCGTTCTCCGCCTGGTGATCCCGCCGCCGATCGACCTCCTGAGGCTCAGCCGGCGAGTCGAGTCGGAGCGGGGCAAGTTCGCACGCTACGATTCGCTGCTGGGCTGGGACGGCCTGGAAAACGCCGATGCCGACTTCCAGTGGATCGACACGCATCATCACGTCCACCAGAACCGGTTCGGCTACCGGGGCACGGCTTACGACCTGGCCCGGAGCGACAGGCGGCGGATCCTCGTCCTAGGTGACTCCTACGTGTGGGGCTTCGGCGTCGAGGACGCGGAGATCTTCACCAGCCTGATGGAGCAGAGAACCGGCGGCACCGTCGAGGTGGTTAACCTCGGGGTGTCCGGCTACGGGAACGACCAGGAATACCTGCAGTGGCAGCAGAAGGGCCGGCTCTGGAATCCCGACGACGTCGTCCTGGTCATCACGCCCTACACGGACATCGTGGACAACCTCTTCCCGAAGCGCTACGGGTATCCCAAGCCCTGCTTCGTGCCGGCGGACAGCGGTGGGCTCCGGCTGACCAACGTGCCCGTGCCGAGAACGTCCGAGTTCTCGCGCACCGAGACGACCGCCGGCGATATCGAGGCGCTGGGCAGCCTGGCGGGGCTCTTGTCACGCTCCTACCTGGCCAGGATGCTGGTCAACGCCGGCTCGCGCTACGCGCGGGTTCGCAAGGCTCTGGAATCCCACGACCTGATCCCGCGCCGGCTGCCGGGCTACGACTGGGAGTACCCGCTCTACCTCACGACGCCGAGTCAGCAGACGAAGCAGGCGTGGCGGATCATGTTCGGCATCCTGGACATGTTCGAGCGGGAGGTGCGGGAAACAGGGCGCCGTCTGACAGTGGTCGTCGTTCCCTCGATCGTGCAGGTCTATCCGGAGCTCTGGGAGCAGTTCCGTGCCGCCCATGCGGGCCCCCGGGCCGGGAGCCTGGACGTGGAGATGCCCGACAAGGTCATCGGGTCGTGGTGTCGCGACCGGCAGGTTCCGGTCATCGACCTGCTGCCCGAATTCGCGGCGGCGGGAAAAACGAACGCGTACCTTTACTATCCGTACAACCGTCACTGGACCCCTGCCGGACACGCCCTCGTCGCCGCCGCCGTCCTGAGGGGGCTGGGCATCGAGTCGGAGCCATGAGCTGCGGATTGAACGGGCTGGGCCGTCGTGCCAATCTCGGCCGCCTCGCAGCCCGGCGGGCGGGTGAATGGCCGGCCCGGAACTCCCGTGAAACCACAGCTGTCCGGCGGTGTTAGGGTTGCAGCCCGGAGGTCGAATGCGACGCGAACTCGGCATCTGTCTCGTCCTGGCCGTCATCACGCTCCTCGTCTACGGACAGGTGGCGGGCTTCGACTTCGTGAACTTCGACGACCTCAACTACGTCGTCGAGAACCCTCACGTCGCGGGCGGCATCACGGCCCGGAACATCGGCTGGGCCTTCACCGCCGGATACGAGGCCAACTGGCACCCGGTGACTTGGCTCTCGCTGATGCTGGACGCCCAGATGTTCGGCCTCAAGCCGGGGGGCTACCACCTCGTCAATCTCCTGTTCCATATCCTCGACACCCTGCTGCTGTTCTGGGTGCTGCGCGCGATGACCCTGGCGACCTGGCGGAGCGCCTTCGTGGCCGCCCTGTTCGCCCTGCACCCGCTCCACGTCGAATCGGTGGCCTGGATCACCGAGCGCAAGGACGTCCTGAGCCTGTTCTGGGGCCTGCTCTCGCTGGGGGCCTATGCGGCCTACGCGCGGCGCGGCGGTTGGTGGCGCTACGCCCTGGCGGCCCTCTGCCTGGCGATGGGGCTGATGGCCAAGCCGCTGCTGATCACCCTGCCCATCCTCTTCCTGCTGCTCGACTACTGGCCCCTGGGCCGGTTCGCCGGCGGCGCTGTCGTCCCGCCCGCCGCACCGCGCAAGCCGGCCTGCGCCCCGCGGAGGCCGCGGTTCCTCCTGCTGGAGAAGATCCCTTTCCTGGTGCTGGTGCTGGCCTCCAGCGTGGCGACGTTCCTGGCGCAGAGCCGGCAGGGGGCGGTCTCGGACACGGCAGCGGTTTCCCCTGGGCTGCGCCTAGCCAACGCCGCGGTCTCCTACGTCCGCTACCTCGCCAAGGCGATCTGGCCTCGCGACCTCTCCATCCTCTATCCCCATCCCAACATGCCGGGGGGCACGCCCTGGGCGGCCTGGCAGGTGATCGGCGCGGTGGTCGTGCTCCTGGCGATCTCCTGGCTCGTGTACCGGTTCCGCAGGTTCCGCTTCCTGACCGTGGGCTGGCTGTGGTACCTGGGCACGCTGGTCCCGATGATCGGCATCGTGCAGGTCGGGACGCAGGCCATGGCCGACCGCTACACGTACCTCCCCCTGATCGGCATCTTCATCGCCGTCGCGTGGAGCGCGGAGCTGCTCGTCGGCCGCGAGCGGGGCGCCGGGCGGGCCCGGGCCCGTGACCGGAAGGCGCGGGGTGCGGCGAGCGGCGCCGGGGCCGTCGTGGTGCCGGCCGCCATCCTGGTGCTCGTCCTCTGCGCTGGCCTGACCTGGGCCCAGGTCCGCGTCTGGCGCAACTCCGTGACCCTGGGGCTGCACGCCGTCGCCGCCGGTCCGACCGGGCCGAAGATCCACTACAACCTCGGCCTCGCTCTCTCGCAGGCGGGACGCTTCAGCGAGGCGATTCCCCATTACCGGGACGCGATCCGCCTGAAGCCCGATCATGCCAAGGCCTACAACAACCTGGGCCGGAGCCTGCAGAAGCTGGGCCGCCTGGACGAGGCGATCGCCAGCATCCAGCGCGCAATCCAGATCGATCCCCAGCTCGAGCTCGCCTACATCAACCTCAGCGACGCCCTGGTGGCGGCGAACCGCCTGGACGAGGCGATCGCGGCCCGGCAGCAGGCGGCTCGCCTGAATCCCTTCAATGCCGTGAACATCAACAACCTGGGGGGTCTTCTGGCCCAGACAGGACGCTACGACGCGGCCATCGCGCACTTCCGCCGGGCCCTGGAGCTGCAGCCCGAATCCCAGGATGCCCGCCGGAACCTGCAGATGGCGCTGGAACAGAAGGCCGGGACGAACGCGGGCCCGTGACCCCGGCGGAGCCGTGCTCCCCTGACCGTCTGCGTCCCACAGCCGGGGAGAGTGACGAGATAGCCGCTTTTCGCATATCCCGAGCCCGGATCGTGTGGCTCCATCGCGCCTTCAGCATCGCCGTGGCCCTGCTGGCGTTCTACTGGATCAGCACGCGCATTGATCTCCGCCAGACCTGGCGGCACCTGCTGGGCACGAACTACGCCTGGTTCTTCCTCGGCTTCGGAGCCTTCTACTTCTCGCTGCCCCTCCGCGCCCGGCGCTGGCAGATGCTCCTCGGCAACCTCGGGACACGGGTGCCCGTGCCCGGATTGATGAGCGTCATCTTCCGGGCCTGGACGGTGAACTGCACCATCCCCGGGCGGGCCGGCGATCTGTACGGCGCCTATGTGCTGCACGCCGAGCGCGGCCTGGAGGGGACCAGGAGCCTGGGGACCATCTTCAGCGCCCGGGTACTGGACCTGCTGACGCTCGTCGTGCTGGTCGCTCTCATGTTCGTCCTGAACTTCCAGCAGCCGTTTCCCGCGGTCTTCGGGAGGCTGGTCGTCTCGGCCCTGGGGCTGGGGATCCTGGTGACCCTGGGTCTGCTGGGCCTGCAGCGGCTGCGCGTCCCGGTCGCCAGGCTGCTGCCCCGGCGCCTGGTCGGCCTGTACGAGAGGTTCATGCAGGCCACGTTCGCCTCGCTCCGGCACGTCCCCGCCCTCGTCCTGATCACGCTGGCCCTGTGGCTGCTGGAGGCCCTGCGTCTGTGGTGCGTGCTGGGCGCCATTGGAGCCCCGCGCCCGCTGGCTCCCGTCACGTTCCTGGCCCTGGCGGCCGCCGTGCTCACGACGCTGCCCATCACGCCGGGCGGCCTGGGCACCGTGGAGGCCCTCTACCAGCAGTTCCTACCGCACCTCGGCATCTCCGCCAGCGCCGCGGCCAGCGCGGCGATCCTCGACCGCATCATCAATTACTGGTTCATCCTGGTAGCGGGCGCTCTATACTTCGTCCTGCGCAGGGAGAAGATTCGCGAGGGAGTGAGCCTTGACCCGGAAGCCAGCCGGTAAGACGGTCGTGGTCATGCCGGCTTACAACGCGGAAACCACCCTGGAGAGGACGCTGGCCGACATCCCCGCGGGCGCCGTCGACGAGATCATCCTGGTCGACGACGGCAGCACCGACGGCACCGTCGCGCTCGCCCTCCGGCTCGGTCTGACCGTCATCGAGCACCCGAGCAACCGGGGCTACGGCGCGAACCAGAAGACCTGCTACCGCACCGCCCTGGAGCGGGATGCGGACATCGTGATCATGATCCATCCCGACTACCAGTACGATTCCAGCCTCGTGCCGATCCTCATCGAGCTTCTGCGCAGCAATCACTGCGACGTGCTCATGGGCAACCGCATCCGCACGCGGCGGGAGGCGCTGGACGGAGGCATGCCTCTCTACAAGTACCTGGCCAACCGGGGGCTCACCATCATCGAGAACCTGTGGCTGGGGCAGAACCTGGGGGAGTTCCATTCCGGGATGCGCGGCTACCGGCGCGCCGTGCTCGAGACGATCCCCTGGGAGCGCAACAGCGACGACTTCGTCTTCGACAGCCAGTTCCTCGTGCAGGCGGTGCACTTCGGCTTCCGGCTGGGCGACATCCCCGTGCCCGTGCGCTACATGAAGGAGGCCAGCAGCATCGACTTCAAGCGCAGCACCCGCTACGGCCTCGCCACCCTCGCAACGCTCCTCCAGTGGAGCCTGCACCGCCTGGGCTTGATGTCGAGCCCGCTCTTCCGCGCCCGCTCATCCGGACCGCTTCACCGGTAGAGCGCCTTGACCGCTCCCAGGGCTGACTTCTCGGCTGGATTGCCTTCTTCCGGCAGCGTGATCCAGCAATCCCAGGCGAAGCAATCCCAGACCAGATCCGTGCACTGGGCGTTCTCGCTCGAGATCACGATGAGGAAGCGTCCCCCGTTCATGGGGGTCGGTGCGATGTCGGACAGCTCGAAGTTGAAGGCCGTCGGCGGCCAGGCACCCACGGCTACGTCCTGGGATGCACTGGCCAGGAGCAGGGGGTTGCTCCCGTCCGCGTCGACCCTGTAGAGGGACACGACGACCGTGGCCACTTCCCAGCAGGTCTGCCGAAAGGACAGCATGGCCATGCCGGTTCCTGCGGCCTGATTGCCCTCGTAGACGGGATCGGTGTAGGCCAGCAGGGCATTCCCTCCCGATCCCACGGCGACGATGGAGGCCTCCAGCTCGCTGTCCCCGCAGGGATGGTCCGGGGGTGGGAACATCCAAGTGATGATCTCCCCCGGGGGGTTCACGGAACCGCCGCTCCACAGATCGTTCCACACCCTGTCGGGGCCCTCGACCGGCGAATCGCGGAGGAACCACTGCACGACAGGATTGGCGAGGGCCACGGCCGCACCCAGGACGGCGAGCAGGAGGAGCGACGTTAGCAGGATGGCCGTACGTTTCATGATGTCCCCTCTCGGATAAGGTGGGGATCCGGCGCGTGATGTCGGGGATCAACCGCGCAAGCCACGATGAAAGGCGGTCGTAGCTGTCCGGTCATGCAGCTGCCACCTCCGATCTTCCGCGGCAGGATGGCGGCGGGTTTCATATTGTTTTGTGAGGATATCTTACTCCTCCAAGCAGCACGTTTCAAGAAGGGACGGGCGTTGACAGGAAGCATCCGCTGCTTCATTTTGCCAGCAAACGCGCTGGTATGATCAACGGACAGACAAGGAGGGAACCATGTCTCGCCCGAGCAAGGCGGAGCTGCTGAAGCTCAGCATTCCGGGGATCAAGGGACTCATGGCGGCCAGGACCCCCCTGGCCAGGCTGGAGGCCAGGAAGGCGGAGCTGGAGGCGCAGATCGCCAGGATCGAGGCCGACCTCGAGCAGCTGGTGCGCGGCTTCACGCTCGCCCCGGCGCGGAAGCGCACGCGGCGGACGCGAGGAAGGCAGGGAACGCCGGGAAGGCAGGGCAAGGCGGCCCGGAAGGCCGGAGCCGTGAGGGCCGCGGCCCGCCCGCAGCAGACCCTGCAGGACGTCGTCGTCGCCGTCATCCGGCAGAACGGCGGCAAGATGGCCTTCCAGGACATCCTGGCCACGATCCAGGCGAACAAGCTCTACCACAGCAGGAGCCGGAATTTCGCGAACGTGCTGCGCAGGACGGTCTCGATCAGTCCAAAGGTGAGAAGGGCGGGGAGGGGCATCTACAGGCTGTGACCAGGAATGCCATACCATCGCATCTGCACGTGAAACACCGATCGCCGAATCCCACGGGACTCGGCGATCGGAGACTCAGAAAACCAAGCGAAGCGCACTCACTTCAGGAGCACCATCCGGCGGCTCAGCATTCCCTCGCCGCTGATCAGACGGTAGACGTACACGCCGGAGCTCACCGCGACGCTCCGGTCGTCCCGGCCGTCCCACGGCAGATCGTACTCTCCCGCCTCCAGCAAGCCGCTGACCAGCGTCCGGATGCGCCGGCCGGCCAGATCGTAGATGGCCAGCTCGATCCGACTGCGCTGCGGCAGGCCGAAGGAGATCGTCGTCGCCGGATTGAAGGGATTGGGCGAGTTCTGGGCGAGAAACAGGCGCTGCACAGGAGCGGGCGCCGCAGAGAGGTTGATGCAGGGCGTGGCGTCGCAGCTCTTGGCCGCCGGCTGCACCACGCCGGTCACCGGCTGCGAGCGGGCCTGGAGCGTGACCTGCCGCAGGCCGGCCACCACGCCGCTGCTTCCCGCATGACCGGTGCTCACGGTCGAGGGAGCGGACCCACCGGCACCACCCGCGCCGCCGCTGCCCGAGGTGTAGGCGTTGCCGCTCGCCGTGATCGTGGAACCGTAGGTGAGGATGGCGATGCTGTCGCCGCCGGAGCCGCCGCCACCGCCGCCGCTGTGGCCGCCCCGGCCGCCATCTCCACCCCGGCCCCCAGGCGCGGAGTCACCGGCCCCGGCACCGCCTTGGCCGCCCTGGCCGCCCGGCTGACCGGAGCCGCCGGAGCCGCCGGAGCCCCCGTTGCCCCCCTGGCCGCGGATCACCGTGCAGTTCTGCACGGACAGGCTCGAGTTGTAGGCGAACACGCCGATACTGCCACCGCCGCCCTTGCCGCCCGTGGCGCTGGCCGGAGCCCGGCAGCCGCCCGCGCCGCCACCACCCCCGCCCGCACCGCGTGAATCGGTGCCCGTATCGCAACCGCCGCTGCCGCCGCCCCCGCCGCCACCCGACCCGTAGCTGCCCAGCTGCCCGCCGGCCCCGTCGTTTGCGTACCAGAAGAGGCCGATCACCTGGCCGGCGGGTGAACCGCCGCTGCCGCCGCTGCCATCGGTGGTGGTCCCGGCCGAGCCGTTCTGGCCCGCCGGCCCGCAGGTGATTCCACCGCTACCACCCTGACCGTAGGGGAAGGTGGCACCAGGAGCATCGGAGCCGGACTCGCCGGGCGTCGCATCGCAATTGCAGAGGGCGCACAATCCCAGTTCGCAGCAGGTGTCCATGGATCCGCCCCGACCTCCTGCTCCCCCGCTCGCGACGGCCCCGCCGCACGAGTTCGTCGCCCCCTGGCCGCCCAGGGGATGGTACAGGTCGCATTGACTGCTGAACTCGGCGGCGGCCTCCCCGGGTTGACCCCCGGGAGCAGGTGCGCTGGAGGCGCTGGAGCCGCTGGATCCCACCTGGCCGCTGTAGCCGTTGCCGCTCCTGACCTCCACGTTCACGAGCGAGAAAGCCTGCGTCTGGCGCAGGTAGACGGCGTAGGAGCTCCTGCCCTGCCCCGTCGGGAGCCGGCTCGTCGCGTTCGGTCCCCCCAGCACGAGATTCTTCAGGATGGCGGGATCCGCGAGACCGCTGGCGTAGACAGTCAGGAACTGGCCCGTGGGGCCATGGTAGCCACCCGTGACGACGACTTGGTGCGCCGGGTCCGTGTGATCGCCGTAGTTCCAGTTCACGTCGAAGCCACCCTCGATCTGGACGCCGGCCACCAGCTGCAGGATTTCCGGGTACTGGCCGACCCGGACGAAGATGCAGTCGATCTGCTCCTGCTGCGCGCGCTGGAGCGCGTAGCCGATGGTCCGGCAGGGCCTTGCCGGACTTCCGCTGCTCGGCGCGTCGCTGCCCGTGGTCGCCACGAAGATGCCGCAGGGTAATGGCTGCGTCAGGGCGGTGAAGGGAAGGAGAGTCAGGACGGCCAGGACGGCGAAGTTGATCGCGGCGGCCATCGCGAGGCTGCGGCGTGTCGATGACCTGGATGAGAAGATCATGTCGTACCTCCGGACCGATACGGCTGGACCAAGGAGATCACGGATATACGCTGGCTCGTGATTCAGATACTCATTCTATCACAATTCATGAGCCGATGTGTGGTGTGGATTCCGGACAAGAAAGCCGCGCTCTGAAGGTCCGGCGATCACGTCCCGCTGGCGACGGCGCGAGCTGCGGTCCGGCATTTCCGGCCGTGGCCGCCTCTCCACGGCTGGTATATGGTATGGCCCTGACCGCAGATGAACGCCCATGCGGACCAGCCGCGGAGCACGGGAGGAGATCGACATGACGAAAGCGAGCGGCCCTGAGCCCGCCCACCTCTTCAGCCCGCTGAAGCTGCGGGACGTGAACCTGCGCAACCGCATCGTGGTCTCGCCCATGTGCCAGTACAGCAGCCGGGACGGGCGGGCCAGCGACTGGCACCTCGTGCACCTGGGCAGCCGGGCGGTGGGGGGAGCGGCCGCCGTACTGACCGAGGCCTCCGCCGTCCTGCCCGAGGGCCGGATCAGCCCGGACGATCTGGGCATCTGGAGCGACGCGCATGTGGAGATGCTGGCCCGCATCTTCCGCTTCGTGGCCGCTCACGGGGCCGAGCCCGGCATGCAGCTGGCCCACGCTGGGCGCAAGGCGAGCACCTCCGCGCCCTGGAAGGGGGGCCGCCCGGTGGGCGAGGATGGGGGCGGCTGGCAGCCCATCTACGCGCCCAGCCCGTTGCCCTTCGCCGAGGGCTACCAGACGCCCGAGGCCCTGGACGAGGAGGGGATCGTCCGTCTGAAGGACGCCTTCGCCGCCGCGGCGGGCCGGGTGCTCAAGGCCGGCGGCCGCATCGTGGAGATCCACGCCGCCCACGGCTACCTGCTGGACGAGTTCCTCTCTCCCCTGAGCAACCGGCGCGAGGACGGCTACGGCGGCTCGTTCGCGAACCGGACGCGGCTGCTGCGCGAGGTGGTCGAGGCAGTGCGGGGGGTGTGGCCGGAGAGGCTGCCCCTCTTCGTGCGCATCTCGGCCACCGACTGGGTCGAAGGCGGCTGGACGGTCGAGGACTCGGTGGAGCTGGCCCGCCAGCTGGCGCCCCTGGGGGTGGATCTGGTGGACTGCTCGTCGGGCGGGCTGCTGCCCGGGGTGGCCGTTCCGGCCGGGGCCGGCTACCAGGTCCCCTTCGCCGAGCGGGTGCGGCGCGAGGCGGGCATGCCGACGGGCGCGGTGGGGATGATCACCCAGCCGGAGCAGGCCGACCAGATCATCCGCACCGGCCAGGCCGACATTGTGCTGCTGGCCCGCCAGTTCCTGCGCGATCCCTACTGGCCGCTGCACGCGGCGCAGCGGCTGGGCGAGCCGCCGCCCGTACCTCCGCAGTACATGCGGGGTTTCTGAGGAACCCAACCTGGCCAATCCGCTTACGATCTCGGCGATTGCCCGTTGAGATAAGCCTGTGAATTTGATAAGATTTCATGGCCTTGGGGGGGGCTCAACCCAGCTCGTCTGCACCTGGGGAGATCTTCCTGCCAGCTTGCGCTGCAACCTCTTCGCATTCGCTCCCCTCCAAATGCAGCAAGCATCATGTCGGGGGATTAGCGCCCTCAACATCAGAGACGTCATCGTGAGCATTGATTGACGGCATTCCCTGCGAACGCTCCTTGGCCTGTGCAGCGTTTCCATGCCCTGGTTTCGACGAAGGGGGATCGATATGCAAACAGGTAACAGATGGTTGCCAACATTCCTGCCTCTTCTGACATGCTGTTGCTTGGGATTGATTCTGCTCGGATTCTGCTCGACCCTGGCGGCGGCGCCCGGCCCAGTGGACGTATCCGTGCAGCCCTCCAACGGCGAGAACATCGTCTGCAGTCCCGGCGCGCTCTACCTCGCACATCCCGGACCGGCGGGAACGGTCGCCGTGGAATACCTGGGCGGCGGATCTGGCCTTCTCTATGCCTACTCGATCAAGCTGGACTGGGACGCGGCCGTGATAAGCACATCTGCGGCCAGCGTGATCGAGGGCGATCTCCTTTCAGGCAGCGGTGATACCTGGTTCACGGCCTTCTCGTCGGGACCGGACGAGATCACCATAGACTGCGCCCTGCTCGGCGCTCAGCCCGGCGTCAGTGAGCCGGGAACCATGTTCACGGTGGAGATTACCGGTGTCTCTCCGGGCCGCAGCCCCTTGGATCTGACCATCTTGAATGTGCGGGACCACGAGAACAACGAGCTGTCCGGCTTCGCGGAGCTGGACGGCGAAGTCACCGTCTACTCTCACATCCCGCAATGCACGGTGATCGACGTCGTGGACATCGGGGATTCCGGCTCGGAGAGCGGTCACAACCTGGTCGGCTGGGGACCGATCGAGCCCGCGCACAGCGGAGGGACATTCGGAGGGATCGATGATTGCCGCGTGATCTATGCCTCGGCCGCCAACGGCGACGGCGCGGCATGGGCCACGGTCGACCTCGATTTCGGCGCGGGCGAGCTGACCGCGAAATGTCTGACCATGCGTCATCTCGACGGGGCCACCAGGGATGCCTTCGAGGCCTACCTTTTTCCGCCTGGCCACCCCGAATCCGCGCAGCTGATCTACAGCTACGCAGGCGACGATCAGACGGCCGAGATCTGGTATCGGACAACCATCATCGTTCAGGCCGCAGGCATCCAGACCCTCGAGCTCCTCTCCACCGAGCCGCCCTGGCCCAACTGGAGCACTTACGGGCAAGTGGCCTTCGACTCGCTCGTGGTGGAGGACTGCCTGCCCACGAAGGACGTCGTGGACATCGGAAATCCGGAATCCGAGAGCGGACACAATCTGGACGGCTGGGGCCCCATCGAGCCGGCGAACAGCGGAGGCACTTTCGGCGGCGTGGAGAACTGTCGGGCCATCTACGCTTCCGAAGAAAATGGAGACGGCAATCCCTGGGCTTCGGTGGATCTTTATTTCGGGGAGTGTTCGCAGATTCCGAAGTGCCTGACCATGCAACACCTGGATGGCATTTCCCGGGATGCCTTCGATGCCTACATCCATCCTCCCGGAGATCCGGACGCCGCCGTGCTCGTCTACTCGTACCCGGGCGACGATTCCACGCAGGAGATCTGGTCCGAGAGCTATGTGGGCGTCTTCGTCACGGGCATGTGGACTGTCAAGTTCGTGTCCACGGAGCCGCCCTGGTCGGGCTGGGCCACTTACGGGCAGGTCTGTCTGGACACTATCTCGGTCAAGGATTGCTCGCTGACGGTCTCGGACGTGGTGTCCACGACACGCGATCCACGTTTCTTGTCCGAACCGATGCAGCCCAATCCCTTTCGGGGACGATCCTTCGTGAAGTTTAAGCTTTCGGCCGACGCGCCCGTCCGCCTGCAGATCTACGATGTCGCCGGCCGCGAGATTCGCAGCTTCATCAGTGACATGCTGTCCGTCGGCACCCACCAGATCGCCTGGGACGGCAGGGATTCACGAGGCCGCCAGGTGGCCGGTGGTTTGTATCTCTATCGCCTGGAAGTATCCGGGAAGCTGCAACAGACGGGGAAGGTGATGCTCCTCAAGTAGTCCGCAGCTTGACGTGGACATCAAGTCGAGTGGAGGTCAAGGCAGGGAAGGTCTCCGCAATGTCGCAACCGTTCTGCTATCTCCTGGAGGACTGATATGAAAAGCACTTGGCGCCCCTTTCTCAGCTGCCTCCTGCTCGTTATCTCCGGTTGGCTCGCCACAGGACACACTTGTTCGGCGACGACCGTGAACCTCTACCCCGCCGTCGGCGTGACCACGTGGCCAACGTCCACCTTTCGCTGGAAGGACATTGCGACGAATCTCTATGCCGCATCATACCAAGGCACGTACGTGTACGATGATGCACAGGTAGCAATGGACTACGATGCTGTCGGATCAACGTTTTCGGGCCACCTTTCCGCCGTGAACCTGAAGCCGAATTTCGCCTACCAGGTGAAGATCGTCGGAAAGCCCGCGGCATTGTGGGGGCTGGAGGGAGATGACGAGACCAATGAACGCATCGGCTACATCGGTCGCTGGTGGCGCTATCAGCCCAATCCGGGCAACAGTAACGACGCGGAGTACGAGGCCTATCATGATGATCCGGACTACATATTCGAGGGATACCTGCTCTTCGATTTCTTCGTGACCAATCCGCTTGGGAACGCCGAGAAGGACTTCGCAGTGGACAGCAGCTATCACGTGCTGTGGTGGGCGCATCAGAGGCAGCCGGGCGCCTGCGACAGTCCGATCCTGTGGTCCAGCGTGGTGGGTTATGCCAGCCACCCGGCTTACGAATTCGACGTCGGACCGACGGATGTCGGGGTCTACGCCGAGATCGAACGGCAGTGTACCGGGACGACAACGATGCCTCTCGGCATTTATAACTGCCGATTCGTGCTGACGGAGGAGAGCTTTCATCAAACCGGAGAAGGAGACGGTTACTGGGCCTCCGCCCTCGCCTACGATACGGTCCAATTCGAGATCGTCGACCTGACGTCCGTGAATCCGCCCCTGGACCACTCCTCCCTGCTGGTCGAGCCCCTGCAACCGAACCCCTTCGTTGACAAGACGATCCTGAGATTCGCGCTGGCCGAGCCGGAGCCTGTCCATTTCTCCATCTACGATCTGTCGGGGCGTCTGGTCCGTAGCCTCACGGCGGGATCCTGGGGCCCGGGTGCGCACCAGCTGGCATGGGACGGCAGGGACCTCGACGGCCGTCGCGCAGCGGCGGGAATCTACCTGTACCGGATCCACACTCCGGGGGGATTCGAGCAGCTCGGCAAGGTCGTGCTGCTCAGGTAGTTTATCTCTGGCCGGACATTATGGCTGGACATCAGCACGGTGACAGGAGGGGCCCGGAAAACCCAGGCCCCTGACATCAAGGAAACAGCCGTTCCATATCAACGGTAAAGCGACTTCACCGACCCCCAGGTACTCGGAGCGGCATCGACGACGCAATCATCGACCTGAAACTCATCGAAGCACACTTGTCCGTAGGTACTGAACCCGGACCATTGGGTACCGGTCGCTACCAACTTCACGGTTTGCACGCCCGAGTAACCCGTCAAGGGAATGATCGTCCAGATCCACAGCTCCTGCTGGGCAATGATGTCGGCATGGGCGTAGACCTGCGTGGTGCCGATGTAGACCTCGAAGCTGTCATCGGCAAGACCCTCGAGGTGATGCATGACCAGGCAGACGTCATCTTCACCGGATCCGAAATCGAGATCGATCGTCGCCCAGTTCGGATCCGGATTGTAAATATCTCCGGTGTCGTACCAGATGGCGCGGCAGTCATCGATACCCCCATAGGTCCCACCACTGTGAGCCGGTTCGATGGGCCCCCATCCCTGAAGATTGTGACCGGACTCGGAGGTCGCGTCTCCGATGTCCACGTAGTCCGCGGCCATCGCTACGACGCCAGCGAAGAAAACCACAGCAGCCATGGCAAGGATTGTCATAAGATGCTTCATCATTTTCCCCCCTCCCGGTGCCGGACCTCGTCCGACCCGTGCGCATGGAAGACATGCATGAGTGATGGTCCTGGCGAATCGCCAAGGGGTCGGCTATGCAGGAATGATCGGAGCTTGACACGACCAGCTCGGCATCGTGCCTGTCGTGTCAGCCTTTCAGCGGCGGGTGGAACATGGTGCTCTTCAAAACCTGGACGCAAGACCCGGGAGGAGGATGCTCGTCATGTTCCCATCGGCATGCAGCGGTGTCGCGATCAACGATGATGGCAGCAATACCCGCCAGAAATGCGATGTGGACATTCATGATGGCCTTGACGATTCCGCCTTTTGGCTACAATTGCATTTGGGGCCTGGTCACCTCCTCTCACTGCACTCCTCATCCGCCCGGCCGTGCTCGGCTATTCTTTGCCGGAATCCGCGGCGAGCACGATCGGGTTCAACGCATAAGAGTACAGCCTGGCAGTACAGCTCTGCAACAATCTATGCCTGCACGCAGGAATATCTTTGAGCAATCATCATTTTTCCGGCACAAATGCCAGACCAAAAGAGCGATTCGCAGAACCGGGTGTGAATGCATCTGAATTGGCGGCGATGACCGAATGCTGTGAAGCCGTCTTTGCTGGACCGTCTGCGCGCGAACCCGCTGCACTCGAATCCCACTGCATGCTTGTTCCAGAATCTGATCTGGGGTAACATGATCACAATTCGACAAGTACAATGGCATTACTTTTTCACAACTCGGTCGAGGAGGATGTCATGACCGGTACGCGCCAATGGATCACCGTGATTTGCCTGGTGCTGGTCGTGGCTTCATTCCCGGCCGCCGCGAACGACTTCGTCAGCGTCAGCGGGACCGGATTCTACCTGGCCGGTGAACCTTACTTCTTTACCGGCACGAACTACTGGTACGGCCTCAATCTGGCCTCTGCCGGTCCCGGTGGCGATCGGGATCGGTTGCATCGCGAACTCGATCAACTACGGGACCTGAGAATCAGGAATCTGCGGATCATGGCCGGAAGCGAGGGGCCGAACAGTGAGCCCTGGCGCATGGTCCCGGCGCTGCAATCCGCGCCGGGCGTTTACGATACCGATGTGCTGGATGGCCTGGATTACCTGCTGAAGGCCATGGCCGACCGCCACCTGCGCGCGGTCATGTGTCTGTCGAACTTCTGGCCCTGGTCCGGCGGGCTCGCCCAGTACCTGAGCTGGAACGGCGGCGGTA
>Ga0315542_1000682_pt1 | contig 21513 bp, 20 predicted proteins | sample SalMarSW160120MG_FD_202541 | JGI IMG/M metagenome (GOLD analysis project Ga0315542, IMG submission 202541) | Salt marsh sediment microbial communities from the Plum Island Ecosystem LTER, Massachusetts, United States - Salt Marsh Sediment SW1601-20 ... | reverse complement strand
ATCCTACATCGACTGCGATAGAAGGATTGAGCGAGTCGTAGGTAGAGTCACCAAATGCAAATAACCAAGTCCATGTTCGTCCGCCATCAATTGATTTTCGCACTTCGATAGCATATGTTCCCCAGCCATCATTCCAAGTTTCAAAGGCACAATAGAGATTACCTGAAGAATCAGATGCAATATCCGGATTGCGTTCTGCTTCAGTACTCTGAGTGCTAACCAATTTTTCCCCAATCCATTCCTCTGTTTTCCATATTACAGAGATTTCAGCAAAATCTCCATAATTCATTTTTACTTCTATTCTAAGAGTATCTGAAACAAAACACTCACCTGTCTGAAACGTTGCATCATCAAGGGTCGTAGTACCAGGATGTGCATCCTGAACCTTCACAATACCCTGACCAGAACCCAGTGTTTCATCGCAATATGAAATGAGCACCCCCGCAGAGGGAAGATAGACATCATTTCCATAGTTAGAACGTAGCTCAACCAGATAATATGAACTTGGAGAGGTGATTATTTTGATAGCCTGGGGTCCGGTACTATAAGTTTCTTGATCAGAAATTACAACATTATGTGCCGAATCAGATTCGAACTCGTAATAGTTCGTTATCCATTCTAGTTGAATCTTACAATATGCCATTGGATGAGCTGGTGATGCACCAGCAGGTACGCCATTCCAGCTACCTGAAGCCATCAATCCCCACTCATCTACGAAGTCATCTTCTCCAACATGCCCATAATGATAGAGATCTGGTAAGCCGATATCATGTCCAAATTCGTGTGCAATCACTCCGATGCATCGGTCAACATCCCCACCTTGCGTTTCAGGAACGATAGAGCACGAATCAAACGTCTTTTCATCAGTTACGAAATGTCCTGGCCAAGACCATCTGACTGACCAAATATCATCTGAAACACCAGAACTTTCCTGGCCATTGCCTGCGTGGACCACCATTATGTGTCCATAGGATGAAAAATCTACGAAAGGATCAGCAGCCGCAAGCGCATCATCTACTAAGCGCCAACTGTCATTGCCCCCATCATCATAATAATCATCTGTTTCACCGGTGGTAGCTCCATCTGCGCCGTAGTATGCTTTTGTGATACCAAGATTATACCAACCGGATACAACTCCGGTGATTGAACTTTGACCATATGAAATCTCATCGTAGTAATCACTAACATTATTGAATATTAATGAGTTGAGGGTTGCAGCGCTCTCGGAATAAGACAGGTCGCTGAAATACACTAGAAGCACTATTAGTGTTTGGGGACCTAATGGTGCTTGTTCAAGCTCCGGTGCATATGCACCACCGGGGTCTCCACTATATTGAATACTTGGATTGATAGGTGCAACTGGATCCATCAGAGGACCTATGTCTGACATTAATTTTGATTCTGTTTCTACTTCCGAATTCTGTGCAATCAATGTAGATTGAGCCATCGGAATAACGATGATTGATATTAGAAATAACACTAAGAATGAATTTGAATAACATCTTTTCATTACAAGTCCGCCTACCAGTTTAGGGTTCTGATTGTAAACGTATTAGCTATTAATGAATAATATATAATCATACGTAGCATCTATGTTATAGAATTCTGAAGCAAAATGGGGCCCGAAGGGGGAATTGAACCCCCGTCAGAGGAGCCACAATCCTCTATGCTGCCGTTACACCACTCGGGCCATGGATTTCACGGCAATTTGAGGCTCTATGATTTTAACTTATTAGGTTATCCTTGGGTGACTGATTGTTCGGTCGATAGCATCCAATCTTACCACAACTTATTATCTTCATTACTTGTCAATAGATGACGTTTCAGGTTTGAACTGTTTACCAATAAATGGTGCTTAACAACCTCCAAAAGGGATAACTAATCTCTTCGATATTGGTCGTCACTATGGAAAGAATAATGAATTTCATAGATAGAAATGCAAACCTTCGAAATCTAGTACTTGGAATACTCAGCAGTATCATCATAATTGCGATAATGAGCACCTTAACACAAATGCTAGTTTATGCGGTCTATGGCAATTTCACAATGCCGGATACAAGATTTGGGTACTCCTTTGCTGATATTCAGGCAGCTTTCAATTCTATTGGTATCGAGGGTCTGAGAGTCTGGGCAATAGCCCATTCACTAGACTTCCTATTTCCACTTGCATACTCGTTTTCAATGATGTTTGGAATAATGTTGGAACTTAATATTGTGAACAAGAATTCTGGTCTTCTGAGAAAGACTATATTCTTACCTCTTGCAGCAGGAATTGCTGATTATATTGAGAATACACTGATTCTCAGTCAGATTATCACGTTTCCAACTCTTTCAGAATTGGTGATATCAATTGCAAGTCTAGTTACATTGGCAAAGTGGGTGTTCCTTATTTTTGGATTTGTTGTGGTCTTCGTTCTACTAATTCTGATTGTTTACAAGAGATTCTCATCAAAAGGGACAACAGAGTAACTCACCTCAACAGACAGTGATTAATACTAGCAATGCCGGGAGCAGATTGGAGTTCTCAGCAATGAAATCTTTAGCAGATGGGATGTATAGAATCCTAAGTGAAGGAGCCCTTACCGTGCTTAGAGAGGCTAAGATCCTTGAAAACAGCGGAAGGTCGATTATCCACTTTGAGATTGGACAGCCAGATTTTCCCACTCCGGAGCATGTCAAGAAGGCGGGTATTCAAGGAATCACAGAAAATTATACACGCTATACTGTAACTGAGGGAATTCCAGAGTTTGTTCAGGCTATTCAGCAAGAGATTCAGACTACACGGGGTTTTACTCCAGACCTAGATCAGATTCTATCACTTCCAGGCGGAAAGCCAGGCATCTATCTCACGATGATTAGTACTGTTAATCCGGGTGATGAAGTAATCTTTCCAAACCCTGGATTTCCAACGTATGGTTCCCTTAGTCAATATATAGGTGCAAAATCTATTCCCATCAGGCTAAAAGAAGAGAATCAATTCCGTATGGATCCCGTAGATATCGCTGAGAAAATGACTCCTCGGACCAAACTGATAATCTTGAACTCTCCTCAGAATCCTACTGGGAGTGTGATGACAAAATCAGAGTTGGAGCACGTTGCAGAAATTGCAAGAGAGTATGATTGTTTCGTTCTTTCCGATGAGATATACTCCAAGATCCTCTACGATAGAGACTTCTATTCTGTTACCTCGTTTGATGAAGCAAGCGAACGATCACTTGTTCTGGATGGATTCTCAAAATCCCATTCAATGACTGGATGGAGGTTGGGATATTTAGTGGGTCCAGCACCATTGATTCAGAAAATAAGCACCTTAGTTGTGAATACATTTACCTGCACGTCTGAATTCATCCAAAAAGCAGGAATTGCTGCACTTACAGGACCTACGGATCATCTCGAAATAATGATGAATGCGTTTCGTACGCGGCGAGAGATTCTCGTTAATGGGTTGAATGAGATTCCGGGAGTTACTTGTCAAATGCCAGCAGGAGCGTTTTATGCCTGGCCAAATATCACTGGTACAGGGTTATCATCACAGGAGCTAGCTCATTATCTACTGCATGAAGCAGGTATTGCTTGTCTTCCGGGAACAGCATTTGGATTGGGAGGTGAAGGATACCTGAGGTTCTCATATGCTACATCCATTGATTTAATCGCTGAAGCAATCCCATTGATTAAACATGCTATTGAGGGGCTTGAAAAATGACAAGAGAGGTTATTGTTGTCGCTTACGATAATAATTGGCCAACACTGTACCAACAGGAGATTATGAGAATTAAAGATGTGTTGGAAAAGGAGATTGTATCTGCACATCATATAGGTAGTACTTCAATTCCTGGTATGAGTGCCAAACCCATTATTGACATACTTCTTGAGGTCAAAGATATCGCACAGATAGATAGTTACAACACTGAGATGGAAAAACTAGGCTACGAACCCCGTGGAGAACTTGGGATTCCTGGAAGGCGGTACTTTAGTAGGGAGGAACCAAAAGATGTTCGGACTCATCACATTCATGCATATCAAGTAGATAATAGGGAATTAGAACGACATCTAGCCTTCAGAGATTATATGATTGCACACCCAAAAAATGCAAGAATCTATTCAGATCTTAAGCGGGTTCTCGCACGAAGGTTCCACTGGGATATAGATGGATACATTTCAGGAAAACACCTCTACGTGGAAAGAATGGAGAAAGTCGCTGTTGAATGGTACAGGACCCTAGATACACACAAGAACTGATAGTATTCATGATATGGCATATTGTGTGTGACTAACGTCCTGTGGCCTTTAAGAGCTCAATCTCATCTTCCAGATTTGTCACTCGCTCGTTCATTTCAAGAAGAGTGTTAAGTAAGACAGATACAAGATAGCCATAGTTCACTGCATACTTGTTATCCTCACGATCAATAATGCTTGCTTCTTCTAATCGCCTAGCAGCATTAGTGATAGATTGTTTTGATACACTTCGTTTGTTCATTAGCAAGTCCACAGATTTACGGACTTCACGAGGTTCAACAGGCTCACCCTTTAGATTGCTGAGTAGACTATGAAGAACCATCAATCCAGCAGTCATACGCGGGTTTGTCAATTTTACAAAAGCCACATCAAGATCTAGTACCATAGGTCTCTCCTACACGCAGGGTCGTGTATTCACAGTAAACGTTTGTACGGTGAAAAAGCTTCTGCCCATTCTTTTAGCGTTGATTGAGAGGCTTTTTTACGGGCATCAAATAGTAAACGTTTACCGTAAAATTGGGTATGGCAAAAAGAACATATCTAGGTAATGTATCCACATTGTGAGAGTGAATGTGGTGGGTAAACAACTTGATAGGGTCATATTCGTTGCAGTTATACATACGGACCTTGAGAGTGTAGAAAAAGTACGAAGGGTTGTGAGAGAAGTTCAACCTGCTGTTGTTGCAGTTGAATTGGACCATGAACGGTACGAACATCTCTCAAATCCTGGTACTCAAGAAGAACTAGCCACAATGCCATTAACGGGGGATACCGCGCAGGACCTGATGCAACAACTTGCAATTATGGAGAAAGCCCTTGGAGGAATAACAGGGTCCAATGTCGGTGATGAAATGATGACCGCCATAGAAGAAGGTCGTGCAATCAATGCGAAGATTGCTCTAGTTGATAGACCAATGAAAGCAACAGTTCAAGCAATGATGAGAGCCCCCCTTGATGAGATCTATCGTTTGACCAACATGCTGCCCGATGCGACCAAGGATATTGAAGATGGAGGAGCATTTGATCTCTTGGATATGTTGAAGGAGGATGGAGCTGTTGACGATATCATGGAACAATTCCGTTCTGAATTTCCAGGATTAACAAGGGTCTTGATTGAAGAGAGAGATCAATACGTAGCAAATGCACTTCATTTCATTCTAAATGATGTTCAAGGACCGATAGTAGCTGTTCTTGGTGCTGGTCACATACAAGGCGTTAAATCAGCCCTTGAAGTATTGCTGGAGGATAATTAGAAACCAAGTGATGCTACTAGCTCGGGAATACCGAACCCAGTCTTAGCACTGACTTTATGAACAGAGAGATTTGCATCTACTTCGCGGATATCCTTCACTAAAGCATCAATATTAAATTCCAATACTTCTGCAAGGTCGATTTTATTGATTACTATCATATCAGCTCTTTTGATTGTTAGTGGATGTTTCTGGATCATATACGGGCCCTCAGTCACACTAACTACTACAATTTTCTTATCAGCTCCAAGAGAATATCCTGCTGGACAGATTAAATTCCCAACATTCTCAATGAAGACAATATCGTAGTTTGAGAGGTCAACATCATCCAGAGCAACACGAATCATTCTTGCATCAAGATGGCATGCAGTACCGGTATTGATTTGAACAGTGTCAACCCCATGGGAACCAACTCGGTTAGCATCAATATTTGTAGCAAGGTCTCCAGCTATCATGAGAATTTTGTGCTGATCACGCAGACGCTCACATAAAGTTTCAATTAACTGAGTCTTTCCAGTTCCAACAGAACCCATAATATCAAAAACAGTTATCCCGTGTTTCTTGAATAGAGCCGCATTTAATGCAGCGGCATCTTCATTAGCACCAAATAGATCTTTACGAATATTGATATTCACAGTCTTGTGTTGGTCAGTCATATTCTACTTGCCTTCTTTTTCATATAGTTCTTTAATCTGGTTTTCAGAGTATAGATAATTCCCAACTATCGGTCGAATGATAGCGCGTTCAATTACAAGTGCTACAGCAGACCATAGAAATGCTTGAGCCATGTCAATCGAGGCTGCAATCAGATTGACAATTACTGGATCAACAAATGAAGAGAAGACAGTCATTGTTGGTATAAACCCACCAATAATACCACTACCTAGAATAACCATAGTGTAGTACTTCAAATTGTCACGTTTTACAAAGTATATTGCATATCCAGACCCAATTCCCAAGCATATATTTCCAAACATAGGAAGAATCGGAATCTCAGTTCCCGTTAAGGCACCGGATACTCCAACGATTGCACCTACAATCGCACCACCAGGTATTCCCCCTACGATGCCTCCAAGAATTGAAAACATGAATCCGGGAGTAAGAACAACAGCATTAGGAATAATAGGGATTTGAATGGTATACCTGACAACAATTCCGATAGCCGCAATCATTGCAATAGTTGAAAGTGCAACTGTGTTTATTCTAATAGGTACAATTGACATTGAAACTTGCCTCAGTGTCGTATTCTACTGAGACGTTTGCGACCAGCTCTCTTTCAAGAAGCTTTTGGTTGCTCGATACCAGTCTTCAAGTTGATCAAGGATTTGGTCTCTAACAATTTCAGATTTTTCAGCACTGTATTCGTAATAGTAACCACCACGTTCAATCGTGTGAGCGTCACGGTTAGCTAGTCCCTTTGAATGAAGTTTATTCAGTACCCTTTGTACAGTGCTTCGATCTTTACTAATACGCTCGGCAATCTGTTCCACTGTTTTAGGGCCAGATATCAATGAGAAATATACATCTAGCTCACTATTTCGGAGCCCAAAGGCACAACAGAGTAGATCGGAGGGTTTGTTAAAGCTCTTGTTGAATAGACCTACCATCGGATTGCGAGCGCTCATGACTCATATCATGAAAATATATCAAAATAAGGGTTGTGTATAGACGATGCACAATCGATTTTGATATAATACTTCGGTTCAAATGGTTATACTTCAGATTCTATACGGGGTACCTCTAGTGGAATTTAGTCAATTTCGTAACAATCAAGATAATGACTCAATTGAACGGCGTGAGATTATTGGTTCACGCGTTCAACCAATTAACATTGCACCATTGAAAGGAGCAATCGACGCAGATCCTGTTCGATTGAAGGTTTTAAAGGTGCTTGCAGAAGATGGAGAATGGGTCACCACTGCAGATTTATTGCGAGCTGCTCGTCATGTGAGGCCCATTGTAGGTGCGGTCACTATAGGAACGATCTTGAATGGCATGAATGATCTGGTTTCATCACGATTGATTATTAGTAGAACATCCCTCACTTCTGGAATTGATTGGGCAGAATGGAGAATCAATCCAGACTGGCTTGTGCAGACACGTAAATTGCTTCAGATGATGAGTCGGCCTAAATTTCAACCAGCAACTCATGAGGATTTTGAGGGTAAAGTAGATCGATTGTTAGGCGACACAACATAGCTGTTACTCATATTTGGGTATCTAACAACAAATGGGTAGATTCTTAAGTGGTCGCTTCTCGCAAAAGAATCATGGTCGATACCTCTACTAATAAGGCAGTATCAATGGCGACACAGTCTACAGGTGAGGATTCTCTCGAGCTAACAGGAGAATCTGAGAGTAGTGAGAGAATTAAGCAGATAGTCACAGCTAGTGTTCTCGCTTCATTGTCTATTGCTATTGCTCCCAGTGCAACTATGCTTGCCAGAGTAGCAGGATGGGGTATTGCACTCTTTGACCCGGTGTCGTTATTCTGGATTGCAGCCTTTTTACTTGGAGGTTATCGTGTAGGAATCATTAGTATGTCAGCGGGGACACTTGGTCTTTTCCTATATGATCCCACTGCGATTGGACCAGTCTTCAAATTTGCTGCAACTTTACCAATGATATTGATTCCCCTGTATGGCGTAATAAAACTGAGAAGCAATGTAGGGGGGGAGGCCCTTTCAAGACCCAAGTTTTACGCAGTAATGATGATTCTAGCGTTCTTGGTGCGTCTTGCAATCATGATACCTGTTAACTTTCTATATTGGGGTCTAATTCTACCTACATTAGATACTGCAACCATAGTTTACATTCTAGTGGTTGTTCTAAGTATAAACTCAGTACAAAGTATAGGAGATGCTGTAGTACCATATTTGATAATTCATCCAACTGGGATCTTCAAACATTTTGGAATGTGGTAATTTCACATCATAGTGAATAACCGGCATTCGCTTAAATAGATAGAAGCATCATTCATTGTTAGTGTTCCCCCACAGGTGAATGGGTTATGGTTCGACGCTGTGAATTCTGTGATAGTCCTGTACCAGCTGATGCAACAATTTGTCCAGTCTGTAGAGAGGAGATTGCAGAAGAGACCCTTGAGAGGATCCTGCCATTATTGAAGAGACCTGAAGCAAAGGAAGTGCGCTTCATGGGTATTTTCGCACGATTGTGGGGCGTTATTAGAAGACCTTCTGCAACCTTTCGTGATATTGGTCAAAGACCAGAAGCAGCTGGGCCGCTCATTATTATCTTGGTTAATGCAGCTATAATTGCAGGTCTCTTTCTATCATTGTCATCCAGGGTTACAACCGTTGTTGTACTGAATGCAACCTCAGGAACAACCGCAAATGCAAACCTTCTTGTTAGTCCACATGGATCGTATTTCTTTCTCTTGGCATTGATAGGTATGCTACCGAACATAATGTTAGGAATAATCTATCTTATTATTGGAACAGCATTTGCACACTTCGCATTCAAATTAGCGGGAGGTGCTGGGGGAAAAATGAAGACTCTATCCATTGTTGGATACAGCATGATTCCAGTCATTTTCGTACGACTTCTTTCAATCATTATCGTACTTGCAGTTGTACCATATTATCCCACTGTTGTTAACTTCTCTAATGCAATAGAATTGGCAGCTATAACGCCAAATATAGTAATGTTTGCATATGCGTCGGATGTATGGTGGATTATCGATGTTATAACAACTGGCGGATTTCTATGGACTGGGGTTTTACTCATCTTTGGAATTAGGGAAGCTCATGACACATCGACCCTATGGGCTGTGTTTGTTTCAATCATTTGCACAGCATTGTTAATCCTTACATTTTGGCAGGTACATTAGATTTCAAAACCATATGGTATAGAGCGGGATGATCACAAAGGCGATTAAGCCTACGAGTGCACCCACTTTATCCAAAGTACTTGCAATCATGAGCCGTTTCTTATCATCAGGTCTTGTCAAGGGGAGTATTCCTGCACCTGCAACAATAGCAGCACCAATAATCAGGAGCGGCCAGAGAGCAAAATCAGCAAATCCCCAGAACCAAATGAGAACGTAACTTAAGACACCTAGAAAATTGAGCACACCAGCTACAATTGCAGCTGGCTTGTAACCGTAGATTCTTGCAATGGTTCTGACATCGCGTAACTTATCGCCTTCGACGTCTTCAGAACCCTTGATGGTTTCTCTAGCCTGCAATATCAGGAAGGCTGTGAAGAAGAATAGCCAAGAAGGAATTGGGATTGCATACCAAATCGATAGTGATGTTACTTCAGCTAATATCATTGAACCATAAAGAACACCAAACGCAAAAGAAAATGCGACCATGAAATTACCAGCAAGACCAAGGGTCTTGACTTTGGATGCGTAAGCGTACCCAATAATTTCAAAGATAATTACAATGAGAGCACTGATGAATCGACCAGGAAGCCAGGCAAAGAAGATACCAAGAATACTCAGGAAAGCGACAAATGTCCATGCTTGTTTTATTGTCATCCGACCACTTGGCAGAGCTCTATGAGGTCTGTTGATTTTATCAACTTCGATATCAAAGATATCATTTACAACGTTTCCACCAGCGGCTACCAGAAAATATGTGATATAACCATAAAGAAACAAATCTAAGAACGCAGAGAGACCAGGACCTGCCACGGGAAATTGAATACTGTAAGCAATGGCAATCCCAGCAATTACTGTGAGACCTCCAATGAAACAATTCTGAGGTCTCATTATTGATAGAAATGCACCTATGTCAACTTTATGAGATGATTCAGTTTCTGTCAAAGGTCATTCCATCCTTAATCTAATTTGAGTAGAATTCCAGATTAAAGACTTGTGTCCGATGAAGAACACACCCAATCACTCATATTATTGGTTCATTCTTAATGAAATAGGAGATGGATGATGTTCGAGGATTTACCTAAACAAGAACTACTCAAAATAATCGATACATATGCTAAAGCGTGGCAAGCGATGGATGGTGCATACTTTCTAGCTCTTGAGAAAAAGTATGGCATAGATATAGCTATAGAGATGGACAAGGAAGCATGGAAGATATTCTCTCCAATTGAAGCGAACCGAATAATGAAAGAGTTTGGGATCCAACCAGGGGGAGGCCTCAAAACCCTTGAACAAGCTCTAGGGTATCGAGTTTACGCAAGACTCAACGAACAATCAACGGAGTGGAAAGATAAGAAAACTTTGGTGTTCACAATGAATGCCTGCAGAGTTCAATTAGCTCGCAACCGAAAAGGACTTCCTGATTTCCCATGCAAACAGGTAGGAGAAATTGAATATAGTTACTTTGCTGAAACCGTTGATCCCAGAATTAAAACTCGTTGTATTTTCTGTCCCCCGGATAACCATCCAGAAAATGCATTCTGTAGATGGGAATTCACTCTGGAGTAGTGATTGAGCTGACTCAGGTTCTTTTTGGTCCTGCAGGATATCCGGCAGATGCAAAAGGCAATCCTGAACGTGTGTTTCAGATTTTATCGGAAGCAGGCATGACAGCACTCGAATATGCAGCAGTTCATGGACTGAGAACCAGTGAAGAGAAAGCAAGACTGATCGGAAATCTTGCTCGGCAACACAAAATCATGATGAGTATGCATTCTGCATACTATATCAGTATTGCATCAAAAGATACTCAAATCCGTGAACGTTCAAGGCAGAGGCTCATTAAAGCCCTAACATTTGCTCCACTAATGAGTGTGAAGAGGATAGTGTTTCATCCAGGGACCCACGGAGGTTTGAGCCATGATGAGGCACACAAAGTAATTAGAGATGCATTGCAGAGTGTGTGGGAAGAGGCAGGTCATCTTGGAGATGGAGCATATTTAGCTCCCGAGATAGCGGGTAAACTTAGTATGTTTGGTTCAGTTGAACAGATTATCAGCATATGTCAGGAGGTAGATGGATGCATACCAACGATTGATTGGGCTCATCTGTATGCACGAAGTCAAGGGCAGGTAAATGACAAAGATAGTTACCTGAAGATCATTAATCAATTTGAAAACGAACTAGGAAACCTCTTCCTGAATAATATGCACTTCCACATAAGTGGGATTACATACACAGAGAAAGGAGAAGCATCACACAAACCATTCGGAGGAGAATGGGGACCGGATTTGTACCCTCTCATGGAGATAGTTCATGAAGTTGGTTACAAGCCTACGTTCATATGTGAATCGCCCAACCCCCTTCAGGGAGCACTATACGCTAAGATTTTGCTTGAAGAAATTAAGAAGGTATGACGATGGCGGAATATGTATTCATACTGGGTTCAAATTGGTTGCTCAGTATTGCAGAACTCCTCGTGTACGTTAGAAATAGAGGATATGAGGCAGTCGTCACTGATCATTCACGTCATGCGGTGGTTCTTGACTTCAAGAAGAAGATGAGTCTCGAGGAAATTGTGGATATGCAAGGATCGCTAGGGGGATGCTATAAAATTGGTCGAGTGATACAGACTTACAATATCATTCTACCCACGAACGCATATCCAACAAATGGTAAGCCTGACCGAGAGGCTTTGGAAATTATCAGAAGTTGCCCATGGTTACCTGATTTATGGCAACGACCCAGAGGCAAGAAGATTAAGTTCGGAGTTAGTACGTACCCGATTCTTGATGGGAAAGCTCCAATTCAATATCGAAAATTTACGCGAGGGCTAGATGATCTAATTAAAAATCTATTACTTCAGAAAGGCGCTCGTGGAGCAGACTATTTTGCCTATGATGAACCTGATCGTCGCAAAGCCACGAGGATGAATCTAGCTCTGTGGCCGAAGACCATTGCTAAAAACAATCTTTTAACTCCACCAAACGCAGAGATACTTGCAGTATTTACTCTGAAAAATCTGTACATTGCTAGAACAATGGTGATCTATGACTCTGTCCTTCAACAATATCGTGATGAATCTAGACCATACATCTCCAAAGAGATTAGCACTAGTCCAAAGGTATGCCGCACACTCCTGAATCTTGCAGGAGCTAGGCCTGGAGATACAGTCCTAGATCCATTCTGTGGGACAGGCACGCTACTGATGGAAGCAGCGATGCTTGGTATGAAGTGCATTGGTATCGATATTGACGGTGATCAAGTACACGGAACAAAGACCAATCTGACTTGGTTTGGTAGAGATATTGGTGAACAAGTGCACTTTGAAGTCTTTAGAGGAGATGCAAGAAATCTAACGAATCTCGTTTCTAAGCAGGTAGATGCTGTGGCATTCGAACCAAGTTTAGGACCTGTGAGTAGAAAGAAGCCTACGGCCAGGGAAGCTGAAGCTATCATCAAAGAACTAACTGAACTCTATCGAGAATCACTGACTCAGATTGCCCAAATCTTGCGTCCGGATGGAAGAGTTGCAATGACAATACCAGTTATTGTTTCAAAATCCGGTCCCGTATCTATGGATATTAAGAAGATGATTGAGGGAACCGGGTTAGGAGTTTTTAGGATGCTTCCAGCAGATATGATAAAGAGCCTTAGTAATTCTGATGAACGATTATACATTACTCCGAATAGAGAAGTACTCCCAGAAAGAAAGCTGGGCCAAATTGTTCAGCGTCAATTAATTGTTCTGGAAAAATAACTAGAAGAGGTACCTGACCACATCATCAAGTATTGCATAGGTTTGCAACCTTTTGATATCCCTCTTTACATACGGCATTACGTGTTCAAAGATCATTTCACGGTATGCCTTCGGTGTAACTGTTTCTTTAGTGACCTTTCCTAGAAGGCGGAGAAGCTCTTCAAGCGCATCCCTCAAGTGATGATACGGAACAATATTAATATCAATCTGAAGAACCTCGATTCCTGCTTCATCGATAGGTACTGTATTGAGGAACGGATAACGATCCATGAGTGGTTCCAGGTATGTTTTCATTGTAGCAACGATTTTCTTCCTCTTTGACTTCGCAGTTTCCACGCGCATGATTCCACGAAACAGGTGACTATATACCTCTAGACAGTCCATGGATTTTCCAGCCACAAGAACCTCATCTGTTGCTTCGTATTGAGACACAAGTTCATCAACAAAATTACCAAACTCTTTGAATTGGCCTTGAGTACCATGCCAGTTCTTCAGCATAGATGTGATGTCAGTATCCGCGGGAATCTGGTTGGTCATGAATTCCTCAAGAGCAAATTCCAATAGAAATCGCATATGGCCAAGCCGCGCTGCCTTGCTTACTACCATCACAAAGAGGAGCTGTTCGTTTGCTTCCCAGACGTATCTATTAGTTTCCGTATCAATCGTACGAAGGGTTTCATTCGATGCTTTGTCAATGAAGGTATGAGTAGCCGAGAGAAATGGTGCAATCAGGTCCATATCCAGCTTTACAGCTTCTGAGTATGCCCTTGATACGAGGTTCCTTCCACTGCCTCGTTCAATAAGCCAAACACCCAAGATGGAACACTTGTCAGACATCGTATCCTCTCTGTAACTATTGTCGGTTTCTAATATGATAAGCCTATATGTGATGAGAGAAATATACTTCATTCCTTAGGATGAATATATTCTGAACCACATTATAATGAAGGGAGTATCAGAATCAGTGAATATAGGGGAGAGGGCAGGAGTTGAATCCTGCCCCTTCATTCAAGTTGTGGATATACCTAGCTTTTCCACCATTTCCTTGTAGCGGTTCCGCACGGTAACCTCTGTTACGCGAGCGGTACGTGCAATTTCCAGTTGAGTCCTACGTGCGCCAGTGAGAATACTGGCAACATAGATTGCTGCAGCGGCCATTCCTTTGGGATCTTTCCCTATGGTAAGCCGTTGTTCCTTTGCTAGCTGTAGGATATCAATCGCTTTCTTCTTTGCTTCACCAGGAAGGTCCAACTCAGTACCGAATCGATGAATGAAATCAATTGGGGAACTGAAGGGAATTTTCAGATTGAGGTAGCGAATAATCAACCTAACACAAAGGCTCAGCTCCTTTCGGGTGATGTGAATCTGATCACATACTTCCTCTAGAGGTCGTGGTACTTGATGTACTCGGCATGCAAGATACAAGGATGCAGCAATCATCCCGAGTATGGTTCTACCACGGGTCAGTCTTTTGCGGAGGGCTTTCCTGTAGATTACAGCGGATGTCTCTCTAATCGAGTAAGGAATACTCAACTGAGAGCTTATCCTATGGAGCTCGGTCATTGCAACTGCAAGGTTGCGTTTGTCGGAAGAGTGTACTTTAGTGCGTATCTGCCATTTTCTGAGTCGGTGTATCTGCGCACGTCTAGTGGAAGTTAACTTTCGTCCTGAGGCGTCGACGTTCTGTCTACCTATAATGGTAGTAAGACCCTGATCGAATTTGCTCCAGTCGGTCGGACCTCCTACACGCTGTCTAGCATTTTGCTCATCAGCAGTAAAAGCTCTCCATTCTGGACCTTGATCGATAGAGCGGTCAGAAAGAACAACACCGCAATTCGAACATGTGACCTCACCTCGTGTGTGGTCAATGTAAACATCATCACAAGAACAAGCAGGACAACAGTAATTGGTGGCACCCATACGCTCTTTCGTTTGTTTCATCTTAGATTGCTTGCTGGCCAGTCCAATCATCTCCGTGCAGTCCTATGGGGGATTAGGACTGCGGTTCGAGCTGTCTATGTTTCGAATGCAAGTAATCTCCCAGGCGCATGAGAGAAAACGTTAAGCACGGCGGTGGACTACAATCCTCAAAGAGGACGAGTAGTATTGCGCAGACAATAAAAGATTATAAGGATTGTGCATTTTATTTAAATAGTTAGTTATAAAATTAATAAAACATCAATGTACATCTTTGTGCAGTTAATATATTCATTCACTTATAGAAGCCAATTTGAATGTTTTCAAACATTTTACGTTTCTTTCCCTGTCGTTTTTATTCATTTTAATGATTTAATACAATCATGCGTTTACTTTATGAAGACATTAGGAGTGAGAGGGATATAACGAGGAGAACACAGTATTGACCAAAGTCACTGATAACAATCCATGGGATTCAGCAAAACAAGTAGTAGTGAAAATGTTAGCAGAGGCAGCAAAAACTACAGGCGATATTGTTCTTGATTCGATTGAAGTTCCCCCAGAATCTTCCATGGGAGATCTTGCTTCGACTCTTGCATTTACCTTAGCAAAAGAACTGAAGAAGAATCCAGCTGCAATCGCTTCTGACATACTACAAAAAATCCAGAAGTTGATTGAAAAGGAGCCACTCATTAACAGAATCGAAACAAAGGGGCCCTACATTAACATTTTCTTTGAAAGGTCGACCTTCACTCGTGACACAATCTTAACGGCCATGAATAATAGCAATAATTATGGTCAGAGTTCTCAGTTCAAAGGCAAACGTATACTGATAGAATCTCCTGCTGTGAACCCATCCAAACCATGGCATATTGGACACGCTCGAAATGCAATTCTTGGAAACACTCTCGCCAACATCCTTGAAACTGTGGGATACGAAGTTGTTCGACTCGATTATATCAACGACCTAGGCTTACAGATTGCGCAACTTGTCTGGAAATTGAAGCAGATTGATGATGATCCTGGTAACAAAAAGTACGATCACTTTCTCGGAGAATTATACGTTGATGTCCAGGAGGCATTCGATGCATCAGAAACAGTTCAAAAAGAAGTTCGCGAGGTTTCGAGACAGCTTGAGGACCTTCAGAGTGATGATGCAAAACTCAGTGGAGAAATGGTTAAAAAATGTGTGAAAAGCCAATACCAAACTGGATACAGACTTGGAATATACCATAACTTACAGGTATGGGAAAGTGCGATAGCGTTTAGTGGTGTCCTTAGTCTTGCAAAAGATATGATTCTCAAATGCGACAATATTTCAATCCCAGAAGAAGGTGACAAGGCGGGATGCATCGTTGCTAATCTATCAGTGATTGATGAATTCAAAGATATGAACGATCCATACAAAATTCTATTCAGGTCAGACGGAACTAGAACCTATACTGGTGCAGATGTTGCTTTACAGCTTTGGAAGTTCGGGATTGTAGAAGACCCCTTTCATTATTCAGTATTCGAAAAGCAGCCTAATGGGGAGTATGTAAAGAGAACAACCCTTGAAGGGGAAGAAGGAAATCTCGGTAAGTTCGATATTGTCCTGAATGTTATAGGTTCACGACAAGCGCACCCACAGAAGATGGTCTATACTGTCTTAGACCTAATGGGATACTCGAAGGAAAGTGAGAATTCACATCATATTGCGTACGAGTTCGTTGGTCTTGAGGGAGAGGATTTCTCAGGAAGACAGGGAACATGGATTGGATATTCAGTCGATGATGTCATCGATAAAGCAACTGACTTGGCTATGGTTGAAGTAGACAAACGAAATCCAGAGGAGAGCGATGAGTTCAAAGAAACTGTTGCTAATCAAGTAGCTGTGGGAGCCTTGAGATACTTCATGCTCAATGCCTCTCCAGATAGAAAAATCACATTCCGTTGGGAGCAGGCACTTGATTTCAATGGTGATGCTGCGCCGTATCTCCAGTATTCGCTTGCCAGAGCCAACAGAATACTTGAGAAGACAGAACAAGATGAAATGGGTAATGCAGACCTAAGCAAACTCGCATCAGATCCAGAATTTAAATTAGTCAAAGCCATCGCAAAATATCCTGATGAGATACTGGCTGTTGCACAAGCTATGAAGAAAGAGCTCTGGGGCACCAGCTTCATTTCGAATAGAATCACAGCCTATGGATATGGTCTTGCTACACTTTTCAGCAAGTTCTATGATTCCTGCCCAGTATTGAAAGCAGAATCTGGTGTGAGAGAGGCAAGGCTGGAACTTGTTAAGGCTTTCAAAATAACTATGGCAAATTGTCTACAGATACTTGGCATCCCAGTTATTGATCGAATGTAATCTACCCTGATGTAATATTAGCATTTTCAATTACAAAAGAGGGTGCAATCATACTGAAGGTCGTTCGACTATCACTTCCGACCTGACTTACTCCCGTGAGGAGGTCTTTCATATTGATACCGATGAGGGTGTTCTTGAGAGGAAATTTAATTTCACCATTCTCAATATAGTAACCCTCCATAACCATGGCACTCAGATCTCCAGTCGTCATATTGGGACGGTCACCTGTATTCCTACAAACGATCCCCTTCTTCATTTCAGAAATGAAATCATCTACAGTACCTTTCCCAGGGGTTAATATGAAGTTAGATGTGGAGATTCGAGGTAATCCAGAATATGAAGGCCGTGCCGCATTCCCTGTATTTTCAACATCATCCTTGTTTGCGGTGTATGAATTGTGAAGGAGATTCTTCAATACACCAGATTCAATGATTGGTGTTCTCTGAGAAACGTATCCTTCAGCATCAAATGTTCTTGTTCCCAGTCCACCGGGAATAGTGCCATCATCTATGATTTCGAGAGATTCAGATGCAATACACTCCCCATAAGCATCTGCAATATATGAACGGCCCATCTGAACTTCTTCTGCATTCACAGCACCAGCAAATCCACGCCCCAATATTGAATTTGCTCCCAGAGGTTCGAATATCACTGGCATCGTACCACCCTCAATAGTCTTAGGTCGTAAGAATCCTATTGCTAGCGTTGCAGCTGTTTCACCAATATATTCGGGATCTATATCATTGAGGTCTCTTGATATCTGATACTCATAACTTGCGGTCTGATCGTCACCTTCTTTGATTACAGGATAAGCATAGAGTGAAACCGAGGTTCTTGACTCTGCCATTGCAATACCAAGGTTGTTCACAATTGCATTAAAGCTAGAAGAACTAGAAATAGCAGCCTCAATTGCAAAATCCATCCCTTCTAGATTTTCCTTTGTAGCATCGATTGTACGAATCAGAAGTCTAGCTGCTTCTTCAGATGATAGTGTATCGACCTTATTATCGAAAAGCTTCTTTGCTTTATGATATGTGCCGCCAGAACTAGGTAATGTTACAAAATCAGGATCCTCCAAGGATGCTTTGGCTAGACTGAGTGAGTGAGATATTGCTTCTGTAATATCATCTTCATTGAGGGTAGTGACATAGGCAAATCCAATCTTCTTACCTATCACAGTTCGAATACCAATACCTGCATCTCGTTGTTCGCTTGCGCCCTTGATTGCGTTATTCTCAGCTTCTATTTCATAGGCTCGACTCTTAGCCAGATAAACCTCAACCTGTTCAGCACCCATTTTCTCTGCTAGTTTGACTGCTCTTTCTCCAATGTCAAGAAGTCTTTTAGTCAAGTCACATACCTCCAACGGGCATATTTAGAATACGCGCATGAGGGCCACCAGTCATTGTAGGAACTGCTTGACCACCTTTACCACAAGAACCAGCGTCTAATTCAAAGTCGTTACCAATTGCGTCTACCTTAGCTAATACCTCGAGGATATTTCCCGCAAGAGACACGTCCCGAACCATTCGCCCCTTCTCACCATTTTCAATGATATATCCATGACTTGCTTGAAACATGAACTGACCTTTTGCAGACTGCGTATATCCATAGTTGAAGCTACAGAGAAGAATTCCATTTTTTGTGTCTTGTATGAGTTCATCTACATCCCAATCACATGGCTCCATGAACGTGTTGGACATCCGCGGTAGAGGAGCATCCATAAACGATTGACTTCTTGCTGCACCATTTGGATCCATATCTAATCGGTTCGCAGTTTCAAGACTATGAAGGAGCTCGGTGAGAATTCCATCTTTAACCAAAGTCCGTTTTTTTGTCTTCGTGCCTTCCCAGTCATACTCGTAAGAGCCGCGTTGGCCATCCAATGTAGGATCATCAGTGATGCTAAGGTACTCGGGTCCAACCTCTTTGCCGACTTTGTCTTCAAGGACAGTAGAATGTGAAGGCCAATTGTCAGCCTCAGCAGCATGTCCAAATGCTTCATGGGTCATGACTCCATTCAATATTGGATCCATAACTACATCATAGGAGCCGCCTGTTGCGGGTATAGATGATAGAAGTTCTATAACAAGTTCAGCTGCGTCGTGTCCAATATTCTTCGCAGCATCAGTATCCATCACTTCATACCCGCCGCGCACACCCAGAGATTTGAAAATTCGTTGACGATTTGCGCCATCTTTTGCGGTGGGAGCAGAAATGATACGAGGAATTGAGTTTTCAGCATAGACCTTAGTTCCAAGAGAATTTGCGATGTACAATTCTGTGTACATATCTCCGTAGACAGAACGAGTGGATACGATTCGCTTATCAAAATCACGGGCTTGGTCATCAATCATCTTGACCAAGGACACCTTATCATCTATTGAAATACTACTGAATGGTTTTTTCACATTGTATTCAAAGCGGTCTTCAAAAATCGGACCATCAATCTCAAATTTCTCTGAAACTTGTTCTTTAGTTGTCAGTGCCAATTTAGCAACCGAATCACCAATCTTCCTCATACCAGAAGAAGAAAGATCTGTTGTTTGTCCAAATGCCCATGCACCATCGATGAATGCTCGAATACCTGCGCCCTTTAGTCGGGATGCCATTGATTGCTTAGAAACACCATCGTTGATTTCAATGATAGTCGTCGAAGTGTTTTCTATCCGTACATCCGCGAAACTTACACCAGCTTTGAGAGCAGCCTCAATAGCTGCGGTAGCAAGGTCTTCCATGAAAATCGCCTTAGAATTAACTCTGAATTTTTAAAATCAGATATAACTAATATGGATTGTACATTCTCCCCTCAAAATAGACGTGAGAATCCAGATATGCCCCGAATAATACACGGGTTATTCTTAGATAGCTCCTCGATAGAATTAGATTACCGGAGGTACTCACATGACAGAAGATATTTCATCAGAACAATGCCAATCCTGCAAAAACAGTAGAGCAACCCATATCTGTGAGGACTGCGGCGTTGTCCTCTGCCCAGATTGCCTCAGTAGTAGGTCAAATGAGTACACGGTATGTGGAGACTGTCATCATTCTTTGGGAGAATCCATTCCAGGAGAGAGATTTGAGATTTGTCCAGAGTGTGAATCAGAAAATCTCACTAAAGGAAAGCGAACTGTCGATATATGCTCTCGTTGCCATTCCTCGAGGGTCACTGGACTTGAAGATAAGAGGCGATCTCTCGCACTTGATATGCGTCACGCAATAATGGCAATTCAGTATGGTCATACCAAACTGAGAGAATTCAGTAACAAGATGGTCACCACAAAGCGTTTGTTAGTTTCCTTACGAATGGCGAATTTCCTGCACTATAGATGGATCGAAGAGAAAATTGAAGGAATTCAAGATGAGCTACCTGCAATCAAGAATCGAGTAGGTAGTCAAGCTGAGATTGTTGCAAGAAAAATGGCAGCAGAAACGAAGAACTTCATCGATTACAATCAGTGGAAGCCATCACAATTTCCATACATAGAAGGGATTACGAATAGAATTACTGAATTAGGCATCTACTACAAACAGAATGTTGATGAATCACTTGAGTCCCTTCGTTCCACGCTCAAAGAAGTTCGCAGACAATTAGATGGTCTTGAATACTATAAGAATCAATTTGCAGAATTTTATGAGCACAACCAACTCTCGGTTGGTGAACTCCCGGTCTGCGCACTACCAGATGTCAAAGTAACAGGAAGCGATTTTCTCAAAAATGATAAGGCATGTGGAACCCTCTTCGTAACGAACAAGAGATTCATCTTTATAGCTGAGGTCGGAAGAGTCCGCAGAAAGATGGAAAATATTTTCGACTTTCCACTTGTGTATTTAAAATCAATCGAAGAAGATGGTCGATTCCGTAAACATCTTGTCCTCAAATTAAAGCAGGGTGACGTGAAAATATCTTGTACTGATCAAACAAAAAAGGTCCTTCCCGATTATGTTGAAATTGCACGGAAATTCGACAAATACATCCAGACCGATATGCAGAGAGTTCGGAAACTCGAGCAGAACGAGATCAGTATTAGTGACGTAAGACTCAAAATTGAAGGAATGGTCTATTCTCTTTTATCGACTAATCAGAGACCAGAAGAGCCAATTTCAAGACTACGAAATCCCTATCAAGCGCCATCATGGACCCAAC
>Ga0315542_1000681_pt1 | contig 21562 bp, 16 predicted proteins | sample SalMarSW160120MG_FD_202541 | JGI IMG/M metagenome (GOLD analysis project Ga0315542, IMG submission 202541) | Salt marsh sediment microbial communities from the Plum Island Ecosystem LTER, Massachusetts, United States - Salt Marsh Sediment SW1601-20 ... | reverse complement strand
CGTCTCGCGCGCTCGCCTCATCGATCTGTTCACTCCCGAGAATGGCGCCAACTTGATCCTGGTGTGTGCGCCCGCCGGTTATGGAAAAACCACCCTTCTGGCAGAATGGGCCCACTCTCTCATCAAAAAAGGGATTGCGGTGGCCTGGTATGCCCTGGATCCAGGGGATGATGACCCCATACCTTTCCGGTCCTATCTCATCGCCAGTTTCATCCAGACCCTCGGTCCCATCTCCGAGCTGACCCAGATCGCCCAACGCTTGCGTACCTCGCCCGAGATGGACTTGCAGCAAATCCTGCCCGCCATTATCAATGCCATCGTTTTGGGCGACAGGAAGTGCGTGTTGATCCTGGATGATTATCAATTGATTGCGGACCCGGCCATTCACAGCGCGCTGGCCTATCTCCTGGAACACCTGCCTGAGAAACTGCACATTGCTATTGGCAGCCGCTCGGATCCACCCCTACCCCTGGCTCGCCTGCGCGCCCACGGGCAGCTACTTGAGATTCGGACGGGAAATCTGCGTTTCACGAGGGATGAAACGGTCCAATTTCTGAGCGAGGTGATGCGGCTCGAGCTGTCATTACAGGAAATGCTCACATTGGAAGAACGCACCGAGGGCTGGGTTGCCGGGCTGCAGTTAGCTGGGCTCTCGCTTTCAGAACGGGCACTCAAAGAGCAAGTGATCGGGACCTTCAGCGGAGGTCACCGCTATCTGGTCGAGTATTTAATGGAGGAAGTGGTCGACCACCAGCCAGAGGAAGTGCAGCAATTTCTCCTCTCGACAGCGATTTTGGAGCGCATGTGCGCGCCCCTTTGCGACACCATTTTGGACACGACCCAGTGCAGCGAACCAATACTCAAGCAATTGGAACGGGCAAATTTGTTTGTGGTCGCCCTCGACGATCAGGGCTATTGGTATCGCTATCACCATCTCTTCCGCGATTTTCTACTGGCCCGGCTCAACAAGAATCGGCCAGAGGGTATTCACGTTCTGCACCGGGCAGCCTGCGAGTGGCTTGCGGCACATGGGTTCTTACGTGAGGCAGCAGGTCACGCCTTTCAAACCCATGATTGGGAGTACGCAGCGGAATTCGTAGAGCAGCATAGTTTCACCCTGATCGTTCACAGTGAAATCTCGACCCTCTATGAATGGTGCTCGATGTTTCCGGAGCAGGTGATGCAGGGGCGGCCAATGCTCTGCCTCCAGCAAAGTTTAGCCCTGGCTTATGGTTTTCGACGCCAGAATCGAGAAAGAGTGGAAGCGCGCTTGGGACAAGCTGAACGAATGATCGCTGCATTGGAAGACCGGGGAACTGCGCGCGGACTATTCGATCTTGCTGCGGTCGTCCGTACTTTCCTGGCCTTTGCCCCAGATCCGGCTGCTGACCCCCAGGAATTGCTGGACCTCGCCCATAGCATGCTGGGAACCTATTCGGAACGCGACCCGGCCCGCTTTAGTGGGCTGCTTCTGACCGGTTATGCTTATATGGCGCTTCATAATGCACAGTCCGCTGAGTATGCCTTTGAAACGGCCAGGCAGATTGCTCTAGGCGAGGGATTATATTTTGGGATTGCGGAGTCGACTTTCCACCTGGCGCGCCTCGCCCACAGCCAGGGGCAATTGCAGCGGGCCGCGCAGATCTGCCGCCAGGGCAGAGGGGATATTGTGGCTAAACTGGCACACCCTGAGCAGGAACTGCCCGCGCTGGGCTGCCTGGACGTTGCCCTGGGCTGCGTCCAACTGGAACAGGACCAACTGGATGCAGCCGAACAAAACCTCAGCCATGGTTTGGACCTGATGGGTGGGGGGACGAACCCCTATTACCTGATGACGGCCTATATCGCTTTGTTTCGCCTGCATGTGATTTTGGGCCAATTGGAAGCGGCAACGAAATACCTCAAGCGCCTGGAATCAATCTGGCCCGATATTGACTTCTGCACGCGTGGACTGAGTGCTCTGCATTCCTTGCGAACTCAACAGGATGATCCGACCGCGCGCTTAGAAGCAGCGACATGGTGCCAGGAATTTTTTCCAGCAGTGGATGAAGATGAAATGCCTGGCTTGGGCCCATTCGGAGCTGGCGAAGCTTACTATCTGGCTTACCTCGCCTGGGCTGAAATCCAAATTGACCTCGGTAATCCACAAGACGCTCTTGCCTATCTCGATAAGCAGTTTGAGCGGGCAGCGACGAACGGTTTGCAGAATCGCGCTATAGAACTTTCAGTGCTCCAGGCGCTTGGATGGCAAGCGCAAGGCGATCATGATCGCGCGATGGAATCTTTAGAATATGCCATTTCAATTGCCATGCCTGAAGGATACGTCCGTACTTTTGACCAGGGTCCTTTCCTGGCGCAATTGCTAATCGAGGCGGCCCAGAGAGGAGCTTATCGGGAGTACGCTAAACTCATCTTGAACTCAATCGGCAAGACTGGGACACCAATCAGTCGCTCTGTACAAATACCTTTCGATCAAAGCCTGAGTGGGCGTGAGCTGGAAGTACTGCAGCTTATTGCCCATGGGGCAACCAACCAGGAGATTGCCGAGCGACTCGTGATCACGGTCGGGACGGTTAAAAGCCATATCAACCATATCCTGGGTAAGCTGGATGCTCATAACCGGACCGAGGCCGTGGCCTGCGCCCGAAGCCTGGGCTTGCTCGAAATCTAACTCACAATCTAACTTCCGATAGATGACGATTGACCGGCTTGCGGTTATGCTATATACAGCCTGACTGCAAACCGGTTGAACATTTATAGAAATGAAATCGACCGTCTAAATAGAAAATGGAAGATCGAGACGAAAATGCTGGATTACGCCCGCCAACGTGCAATTGAAGCCCTGAGGATGCCTCGCAGGGCAGTAATGGCGACGAGTGGGCCTGCCGGCTTGCAGATCGGCGAGTTTCGCTGTGAAGCGGCAGGATTAGCCCTTTACCTGCTGGTGCCGAACACCTCCGATCACCTGTTCAATATGGAGCAAGATGCCAGCGTGATCCTATGGACTGACGAGTGGGAGTTGAAAGGAAAAGCCCAGGTCATCTCGCTCAATGCATCGGATGTCGAGATGGAACTCCTGCGAGAGCCGGAGGCGGAATGGTGTGAACTTTTGCGAGTCGAACCTTGCCGGATGCAAGTCCACAGGCAGGGGATCTGGGGTATTCTCGAGACCATTGACCTCGGTTCCTATTGACGAGTTGAATTACGAGATTTTGCACGCTGTGTGCGCCGGGATGGGCATGAACAGGCCAGCTATACGGCAGCACGGTCCAGGTCGATGTGATATTCGTTACTTGTGTCAATGATGATCTTGATCTAAGATAAAGGAGTAGATCGGCATTCCGAAGCCCCTTTCAGTCTCCGGCAACACTGTATTCACTGTTAGCCTGGCTCGAGATCACCCGGATGCAAAAAGTTGACTCACTTATCCGCACAAAGCTGCGCCTGCCCTTCACCCGGCACGAGCTTGTCCACCGGCCGCGGCTCCAGGAACGGATCGCATATGGATTGCGCGGTCCACTTACCCTGGTAATCGCCCCTGCCGGTTTTGGCAAGACCACTTTGGTAGCCTCTTGTATCACAGGCTGTGGAATGCCTGTAGCGTGGCTGTCCCTGGCTAAGGATGACAATCAGGCGGGACGCTTCCTGAGCTATCTGGTCGCTGCCTTGCAAGAGGCTGACAATACAATCGGGAAAGATGCCAGACAACTATTAGCGGCTGCACAGCAAGCACCACCTGAAACGATCCTGACCTGTCTCATCAATGACCTGGATAGCGCCAACACAGAGATCGCCCTGGTGTTGGATGACTACCAGTTTATCAACAGCCAGGATGCGCACGCAACAATGGCTTTTTTACTCGAACATTGCCCGATTACCCTGCATATATTAATCGCCAGCCGGTCTGACCCCCCGCTCCCTTTAGCTCGCATGAGGGCACGCGCCCAGACGGTTGAGCTGCGTTCCTCCGACCTTCGCTTCACCGAGCCAGAAGCGGCTCAATTCTTGAACGATGTCATGGGCCTGCGCCTGGATGACAGGTCGGTCACGCTGCTCGAAGAGCGTACGGAGGGCTGGATTGCCGGTTTGCAGATGGCGGCTCTCTCGATGCAAGATCGTGACGACGTCGTTGGGTTTATCGAAGGCTTTTCAGGCACTAACCGCTACATCCTGGACTACCTGCTCGAGGAGGTCCTGGCCAGCCAGCCACCAGAAATCCAGCATTTTCTTCTGTACACCTCGATTTTGGAGCGCCTGTCAGCCCCCCTGTGCGAGGAAATATTAAGGGATAGGGAATCAGGGGATAGGGGGGTAGGGGGTGAAAGTAAAGAAGTCCCTATCCCCTCTTCCCCTATGCCTTATTCCCCTGTATCCTTATCCCCTGTCCCTCAAATTCTGGAGTTCTTGGAACAGTCTAATCTCTTTCTGGTGCCGCTGGATGATGAGCGCGTCTGGTACCGCTATCACCACCTGTTTGCCGATCTGCTGCGCGCCCGTCTGCAGCAGGCGCAACCCGATTTGGTTCCCCTCCTGCATACCTGGGCTTCCGCCTGGTTCGAGCAGAAAGGATACGTTCCCGAAGCGACCCAACACCTCTTCGCGGCCCGTGAGATTGAGCGGGCAGCCGACCTGATCGAGCGCTATGGACCTGCACGCCTGGCAGAGGGCGACCCTTCGGTTTTGCAGATGGCAGATGGCCTTCCAGCGGAAATGCTACTTACCCGCCCAAAAATCGGCCTCTACCGGGCCTGGCTGCTGATCATCCATGGTCGTATCGCAAAAGCCCTGCCGCTATTAAATGAGCTGGCGCGCCAGCTTGCTGCTGCAGACCCTATCTCCGGAAAGCAGTGGATGCAGACGATTATTGCCTCGGCGCTGGCTTTTCTCGCTCCGTTACCGGGCACTCCTGAATCTGATCTGCTGCCCGATTCCCAATTATTGGATGATATCCCTGGTGAAGAGCTGCTCTTGCGTAATGCTGCAGATTTCCTCTACGGGATGGCCCTGGGAAGAAGGGGCGAATTGGACCGCGCGGTGGAGTTTTCGATCAGCTCAATTCAGAGAGAGAAAGCATCCCGCGGGGAGCAGGCTATCCCCACGCTGGCCCCCTTCCTCACCCGTGTCTACTTGATGCAGGGACAGCTACACGCAGCTGCTTCCCTGTGTCGCGAATTTCTGGACCCCATTAAGGAGAAGGGCATCCGTTTTATCTACACTGCCGGCAGTATGAAGATCGACCTGGGAGAGGTGCTGTACGAATGGAATTGCCTGGAGGAAGCCGAGCAGTATATCCGCGATGGCCTTCAAGACAACGAACCCTGGCGGAACATTATGACGGATGGTTTCGGACTGGGGGCACTGGCACGCGTCCTTCAGGCAAAGGGGGACTATGCCGGGGCGCTTAAGGTCATCGAGAGGTTCGAAACCAGACTGCAGGAGCATTCACAGCCGCGTGAATTCGCTGAGGATTTGCGTACCCTGAGAGTCCGCCTGCAGTTAACCAGCGCTGACCAGCAAAACGCTACCCATTGGGCCGATCAGATTGTGCCAGGCGAGGACTTCGTTCTCCACGAGGAGTATTACCGTCTCACCCTGGCACGCATCCGCCTGGCGCAGGGCAGATATATTGAAGTGGAAAAGATGCTTGCCGGGTGGGCACCCCCATTGGCGGCTGGCAGCCGAATAAGCAGACAATTGGAATCTAATTTGCTTCTGGCCGCCGCCGTCGCCGGGCAGCAACGCCTGCCCGGAGCCCTTGGATTAATCGAAGCCTGTCTCGCCCAGGCCGAGCCGGAAGGATATGTGCGGGTCTTTTTAGAGGTTGGAGAACCGGCTCGAGATCTTTTGTCCGCCTATCTGCGCTCAGCCGCTCCCGGTTATCAACACTATGCTCAGAAGATATTGGATGCGTTTTCCCTCACGGGCCAGTCCAATCCGCCCGGTCCCGCGCCAGCCGGGTTGTTCGAAGCACTTACGGAGCGCGAGCTGGAAGTTCTGCACATCATGGCCCTAGGCAAGACCAACCAGGAGATCGCCCAACAGCTCATCGTGTCCAAAGGCACCATCAAGGCCCACACGAGCAGCATCTACCGCAAGCTGGATGTCACGAACCGGACTGAGGCGGTGGCGCGTGCCAGGCAGCTTGGCATCCTCACGTAGAGCTTCTAAATAACCTTACAACACATTAGGCTTACGTTTAAACAGGTTTACACGTAAACGGGTTTACACGTAAACCTTAAAAATAAACCCCATCTATCCCCTTTGGCAGATGCGGGCTGCCTCGTCGCGGCTTAAACTATAGTCAGATAGGATTTATCAGGAGATTAACCCATGTCGACAATCCAAATTCGGGACACTTCGCTCTTCGTGAAAGCCATCGGTCAGGGATATCCCCTGTTGATCATGCATGGCGGTCCTGGCGCCGATCACGCGACCATGCTCTCTTTGCAGGCTTGCGCGGATCAATTCAGCCTGGTCTTTTATGACCATCGTTGCAATGGCCGCTCGGGTGGGGCGCCAGTCTCATCCATGACCTGGGAAAATCTTACTGCGGATGCAGAAGCGCTGCGCCAGAAGCTGGGCTTCGATAAGTGGGCAGTCCTGGGTCATTCCTTTGGCGGCATGGTCGCCCTCGAGTATGCGCTTCGCTATCCGCAAAGCCTCTCGCATTTGTTATTGCTGGATACCTGCGGCGACATACGCTGGGTCAGGCAGAATGCGGCGGAGCTTCTGGCGAAACGGGGCTTCAGCTCCGCCGAAGTGGGGGCCGCGCGCCGTTTCTTTGCTGGACAACTGGCGCCCAGGGAGTTTCTCCCAACCATGATGAAGTTTGGCAAAGCGTACTACTATCGCGCAAACTTTTTGACATTGCTCCACGAAGTGTTCTCGGGAGGGTTGCGGGTTAAGATGCGACCCGAAGCCCAAATCTTTGCCTTCAGCGAGCTGCTCCCGGGTTGGACGGTGATGGACCGGCTCAACGAGATCAAAGTGCCTACCCTGGTTCTGGCAGGGCGGCATGACTTTCAGTTTCCACCGGAACATCAGGCTATCCTGGCCGACCGGTTGCCCAACGCCCAGCTTGTGCTGATCGAGCGTGCCGGCCACAATGCGCATCTGGAGCGGCCCGGCGAAGTGATTGAGGCCGTCAGGCGCTTCATAACGATAACAACTCCGGGCTGAGAACCTGGGAATACACTCGAAAGGCTGGCGCCGGTAACGCTGGCATATGTGGCCGGATAAGGTTTGGCGTACTTTGTAGGCCGCACCAAACAAAATAATTCTTAGCTTAGTATCAAAAAAGTGAAACCATAGAAGGAGAATGAAATGTCCCAAACACCAACTGTCCCCCCAATCGTCAACCGTACCATGAAACTCATCTTACGCTCACCCGTGCACGCGATGGTCAGCAAAACCGCCCTGCTGATCACTTTCACCGGGCGTAAGAGCGGTAAAACCTACACGACCCCGATCAGCTACTCGCAGTCCGGCGATCAGGTGACCATCTTTACCCATGCAACCTGGTGGAAAAACCTGCGCGATAGCGCACCGGTCACATTGCGCATTCGCGGCCAGGAATTCGAAGGCCTGGCAGAACCGGTTGCCGAGGATAAGCAGGCCGTCGCAGCCGGGCTGAGCGCGCATCTGCGCAAGGTGCCAAGCGATGCCAGGTATTACGGCGTGACTTTCGATGAGCACAAAAATCCAAACCCGGAAGAAGTGGAGCAAGCTGTCCAGACTGTGGTGATGATCCGCATCCGGCTATGCTGACCCCCAAAAGGAGGCACCAGCCAATGAATACGAACACAATCCCCCATCATGTCGTTGAATTCACACCCGGGCGTCGCATTTGGGTAAACACGCTTGAGATGACCTGGCCGGCCCATTCCATGTACGGCCTGCTGGAAGTAGACGTGACGGTTGCTCGTAAGTTGATTGCCGAGCACAAAGCTCGCAGCGGCGAGACATTGTCCTTCGCCGGTTTCCTGACCTTTTGCCTGGCCCGCGCCGTAGACGAGGACAAGACGATCCAGGCCTACCGCAAGGGTAACGGACAGCTCATCCTGTTTGACGATGTTAATGTTGGCTTGATGGTCGAACGGAAAGTCGGTGAGAAGCACGCCCTGATGGGGCATGTCATCCAGGCTGCAAACCGTAAGACCTTCCGGGAGATCCATGACGAGATCCGCAGGGTACAGTCCGAACCGGTGCCGCCTGGCAGAGGCATGGCCTCCTGGTTCCGTTCTGCCATGCTCTTGCCGTGGCCATTTTCCAGGTTGGCCATCGCTTTGCTGCGTCTCAACAGCCGCCGTGACCCAACCATTGGCGTGGCAATGGGGGGCACGGTCGCTCTTACGTCGGTCGGTATGTTCGGCGGCGGTCATAGCGGTTGGGGGATAAGTCCCACCCTCCATCCGCTCGGCCTGGTGGTAGGGGGCATTGCCTGGAAGCCGGCCATCGTCGAGGGCCGAATTGAGCCACGCGAGATCCTCAACCTGACGGTAACGTTCGACCACGATATTGTCGATGGAGCTCCAGCCACCCGTTTTGTTCGCCAGCTGATAGAACTGATCGAGAGCGGGCGTGGGTTGGACGAGACAGATGGCCGTTAAGTGACGATCGGCCGCATAAAGGAGTGCATCTAATGGATGAAAATGAAAGGATCACAAACCTTCTCAACACCTACCGCGCAGAGATAATGGCCAAAAGTCCCAGGTCGCTGGCGATCTGGCAGGGTAACCGCGCAGTTATGCCGGCGGGTGTAGGCAGCCTCTTCCGCCTGGCAGATCCGTTCCCGTTGGTGGTTAAGCAAGCGAAAGGTGCCCGGATATGGGATGCGGATGACAATGAATTCCTGGATTTCATGCTTGGCTTTTCAGTCTTGATCCTGGGGAACGCGCCGGACGAGGTCGAAGCCGCCATCAAAGAGGCGCTGCCGCGCGGGACGCATTACGGGCAATGCCACGAGCACGAGTATGCCTTTGCGAAGCTGTTTTGCGAGATGGTGCCAGGCGTCGAAAAGGTGACCTTCTGCAATTCGGGGACTGAGGCGACCATGTACGCGCTGCGGCTGGCGCGCGCCACGGTCGGGAGGCCCCTGGTGGCGAAATTCGAGGGCGGCTATCATGGAGCCCATGACCTGCTGGCCGTCAGCTACGGCCGGCCGCTTCCGAATCCCGATCTGTTTGGGCCACTTGAGGATCCCGCAGCAATCCCCGAGAGTCCGGGGCTGGCAGAGGGAGCATGGAAGGACACGATTGTCTTACCCTACAACCACGCGGCGGCTTTTGATAAGATCCTTCGATATGCGGACCGGCTGGCCGCAGTGATTATCGAGCCTGTGCAGGGCGCGGCTGGAACCATACCGGCAGAACGCGAATTCCTGGCAGAGCTGCGCAGGATCACCCGCCAGATCGGGGCCTTCCTCATCTTTGATGAAGTGATCACCGGCTTTCGCCTGGCCCCGGGTGGAGCTCAGGAATTCTACGGGGTGATCCCGGATGTGAGCACCTACGGCAAGGTCGCCGGAGGTGGTCTTCCCTTTGGGGCACTGGGTGGGACTGCCGAGGCCATGCGCCTGATGGAATACGATCTCGAACCGGGATCCATCCTCATGGCAGGCACATTCAACGGGAACCCGTTGGTTACCGCAGCCGGGACTGCCGTCCTACGGCGCCTGTGCAACGAGCCTCACCTGTATGCTCAGATGAATGCTATGGGCGAGCGCTTCAGGAACGAAATCAACCTCTTTGCTCAGGAAGGGAACTATCCGGCCACAGCCAGCGGTGTTGGCTCCATGTTTTGGATGCATACGACCCGAGGACCGGTCAGCAGCGTCCGGGATGCGCGCCAGGGAGACCGGGTCGCCGGTACGGGTTTGAAACTGCTGTACCGCAAGAACGGGCTGCATATCTCGCCCAATCACGGGTTCATGAGCACAGCGCACACAGACGATGACATCACACAACTGATCGAGATTCACAAAGCCGCCATGCAAGAACTGAGGGCACAAGGTGTGTGGTGAAGCAAGATAGATACTCATCAGGAGGGCTTTAATGCCGGAATATTACGAAATCAAAATCAAGGGACACCTGGATCGATATTGGTCAGATTGGTTCGCTGGCCTGGACTTAACCCACCTGGAAGGAGATGAGACCCTGCTCTCTGGTTCGCTTCCCGACCAGGCCGCACTCCACGGCCTGCTTGAGCGCATCCGCGATCTCAACCTGAAATTGATCTCGGTTAACTGCGGTTGTTCACCCACTCAGGAGTCAGATAAAGAAAAATAAGGAGCTGCAATCCATGCGCATTAAAAAATTCCTGTTGCCAGCTTTGCTTTTTGGCACCTTGCTGGCGCTCATCCAGCGGCTGTTCGCCAAGCCTGCACCGGCGAAGCAGGTTTCCAGGCGCGATCCCTACGATGCGATCGACGCTTATATTGGAGAGCAAATGCATCGTTTGAATATCCCCGGCGCATCGCTAGCCATCATCGAAGGCGACCAGGTTGTGCACCTGCGCGGCTTTGGGCGTGCACGGCCCGGCGGTGAAGCGCCCTCGCCCCAGACACCCCTCTTCATCGGCTCGCTGACCAAGTCCTTCACCGCCCTGGCGATAATGCAGCTGGTCGAAGCCGGCAAGGTCGAGCTGGATGCCCCTGTCCAGCGCTACCTGTCCTGGTTCCGGGTGGCGGACCCCCAGGCCTCTGCCCAGATGACCGTGCGCCACCTGCTCAACCAGACCAGCGGCTTTTCCCAGCCGGCCGGAATCATCCCCCTGGCCAATTTCGATGACCGCCCGGACGCCGCCGAGCGACAGGCACGCGCCTTGTCAACCTACAAGCTCGCCCACCCGCCAGGCTCGACCTGGGATTATTGCAACCTGAACTACAACCTGCTGGGATTGATCATCCAGGCCGCCAGCGGCGAACATTACGCGGACTACATCCAAGAGCATATCTTCGATCCCCTGGAAATGAAACATAGCTACACTTCGAAGCCAGCGGCGAAGGGGGATGGCCTGGCCGTGGGTCACATGAGCTGCTTCGCCATTCCAATCCCCGTTCCGGATTTGACGGTCCCGAGCGGTTCGCTACCTTCCGGACAGTTGATCTCCAGCGCCGAAGATATGGCCCATTACCTGAGTGCCCATCTCAACGGCGGTAGTTCCGATAACGCTCAAATTCTCTCACCCGAGGGCATTGCCGAAATGCACCATCCGGCAGTGAAAGCCAGCCAGATGGGCATTGAATTTGGGGCATACGGCATGGGATGGATGATCGAGGGGACCAGCCAGGGCAGGCGCATCTTCCACAAAGGTACCGTGCCCGACTTTTTTGCTTATATGGCACTCCTGCCGGAACAAAAGCGGGGCTTCGTTCTGCTCGTCAATGCCAACCACCTGATGATTGACTTCGCCCTTGACCAGGTGGGTTCGAATGTAGCCTCTCTGTTGGCCGGCATGCAACCCAAACCAGCCCCGCTGGGGTTCATCCCCTGGGTGCAGCGTGGCTCCCTGCTCATCCCGATCCTGCAGATTGCTGGAATCGCTGCCACCCTGCGGCTATTAAACCGCTGGCGCCGGGACCAGGCGCTTCGCCCGAGCGTTGGGCGCATGTGGGGACAGCATATCCTGCTCCCGCTGATCCCGAACCTGTCGTTAGCTGCTATCCCACTCTTCCTGCAAGTCAGCGGCTTGTTACGCTCCATGTTACTTTATCTGCCTGACTTTTCCTGGATCGCCCTGATCTGTGGCAGCATCTCCGGGATATGGGCTTTCCTGCGCACCGGCTTGATCCTGCGGACCTTGCGAAAGGCCACATAGATGAACGGAAGGGCTATCCAATGCCAGGGATAATCACCAGCGATGATGCCCGTTATGCCCTCGATATCGTTAAGGCGATTTGCACGCGGGTCGGTCCAGGCTTACCGGGCAGCTCCCAGGAACGGGAACGGGCGGCGATGATTAAAAAGGAATTGGAAAGGCACCTGGGCGCCGAGAATGTCCTGGTTGAGGAATTTACGCTTGCGCCAGGAGCTTTCTTGGGCGTGCTGCCCATGAGTGCTCTTTTAATGCTCCTTTCCGCCCTGTTAAATATTTTCACAGGACATTTCACGGGAGCCATAACCTTGCTAACCGCCAGCGCTGCCCTGGCGTTCTCTATCCTGGCGTTAATATCGTTCTTCTTCGAGTACATCAAATATTTTGAGTTCGTTGACCCGATCTTCAAGAAGAAACAGTCAGTAAATGTGATCGGCATATTACGCAAGCCCGGGACCGAAAACGTGAAGCGACTGCTCATTCTGAGTGGCCATCATGACAGCGCTTTGGAAAACACCTGGTTTGGTCTGCTGGGCTACGGATTCTATGTCACCATACCAACCCTGTTCATTGGACTATTCGCTATGCTCGTAATGAGTATCATCCAACTGGTGGGCATGGTCATTGGCGAGGCCGGCATCGTTCGCATTGGAACGCTGGGATGGGTGATGCTGATCTATCCGATCCTGCCTGCGATTATCATTGGGTTGTTCTTTAACCGGGGGAGAAAAAACGGAGGCACCGTTCCGGGGGCAGCGGACAATCTCTCAGCCAGCGCGCTCGCGGTGGCAATGTGCAGGTTCCTGGTAAAAAACCCAAACTGCATCCCGGCTGACACGGAAATCCGCTTCATATCCTTCGGCAGCGAGGAAGCAGGGCTGCGGGGCTCGCGGCGTTACGTGGCGCGCCACCTGGAAGAACTTAAACGCCTGGATGCGCGGCTGCTCAACTTCGAGACAGTTGCCTATCCGGAAATTGCCGTGCTCACCTCAGATGTGAACGGCGTGAAGAACTCCCCTGAGATGGTGAAAAGCGTGGTTGCAGCGGCAGAGCGTGCCGGAGTCCCATACAAGGTGAAATCCTATCCTTCCGGCGGGGGTGGCAGCGACGCAGGCCCCTTTAGTCAGGCTGGCCTCAAGGCCATGACGCTGCTGCCCTTCAAAGTGCCACAACAGATCGTAGCCTTCTATCATCAGAAAAGGGATGGGCCGGAAATTTTAACCATAGAGCCGCTTTTAAACGTGCTGAAGCTCGCTTTCGAGTGGATATGTAATGGCGGGGAATAAGCAAAAACAACCAGAGAGTAAGATAAGTTCTGCCTACACAAGAATTAACTTGGAGATTAGCGATCTAAACGGGCTCCTCATCTCGTCCAATGCACTAGCTGCGGCTCCAACTGGCCCCAGCGATATAGCGCCCGATCGTTCGCAGCGGCGCCGTCCAGATCGTCTGCTGCTGGGCTAACCAGGCGACAAAACGTTCGTGAACGTCTGCTTCGAGATGCAGATCGTAGGTGTCGGCGCCGATGCCATGCATCATCAAGACCGCCCAGCCGGCGCTTGTGCGTGTCTGCTCGACCAGGTGCATCAGTTCCTCGAACGAGCGTCCATCAGCACTGATACAGCCGATGTCAAGCAGGTTGAATCCAGGCCCAGGTTGGGCGATGCGATTCGTTAACTTCCCGCGCGCAGCGACAAACAAGCCTTTAAGCAATGGCTCGAGTGACTGCTCCTGCTTTCCGCTGCCGATGCTCGTATCGCAGCAAGTATTGCCAAAGGTGCGCTCGGTCTGGCCGTCCAATAAGCGCAGCACCAGGTTCGCCACTTCAAGCTCGGCACGTAGTTGTATGGGCGTGTAATTGTTGAGATTGTAGCGTTCGTCAAGCCAGGGGTAAGGATCAGATTCCCTCTGGCGACAGGGGTGAAAGATCGTATGGTTGCCGAGTTCATGGCCGGCTTGGGCTAGCTGCCGCCAGCGGCCGGGATGCAGGCGCAAGTCGCTCTGGATCATAGGATAGAATGTGGCCCGCAGATTGTGCTGGCGCAAGAGCGGGTCGACCAATGTGTAATGGATGGGAAGGCCATCATCGTAGGTCAGCGATACAGCGCCTTGATATTGATCGGGCCATGCAAATCCGCTTTGTATCTGCGTCACAGTTGGACCTCGATTGCAGACGCGGTTTCTCGACTGACCGAGAAGGATTTTCTGTAGCCCGCGTATGTCAATGCATAGTCCCCCAAAAATCCGCTGAAATGGATCTGGCCATCTTCATCTGTCCTCAGCCGGGTAGGCGCTAACCACCATTCGCCCTTCACAAGCTTCATGAGTTCCTCATAAGCAGGCTTGATGGTGCCATCTTTGCGGATCAGGCCTGCGGGTGCATTGAGCCAACCTCCATCGGACATATCCCACCAGGTGATGCCTTTCACCAATGGATGGGAAAAGAGGGTCTTGTAATGTTGGACCGTCTCCTCGGCCTGGCGACTTTCGCCTTCAGGCGTAGTGGGCCAATGCTCCACCTGATAGTCATTAAGATCAACAATCTCCGGGGGCATTAGCTGGCCGGAGACAAGGGTTGTTTCCGTGAAATGGATCGGCAGATTGAAGCGAGTAAACTGATCCAGGACCTTTAATGTTTTCTCCACCCCCCAATAGCCCTGGTGCATATGGGATTGGATGCCGATTACATCAATCTGGATGCCAGCTTCGAGACAGCCTTCCACCAAAATATCATAGGCTGGGGAAACATCGAAGTCATTGATCAATAATATCGCAGATGGATTTTCAGTACGCGCCGCAGCAAACATGGCTTTTATGGTGTTGATGCGGCCCATTTCTTTGCACAAACGCGTGAGGCCGTTATCGTATTTATCGAAGATGGGCATGATGACAGCTTCATTGATCACATCCCACATATCGATCAACCCGCGGAAATTCGACACCTCGCGCTGGATGCGCACGGTTTGGGCGCGCAAGATCTCGGGATTGCTCATTGAAAGCAGCCAATCCGCCGTGAGAGTATGCCAGCAAAGCGGGTGTCCTTTGACGAGCAAGTTATGATGAATGCACCAGTTGGCGGCATTCTTCAATTGCTCCGTCATCGGCTTTCCGCGTTGAGGTTCGAACCTGGCCCAGTAAAACGGAAGCGTGGCTGCGTTGAATAGGGCAGTGAGCTTATCAGCTCGTTGTTCAGCTTGTTCCTTCCGTTCGCCAGCGTACTCGCCATTGGTGAGAGGCACGAGATCGAATGCAGCCGTGCCGAAGAGGAATTTGTGCCTGGTCTGCTCGATCATCACTTCCTGGTTTGCCAGTGGCGTATGATCGGCTTTCAAAACCGTGAGCGTGGCATTGCTCATGCGGTTATTTCTGATATCGCTGTTCATAGACTGCTCCTGGAAAAATCTTAGATGTGGATTCGAGCTCGATTTTCAATTCTCAATTCGACCACCTGAATCAATATAATCGTTCGATGATTTTTTCTACGTCATACACACATCCGCCCCATGTCCCACCGCTGACGTTTTGAAGCGCAGCCCACAGCCGGGTATCTTCGGGGAGTTCGGGATTCATTTGTAAATCCGGATGGGGCCGGCGCGCTGACAATATCTGGGCGCCCTGCTGCGAGTCAAAGCGCCTGTCTCCTTCGCCGATGAAATCGATCTGCCCGGAAAGATGAAGGCGATCAATGATGATTTGAACCGTGTCGCCGTCACGCAGCTTCCCGAGCGGACCCCTGGCCAGTGCTTCGGGACCGACGTGGCCGATGCATGCACCAGTGCTCACTCCGCTGAAGCGCGCATCGGTGATCAGCGCGATGGTTTTGCCTTCAGGCAGATAACGTAATGCTGAAGTGAGTTGATAGGTTTCTTCCATACCCGTGCCCATGGGTCCGCAGCCGATTAACGCAATCACATCGCCTGCCTTGATGGGGTTGGCGCTCAGGCCTTTGACCGCAGCAATTGCAGCGCGCTCACTGGTGAAGACGCGCACCGGACCGGTTTTGCGATAAACACCATCGCCATCCACGACGCTTGGGTCTATGGCGGTGCTTTTGACAATGGCTCCCTGGGGTGCGAGGTTGCCGGTGAGAAACGTGATCGTTCCGGTTAGCCCGCGCCTGTGGGCGTTTGGCGGATTCATGATCACATCATCAGGCTCAATACCATCGAGTGATTTGAGCCGCTCACGTAATTTTTGACGGCGTTCGCTGTGCTCCCATATCTCCAGTGCCTCACCCAGTGTGTTTCCATTCACAGTGCGGACGTTCAATCGTAACAAATTCAAATCACGCAGGTGCAGCATGACTTCGGGTACGCCACCGGCCAAAAAGACCTGCACAGTGCCATAGCCAACCGGTCCGTTTGGCAGGACATCCACAAGGCGTGGAGTTTGGCGATTGATTTGCCTCCAATCATCTACGGTCGGGCGCGGCAACTGCGCGGCATGAGCGATGGCGGGGATATGCAGCAATAAATTTGTGCTGCCACCGAAAGCGGCATGCGTCACCATTGCGTTGTAGATAGAATCCTCTGTCAGGATATCATTCGTGGTGATCTTGTTTAGCTCCATTTCAAGCAGCGCACGCGCGGAACGCCGGGCCATATCGAGCCAGATGGGTTGGCCCGACGGGGCCAGCGCGGAATGGGTTACGGCTAATCCCAAAGCCTCAGCCACTACCTGGCTGGTCGCCGCTGTCCCCAGGAATTGACAGCCACCTCCGGGCGAAGCACAGGCGCGGCAGCCAAGTTCGGATGCCTGCTCGAGCGTGATCAATCCATGGGCGAAACGCGCCCCAATTGATTGTATCTTGCCTGCATCTTCACCTTGTTCCGGCAATAATGTCACGCCGCCCGGGACGATGACGCATGGCAATGATTTCTGCGCTGCAAGGCTCATCAGCATGGCAGGCAGTCCTTTATCGCAGGTCGCGATTCCGAGCACGCCGCGCCGGGTTGGCAAGGAACGAATCAATCTTCTCAAAACTATGGCTGCGTCGTTGCGATAGGGGAGGCTGTCCATCATGCCCGCAGTCCCTTGAGTCCGCCCATCGCACGGATCACTGACGAAGCCCGCAAAGGGGATGGTGTTATGTTTTTTCAGTTCTTCTGCTGCCGCCTGCACCAGCAGGCCAACTTCCCAATGCCCGGTGTGATAGCCAAGTGCGATAGGTGAGCCATCTGGTGAGCGAAGGCCGCCTTGTGTGCTGAGGATCAAGAACTCTTTTTTCCCTAATTCGTCCGGATTCCATCCCATTGCTGCATCCTGCGTCCAGCCAAAGACATTTCCGCTCGGGGTTGCGCGTAAAAATTCGGCTTGCAATGGCAGGCGTCCCGCCGGTCCGGGCGCATGGGTTCTCACATCATAAATGCTTTCTTCGAGCAATTCGGGCGACTGGTTTTTCATGGCATTCTCCAAACCCCAGGATCCATTTATTAGAAATAGTTGACTTTTGAGTGAGAATATGCAATAATAGCGGTATCGTTACCGGTAACGATACCGCTATTATATCACTTTTATATAACTCAAGATGAAGAAGAAAAAACGGACAGTGACAATTCGAGATGTTGCCAGGACCGCCGGGGTATCGGTTTCCACGGTTTCGCGGGTCTTAAATGGAAAGGTGGATGTTGCCAGTGATACGCAAGATCGCATCCTTTCCGTGATTGACGATTTGGGCTACACAATCAACCTGGCGGCACGCAGCATGCGCAGTCAAAAGAATAATATGGTTGGGTTGATCATGCCGGATATTGCTTATCCGTTTGCCATTGAGGTGATGAAGGGGGTAAACCAGGCGATTGCTGAATCTGCGTTTGACTTGTTGGTGTATACAACCGGCGACGTTCGCAAGAGCGGGCGAGCTTTTCACGAGCAAAAGTACGTGTCCCTGCTCAATAATTCCGTAACGGATGGCATCATTATTGTCGCACCTGTCGTGGGGGAGTATTCAACGGATGCGCCGATCGTTTCCATCGATCCTACAATCAGCCACCCACACTACCCTTCTGTCCATGCCACCAATTATCAGGGCGCCATGGACGCAATGGAATATCTGCTTGGTTTGGGACATAAGCGGATCGGATTTATAGGCGGGCGCGCTGAATTGGAAAGTTCGAATCGTCGCCTGAGAGGCTACTACGATTCGTTAGAAAAAGCAGGCGTTCCCCTTGACGAAATGTTAGTCACCTCTGGTGATTACACCACCGAAACCGGCGCTAAATATGCCCGGGAACTGCTTTCAATTGACGACCCACCCACAGCCATATTCGCTTCCAATGATCAGTCGGCCATTGGTGTTTTTCAGGTTGCTGAGGAGATGGGGGTGCGCATCCCGGAGGATTTATCGGTAGTAGGTTTCGATAATATCCCGGAATCTAAATATATGGGATTGACCACTGTGGATCAGTTCATTTTTAAGATGGGTTATGTTGCCACGCATATGCTCATCAGCCTGATCAATGGTGAAACGCTCGATTCCCGGACCCACAGGATCCAAACCCAACTTGTTATCCGTTCTTCCTGCCAGGCTTCAACTGAGAAGGCCTGAGGTTGGGCGCGCTTTGCGAGCCACACAAATGATGATCAGAAAGGGGAAGGAGGTGAGAGAATAATTGTTTCAGAAATGAATTGCAGGCCTTCTCTTCGACCCTGAACAGACAGAAGGAAGACCTGCGCAATCGTGAGGAGTATTATTCCACACGACCCAAGTATAACCTATGAAAAACTCGAAAGGAGAGGAAATGTCCCGCAAGATTTACATGGTTATGAGCATCTTGCTCGTTGTTTCTTTTGCGCTGACTGCATGTGGCGCTCCTGCGACCCAAGCACCTGCTGCTGCGACTGAGGCCCCTGCCCAGCCGACGGCGGCTGAGATGGCGACCCAACCTGCGGCTACTGAAGCCCCTGCCCAACCTACTGCGGCAGAGTCAATGGGCGAGAAAGTTACAATCACCTGGTGGCATATTACAACCGCAGAAAATCAGAAGGCAGTCTGGCAAAAGCTGGCCGATGAATATATGGCCGCACATCCAAACGTCAATATTGAGATCACCGTATTGGAAAATGAGGCCTTCAAGACCAAGCTCACCACGGTAATGCAATCCGGTGAACCACCGGATATCTTCCAAAGCTGGGGCGGCGGTGTAATGAATGAATATGCTAACGCCGGCTTGATCCAGGACATCACTGCCAGTCTGGACGCCGATGGTGGCACCTGGCGCGACTCCTTCTCACCCGGCGCGCTCGGAGTCTACAGCTACCAGGGGAAGAATTACGGCGTCCCGTGGGATATGGGCATGGTTGGCTTCTGGTACAACAAAGACCTGTTTTCCCAGGCCGGCATTTCTGCCCCTCCTGCTACCTGGTCTGAATTATTGGATGATGTACAGAAACTCAAGGATGCTGGAATTACCCCGATTGCTTTGGGGGCAGGCGATAAATGGCCGGCGGCCTTCTGGTGGGAATACCTGGCTGTCCGCCTGGGTGGGCAGGCTGCTTTTAATGCGGCTGCCTCTCGCTCAGGTTCCTTTGCCGACCCTCCCTTTGTCCAGGCCGGTGAAAAGATCCAGGAACTCGTCGCAATGGAACCCTTCCAGGACGGCTTTTTAGGCGCCACCTGGGGTGACGAGGCCACTGCCATGGGCAACGGCAAAGCTGCCATGGACCTGATGGGTCAATGGGCACCCGGTGCCTTCAACGATAACAGCGCGGATGGCAAAGGCATTGGCGATGCTTTGGGTTGGTTCCCCTTCCCGGCCGTGGAGGGTGGAGCCGGTGCTGCCACCGACGCCCTCGGTGGTGGCAATGGTTTTGCCGTTGGTAAGAATGCTCCCCCTGAAGCCGTCGACTTTGTCCGTTACCTGACCCGCCCGGAGTCGCAGGTTGCCTGTGCTCAGGAGGGCTTCTGCGTTCCGGTTGTCAAGGGTGGTGAAGCTGGCCTTACCGATCCTTTGCTGAAGGCAGTTCAGCAAGGTGCGGCTGCAGCGCAGTACTTCCAACTCTATTACGATCAATATCTACCCCCAGCCATGGGCTCGGTAGTGAACGACAGCGTCCAGGGTATCTTCGCCGGCACCCTGACGCCCGAACAAGGCGCCCAGGCCTTGGAGGATTCAGCCGCTCAAGAATTGAAGTAACCCCTCTTAGTAAAGGCAGGTGCGGGATCGGTTCTATAAGCCAATCCCGCACCTGTCTCAAAAACACAACCTCCCGCGAGGCGGTATCCCAAATCCTTATTATTAATCCTATGCCAAGACCTGTCAGGGAAAGATACTTTTCATGAAAACAATTCCGGCTACCACAGACATATTGGGACCAAGGCGTGGATCAAGTTCTGTTCGTCGCATTCAGGATTATTTTGCGATCGCCCTGTTCCTTTTGCCTGCCCTGGTCTTTTTTCTGATCTTTGTGATCTATCCAATCCTCCAATCTGTCTATTATAGTTTCTTCAATTGGAAGGGTTTTGGCCCGGCAACGGACTTTGTGGGATTGGATAATTTTATCAACATCCTATCCGATAAAGTCTTTATGATCGCCCTTCGCAATGGGCTTTTCATTATCGTATTCTCCCTGCTTATCCAGCTACCGTTATCGATGGCGCTGGCCGTGCTGGTTGGACGCGATCTTCCCGGGCGCGTGATTTTCCGCACGATCTTTTTTATGCCTTACGTCCTTTCCGAAGTCATCACAGCGATCATGTGGTTGTTCTTGTATAACCCCGATCCCGAGCGCGGCTTCATTAATGCGGTTCTGATCCTCTTCCCCGGCGCTAAAGCTCAGCCCTGGTTAGGAAATACGGATACGGTCTTGTTAGCAATATTCGTAGTTCTTACCTGGAAATATTTTGGATTTCATATGCTGCTGTATTTAACAGGCCTCCAAAATATCCCTACGGAGATCGAGGAAGCTGGGCGTATCGATGGCGCCAGCTCTTTTCAGAATTTCTTTTATATTACGCTGCCTCTGCTTAGCGGCACCATTCGTACTTCTGTTCATCTATCTGTTCTTGGTTCGATTCAACAATTCATCCTGGTCTGGATAATGACCAAAGGGGGACCGGTCAATGCCAGCGAAACCCTGGCAACGTATATGTACCGCTTCGGCTTCGTACGGTTCCAACTGGGATATGGCTCTGCAGTGGCAATTTATATGTTCCTGATCTGCTTGATCTTTTCGTTGATTTATTTGCGTCTCTCACGGCGACCTGATTATTTGACCGGTATGTAAAAAGGAAAGAATCATGACGTCTAATCCATTCCAGAGTTGGTCGAAACAAAAATTCTTCTCAAGGACTCTTCAGTACATCATTCTTTCTATCGTTGTAGTGCTGGTTTTCGTGCCGGTCGTGATATTGGTTTTTGGGGCGTTGAAAACACGCGGCGAGTTTATCACACATCCCTACACACTCCCCATTCCCCCGCGCTGGGATAATTTCGCTGCGATTTTGGGACAGCCCAATTACTCATTTTGGCCGATGATGCGCAACAGTCTTTTCGTCATGCTGGCAGCGACATCCGGGGTCGTCATCGTTTGCAGCCTGGCCGCATTTCCATTTTCCCGCATGGAATTTCCGTTCAAAAACCTGGCTTTCAATTTATTCACGCTGGGACTGATGTTCCCAATTAATATCGCCATCCTGCCGGTCTATTTCGTCTTGCGCCAGATGAATTTGGTTGACAACCTGTGGGGGGTGATCCTGGTACAGATCGCGTTCCAGTTATCCGGAAATATTATGATCCTGCGCGGCTTT
>Ga0315542_1000679_pt1 | contig 21583 bp, 18 predicted proteins | sample SalMarSW160120MG_FD_202541 | JGI IMG/M metagenome (GOLD analysis project Ga0315542, IMG submission 202541) | Salt marsh sediment microbial communities from the Plum Island Ecosystem LTER, Massachusetts, United States - Salt Marsh Sediment SW1601-20 ... | reverse complement strand
GGTGGTGGCGATCCGGCGCGACGGCGACTGGCGGGTGCCCCACGGGGACGACGAGATCCGCGCCTCGGACCTGGTGTACTTCGCCCTCGATCCGGCCGAGCTCGACAATGTGCTCACCCTCCTGGGGTTGCGACGTGGCATGGAGCGGCGGGTCATGATCGTGGGCGCCAGTCGCATCGGGCTGGGGCTGGCCAGACGCCTGGAACGGGAGAAGGTCCCCACGGTGCTGCTGGACGCCCGCCGCGCCCGCTGCGAGATGGCGGCTGCAGAGCTCAGCGAGACCGTGGTCGTGCATGGCAGCCCCACGGACCGCGGGCTCCTGGAAGAGGAGGGCGCCGATCGGGTGGAGAGCTTCGTGGCCTGCACGGACGACCACGAGGAGAACGTGGTGGCCTGTCTGCTGGCGCGGCGCCTGGGCGCGGCCCACACCTTCGCCCTGGTGGACAATCCCGCCCTCGCAGGGCTCATCGGCGAGGTGGGCATCGACGCGGTGATCTCGCCGCGCCTGCTCGCCGTCGGTCTGGCGCTGCAGTTCGCCCGCAAGGGGAGGGTGCGGGCGGTGGCGGCCCTCATGGAAGACTCGGTGGAGGCGATCGAGGTGGAGGCGGTGGCGGACAGCCGGCTGGTGCGCTCGGAGCTGGCCGAGTTGGGCCTGCCGAGGGGCGTTCTGGTGGCGGCCGTCCAACGAGGGGAAGGTATCCGGGTTCCCGGGGGCGCGGATCGCATCCGGCCCGGGGACCGGGTGCTCCTCATCACCACCACCGAGACCGCCGGTCGGCTGGACGCGTTCCTGGAAGGCTGAGCGGAGCGGAGATGGGCCCTGCCCGCGGATCCTCCCGGCGCGTGGCGTCTCCCGTTGGCCGGGGTGCCCGGGCGGCGCCGGGGAGGGCACGGTGAATCGCCGCCTGGTGGTGCACCTCCTGGGGCGCCTGCTGGTGCTCACGGCCGCCTTCCTGGGCGTCCCGCTGCTGGCCGCGGGGATCTTCGGTGAGCGCCTCTCCCCGTATCTGGCGAGCATGGTGGTGGCGGCGGCGGGTGGGGCGACGCTTCTGACCCTGAGCCGGCCGTCGAGCCGCCACATCCGCCCCCGGGACGGATTTCTCATCGTGGGGGGCGCCTGGCTGGCCGTTTCCCTGCTGGGCGCCCTGCCCTACCTCTTCTCCGGCGCCCTCGGGCCTGTGGACGCCCTCTTCGAGGCGGTGTCGGGCTTCACCACCACGGGTTCGACGGTGGTGGCGGACACCGGTGCGCTGTCGCGCTCGCTGCTGCTGTGGCGGGCCCTCACCCAGTGGCTGGGAGGCATGGGGATCATCCTCTTCACCATCGCCATCCTGCCGCTTCTCGGCATCGGCGGCATGCAGCTTTTCAAGGCCGAGGTGCCGGGCCCGGTGGTGGACAAGGTGCGGCCGCGCCTGGCGGCCACGGCGCGGTCCCTGTGGGGCATCTACGTGGGTCTCACCGCGGCGGAGTGGCTGCTGCTCCGGCTGGCGGGAATGGACGGCTATGAGGCCCTGTGCCACGCGCTGACGACCCTGCCCACCGGTGGCTTCTCGACTCGCAACACGTCGGTGGGAGCGTTCGGCTCGCCGGCGGTGGAGTGGATCATCACCGTCTTCATGCTCCTCGCGGGGATCAACTTCGTCCTCCACTACCGGCTGCTCACGGGCCGAGCGCGGGAGGTCTGGAAGGACGCGGAGCTGCGCTACTTCCTGGCCGTGGTGGCGGCGGCGGTCGTCATCATCGCCGTGACCGTCCACCTTCCGGGCCAGCGCCTGTTGGACACCATCCGGATGGCCGCCTTCCAGGGAGTGTCGGTGATGACCACCACCGGCTATGTCACGACGGACTTCGAGCAGTGGCAGAGTCTGGCCCTGGTGGTGCTGCTGGCGCTCATGGTCCTCGGGGGCATGTCGGGCTCCACGGGTGGGGCCGTCAAGAGTCTGCGGGCGCTGCTGGCGTTCCGGTCGTTGCGCGTGACGCTGCACCGTCTGATCCATCCCCACGCGGTGCGATTGGTGAAGTACGGAGACACGGTGGTCTCGGAGTCGGTTCTCTCCGGCATCTGGGCCTTCCTCACCGCCTACCTGCTGCTCGCGGCGGTCGGCGCGGCGGTGGTCGCGGCCCACGGCTACGATGTCCTCACCGCGATCTCCTCATCGCTCACGGCCATCGGCAACGTGGGCCCGGGCCTGGGCGAGGTGGGGGCGTACGACAACTTCGCCCACTTCCCCGGCACCGTCAAGCTCACCCTGGCGGCCCTCATGCTCTTCGGTCGGTTGGAGATCTTCACGCTGCTGGCCATGTTGTCCGTGGAGTTCTGGAGGCGCTGAGCGGCAACCGCTCGGGCCTGGGTCGCCCCGGGAAGCTGCGATACAATCTCGCGACTCCTGGAGGAGGATCCGCGACGTGCATCGTCACAGGGCCACGCTCGGCATCGTCTTTCTAATCGTCTTCATCGACCTGGTGGGCTTCGGGATCGTGATCCCCTTCCTGCCGCTGTACGCCGAGACGTACAGACCGTCGCCGGCGGTCTTCGGCCTGCTGATGGCCTCGTTCTCCATCATGCAGTTCGTGGCGGCGCCGATCTTGGGCCGTCTCTCGGATCGCTACGGTCGGCGGCCGATCTTCCTGGTGTCCCTGGCCGGCTCGGTGGTGGGGTACCTCCTGTTTGCCTTCGCGGGGTCCCTGACCGTGCTCTTCCTGTCGAGGATCGTGGACGGCATCTCCGGGGGCAACATCGCCACCGCCCAGGCGGTGATCGCGGACATCACCGATGAGAAGAACCGCACCCGGGGGATGGGGATCATCGGCGCCGCATTCGGCCTCGGGTTCATCTGCGGTCCCGGCATCGGGGGGCTCCTTGCCGGAGTGGCCACGTGGCTGCCCGGGGTCGCGGCGGCCGTCACCTCCGGGACGGCGCTCATCCTCGTGGCCCTGGTCCTCGCGGAGACGGCCCCGGAGGAGCGGCGCGAGCGCCGCAGCTTCCCGTTGACGGCCCGCGCCCTGCGCGGGGCGCTCGCCCATTCCCTCGTCGGCGCGGCCCTGGCCATGGTCTTCCTCATCATCTTCGCGTTCTCCAACTTCGAGACCACCTTCGCCCAGTTCGGCCAGGCGCGCTTCGGCTTCACGACCGCCTCCATCGGCTGGTTGTTCGTCTATGCGGGGGTTCTGGGGGCGATCATCCAGGGCGGGTTGGCGGGCGCCTTGGCCCGGCGCTTCGGTGAGGGACGTCTCGTGGCCGTGGGCACGCTGCTGGCCTGCTTCGCCCTGGCGGTGCTGCCGCAGCTCGACCGCATGGGCTGGCTGCTGGGAGCTCTGGCGGTGCTGGCCCTGGGGCAGGGCATGGCCTCGCCGTCGCTCTCCGCCCTCGCCTCCAAGCTGGTCGCCGAGGAGGAGGTCGGCGGCGTCATGGGCATCTACCAATCGTTGTCGAGCCTGGGGCGGATCGTGGGTCCGTTCTGGGCGGAGCTTGCGTACGGGTCCTGGGGCGCGTCCTGGCCGTTCCGGAGCGGCGCCGTCGCCATGTTGGCGGCGAGCACGGTGGGGTGGGGCGTGGTGGCTGCGATCCGCCGCCGCGGTCGCGAGGCGGCGAGGGCGCCGGACGGCTCCGAGACGGGCCGCGCGTGACCGGGGGATCAGGTATCATCCTGAAGGCGATGGCGCCCCGGATTGAGAGCTGGCTGCGATCCTGAGGGGTCGCGCCAGAGCACGAACGGAGACCTCGATGCACCGACACCCCCTGTTCACCCTGGCCGTGGGCCTTATCGTGGGTCTGACGCTGGGCTACGTGCTGGCCGAACGGCAGCCCATCCCCCCCGCCCGAGCCGCGGCGCGGCAAGGCGGCGCGCAGGGCGCGGAGCTGCCCGCCGGCCACCCACCGGTGGGGTCCGAAGCTGCCCAGAACCCTGAGAACCAGAAGCTGATGCAGCAGGCGGCCGAGCTGCAGACCCTCTTGGCGCAGAGCCCAGGGGACACGGGGTTGATGGTGGCGCTCGGCAACCTCTACTTCGATGCCGGTCGCTGGCAGGAAGCGCGACTGTGGTACGAACAGTCCCTGGAGAAGGACGGCGGCGATGCCAACGTCCTCACCGACCTGGCGGTGGTGTACCGGAACCTGCAGCAGCCCGAGCGCGCGCTCGAGCTCCTGAACAAGGCCATCGCGGTCGCCCCCGACCACTGGCAGGCGTGGTACAACGAGGTGATCGTGTACCACTTCGACCTGCACCGCCACGACGAGGCCCAGAAGGCCCTGGCGCGGCTCCGGTCGATCGCCAAGAACAACCCGCAGGTGCCGGACCTCTCGTCCCTGGAGGCGGAGGTGGGCAACTCCTGAGCCGGTCCTCGGCAGGGGCCTCGGGGCCCGTGCCCTGTGCGTGACCTGATGTGGACGGATTCCCGGGTGCTGTTCACGGCCCTGGTGGGGGTCGTCGCCGCCATGCGGCTGGTGGAGCTTGGCATCTCGCGCCGCAATGTTCGTCACCTGATGGCGCGGGGCGGCGTGGAGAGCGGCGCTCGCCACTACCCGTGGATGGTCGCTCTGCACACCGGGTGGTTGGTCGCTGCGCCGGCCGAGGTGTGGCTGGCGCGACGGCCCCTTGTGCCGGCGCTCGCAGCGGCGATGCTGCTGGCGCTGGCGGCAGGAGCGGGGCTCAGACTGTGGGCGATCCGGACCCTGGGACGGCGGTGGACCACCCGTGTGGTGGTCGTCGCCGATCGGCCCCTGGTGTCTTCCGGTCCGTACCGCTGGCTTCGCCACCCGAACTATGTCGGCGTCTCAATCGAGATCGTGGCCCTGCCCCTGGTCCACGCCGCGTGGGTGACGGCGCTCCTCTTCGGCGCTGCCAACGCGCTCATCCTCAGGGTGCGCATTGCGGCTGAGGAGGCTGCCCTCCGTCGAGCGGGGCTGGAACAGGCCCCGACGGGGAGCGGTTGAACTCTGCGATGACTCCGTTGCACGGGACGAAGAGACGCCGGGCGGTACGCCCGCGCCATCGAGGTGGTGGGTGAGGCTGAGCGGCGTCGCGAGCGCGTTCCCGCCGCAGTTCTACGACCAGGAGACCCTGGTGGCGGCGTTCCGCGAGCACTGGGGAGACAGGATCTTCAACCCCGACAGGCTTGAGCAGCTGCACCGCAACGTCCTGGTGGGCGGTCGGCACCTCGCGTTGCCGATCCAGGAGTATCCGCGCCTGAAGAGCTGGGGCGAGGCCAACGACGCCTGGATCCGGGTCGCTCAGGAGGTGGGGGAGCGTGCGATCCGGGGGGCGCTCGAGGTCGCCGGCCTGGACGTCGGTGCGGTGGACGCACTCCTCTTCGTGACCGCCACCGGCGTCGCGACCCCCACCATCGACGCCCGTCTCGTGAACCGGCTGGGGCTGCCGCCGCGGGTGAAGCGGATGCCGTTCTTCGGGCTCGGCTGCGTGGGGGGCACGGCGGGGGTGGCCCGGGCCGCCGACTACGTGCGCGCGTTTCCCGACCAGGTGGCGGTGTTGCTGTCGGTGGAGCTGTGCTCCCTGACCCTGCAGCGCGAGGACCTGTCGATCCCGAACCTGATCGCCTCGGGGCTGTTCGGTGACGGGGCGGCGGCGGTGGTCGTGGCGGGGGCGGACCTGGCGGGCTCGGGTCCACGGGTCGTTGGAACGCAGTCCGTGTTCTACCCCGACTCCGAGGAGGTGATGGGGTGGCGGGTGTCGGAACGGGGATTCGGGATCGTGCTGTCGGCCGAGGTCCCGGAGATGGTGAGCCGTTACCTGCGGCGGGACGTGGACGCCTTCCTGGCGGGCCACGGCCTCGAGCGATCGGACATCTCCCGCTGGGTGGCCCACCCCGGCGGCCCCCGGGTGCTGGAGCGGATGGAGGAGGCGCTGCAGCTCGAGCGCCGGGATCTGGCCGTCACCTGGCGGATCCTCCGCGAGGTGGGGAACCTGTCCTCGGCCTCGGTGCTGGTGGTGCTCGAGGACGTGCTCACCAACGATCCCCCACCCCCGGGAAGCTGGGGACTCATGGTCGCACTCGGGCCCGGCTTCTGCTCCGAGCTGGTCCTGCTGCGCTGGTGACAGGCGGGGATGGCCCTGGTCGATGGAGGATGCACCGGTGCTGACCGACCGCGAGATCCTGGATGGCATCGCCGCGATCGCGCGCGAGCACCTGGGGTGGGAGGGGGAGCTGGACCCGAGCACGAGGCTGGCGGACCTGGAGCTGGATTCTCTCAAGAGTCTGACCCTGGTGGTGGAGGTGGAGAATCGATTCCGCGTGTGCCTGGATCCGGAGAGTGAGGGGGCGATCGCCAGCGTGGGAGATCTGGTGACGACCGTGCGGAGGTTGCATGCAGGGATCGAGCGCGACCCTGAATGACCTGCTGGTGCGGGCGGCCGGTGACCCGCGCCATGGTCTCCGGTTCGTCGATGGGCACGAGGTCGCCACGTGGTACCCGTGGTCGGAGGTGGGAGCCAGGGCGGTCGCGGTCTGCGGGGCGCTGCAAGCCCGTGGCGTGACGCCGGGGGACCGCGTGGCCCTGGTCCTGCCGACCGGGATCGAGTTCTTCGACGGCTTCTTCGGCGCGCTCCTGGCCGGCGCCGTCCCCGTGCCCCTGTATCCCCCCCTCCGGCTCGGGCGTCTGGAGGAGTACCTGGTCCGCACTGCCCGCATGCTGCGGCTCGTCAGCGCCCGTCTCGTGATCACCGATCGCCGGGTGCGGCGCCTGCTGGGGCGTGCGGCCGCCGCAGCGCGGCCCGCTCTGGGGTGTGCGACGCTTGACGAGCTCCCTCCCGGAGACGCTCACCCCGCGTCGGTGGGCCGGGATGATCGGGCGCTGGTCCAGTTCTCGTCGGGCTCGACGGTGGATCCGAAGCCCGTGGCCCTCAGCCACGGGGCGCTGGTGGCACAGGCGGCGCGCCTCAACAGCTTCTGGCCGCAGCCGGAGATGGGCAACGTGGACAGCGGTGTGAGCTGGCTGCCCCTGTATCACGACATGGGCCTCATCGGGTGCGTCCTGCCCGCCCTCCATCAGCCGGGCACGCTCACGCTCCTTGCCCCGGAGACATTCGTGGCCCGCCCGGCGTTGTGGTTGCGCACCATCTCCCGCTACCGGGCTTCCATCTCGCCGGCCCCGAACTTCGCCTTCGGGCTGTGCGTGGACCGGATCAAGGACGAGGAGCTCGAGGGCGTGGACCTGTCCTGCTGGCGCATGGCGCTGAACGGGGCCGAGCCGGTTGCGCCGGGCGTCCTCCGCGCGTTCCAGGGGCGCTTCGCACGCTGGGGGTTTCGCCCCGAGGCACTGGTTCCCGTGTACGGTCTGGCCGAGGCGGGCCTGGCGGTGACCTTCTCGGACGTCGGCCGTGGATTTCAAAGCCGGTGCTTCGACCGCGACCTTTTGGCCGTCGAGGGACGTGCGGCGCCGTGCGAGGACGGGGTGGAGCTGGTGTGCGTGGGCCGGCCCCTGCCGGACTTCCGGATCCGGGTGGTGGGACCGTCGGGCGACGACCTTCCCGCGGCGCGGGTGGGACGCATCCTGGCTCGCGGTCCTTCGCTCATGGAGGGGTACCTGGATCAGCCGGAGGCCACCGCGGAGGCCCTGCGCGACGGCTGGCTGGACACCGGCGACCTGGGCTTCCTCGATGAGGGGCGTCTCTACCTCGTGGGCCGGGCCAAGGATGTCCTCATTCTGCGCGGACGCAACCACTCGCCCCACGAGGTGGAAGACGCGGTTGAAAGGGTGCCGGGAGTGCGGACCGGGTGCTCGGTCGCCGCGTCGTGGCTGCCCGAGGGTGCATCTAGCGAGCGGCTGCTCCTGCTGGTGGAGGCGCGAAGGGGTGTGGCCCGCGATCGCTTCTCGTCCATGGCCACGGAGTGCGGGGCCGCGGTGCGGACGTCCTCCGGGCTGGACCCCGACCTGGTGGAGGTCCTGCCTCCGGGCACCCTGCCTCGAACCTCCTCGGGCAAGCTGCGCCGCTCCGAGGCGTTGCGCAGGTGGCTCGCAGGGGAGCTCGGACCGCCGGAGCCCGTGGACCGTCTTCGCCTGGGGGCCGCCATGATCCGCTCCTCGCTGGCCTTCGCCCGCCTGCGCTGGAATCGAGGCTCCTGAGCTCGCGGCGTCGCGCGCACAGCGGTGATCGTGCGCAGCACCCCGAGGGAATGTGGCGTCTCGGGTTTCCACTTGGTACATGACGGAGAGTGGGATCGCACAGCGTGCTCGCCGACCACGGGGCGCGCCCAACCGGATCCGTCCAGCAGGGGTCCGGGCCGCCACCGCGCAGGAAATCTCGTGGACGGCTGGGGGGCGGGGTCTATAGTGGAGCTCTCCAGGAAGGGAGGGGCCCCATGAGCCTGGTGAACGATGTCGCCCGGTCGGTGACGGTGTTGATTCTGGGTGGCGGGCGCGGCCAGCGCCTCTACCCCCTCACCGCCCTCAGGTCGAAGCCGGCGGTGCCCATCGCGGGCAAGTACCGGCTGATCGACGTGCCCATCTCCAACGCCATCAACTCGCAGATGGAACGGATGTACGTGCTCACGCAGTTCAACTCGGTGTCGCTGCATCGCCACATCGGCAGAACCTACCGCTTCGACGCGTTCTCCCGTGGCTACGTGCAGATCCTGGCCGCGCAGCAGACCCCGAGCGGCGAGACGTGGTTCCAGGGCACGGCGGACGCGGTGCGCCAGAACATCCGCGCCCTGGATGACGTTCCGGGAGACCACGTGCTGATCCTGGCGGGGGACCACATCTACAGGATGGATTACCGCCAGCTGGTGGACGAGCACCTGGAGCACGGTGCGGACATCACCGTCGGCGTGAAACCGTGCAGCGCGCGCGAGATCGCGGGGTTCGGCGCGGTCCGGGTCAACGACGAGGGAAGGATCGTGGAGTTCAGGGAGAAGCCGGCGGACGAGGCGGCGCGGGCCGGCATGGAGGTCTCTCCCGAGCTTCTGGAGCAGAACGACGTCCGTGCCGACCTGCCCTATCTCGCCTCCATGGGTATCTACCTCTTCCGCAAGCAGGCGTTGTACGAGGCCCTGGAGAACGACCTCGTCGACTTCGGGCACGACATCATCCCGGCGGAGGTGAGGCGTCGTCATGTGCAGGCGCACTTCTTCAAGGGGTACTGGCGGGACATCGGGACGATCCGCTCCTTCTTCGACGCCCACATGGACCTGGTCCAGCCCGATCCGCCGTTCTCCTTCCACGACCGGGCGTGGCCCATCTACACGCGGCCGCGTTACCTGCCGGGGGCGCGGCTGGACGGGTGCCGATTCCGTCGCGCCCTGCTGGGTGACGGCTCGCGGGTCGTGGACTCGAACGTGGAGGACTCGGTCATCGGCCTGCGCTCCGATGTCCGAGGGGCCATCATCCGGCGCTCGCTGGTGATGGGCGTGGACTCGCACCTCCCCGACGCCCCCGCCGACGCTCCGCCCGTGGGGATCGGGCCCGGAACCGAGATCCAGGGAGCCATCATCGACAAGAACGCTCGGATCGGTCGCGATGTGCGCATCTCGAACCGCAACAACCTGGACGAAGCCGACGGGGATGGCTGGGCGATCCGCGAGGGGATCGTGGTCATCCCCAAGAACGCCATCATCCCGGACGGCACCGTGATCTGACTCGAGGTGGCGCGGTTCCTGACCGCCTGCGCGCGGGTGCCGGTGGTGCATCTCGATCACGGTGGAGGATCGCTCCGGGCATGGGCGTTCGACGCCTTTGCGGGAGCGCCGCCGCTCCCGATGCTCGCCATGAGCGGTGTCGATGGAGCAGGATGACGTAGACTCCCGCGTCGGAGGTTGCCGATGCGTCAATGGTCGAAGCTGTCCCTCGCTCTCATCCTCACCGCCGTTCCCACCCTGGTGGCGTCAGCGCCGCCGGCCATGTTCCGCGGGGACGCCGCTCACACCGGGGTCTACCCGGGGCCGGGTCTCCGCAACCTGAAGCTGGAGTGGCGGGTATGCACCGGCGGAAAGGTGCGATCCACACCAGTGGTGGCGAAAGGTGCGGTGCTGTTCGGGAGCGAGGACGGAAAGCTGTACGCCCTCGACGCCGCCACGGGCGGGATCCGCTGGACGGCCTCGCTGGGGGGGCCGGTGACCTCGTCTCCGGCGGTGAGCGGCGACACCGTGCTGGTGGTGGCTGATGACGGCCGCCTGCAGGCGTTGGACCTGGCGACCGGCGGGGCGAAGTGGGCCACGGCGGCGGGACCGCGGGTGCCCTACGTCCAGAACGAGGGCGACCCGCGAAGCTGGGACTTCTACGCCTCGTCACCCGTCGTCGCAGGTGACATGGCGGTGTATGGGGGGAGGGACGGCGCCGTGCACGCGGTGGACATCGCCGGCGGCGGCGAGCTGTGGTCGTTCGCCACCGGCAGCGCCGTCCGTGCCACCCCGGCGGTGGCCGGTGGTCTGGTCTTCGCCGGGGGCATGGATGGCATCCTGTACGCCCTGGATGCGGCCACCGGGAAGGAGCGCTGGCGCTTCGACACCTCCGGGAACACCTACTTCCCCCGGGGCGAGGTGCAGTCCTCTCCGGCGATCGCCGACGGGACGGTGGTGTTCGGCGCCCGCGACGGGTTTCTGTACGCGCTCGACGCGGCCACCGGGAAGGAGCGCTGGCGCTCCGACCACCAGGGCTCGTGGGTGATCACCTCGCCGGCCGTCACGCACGGCCTGGTCATCGCCGGCAGCTCGGACGGGGAGTTCGTGCAGGCCGTGGAGCTGGCTACCGGCAAGGAGCGCTGGCGGTACGACACCCACGCCCGGGTGTTCTCCTCGCCCGCAGTGGCCGGCGGCCTCGCCTACCTCGGTACCTGGGACGGGACCCTCCTCGGTATCGATCTGCGTTCGGGCGCGGTGAAGGCGCGGACGCTGGCCGAGTCGGCCATCATGTCGTCTCCTGTCCTGGTGGACGGTCGTCTCTTCGTGGGCTCGGACGACGATTGTCTGTACGCCTTCAGCGGCACGTCGTACGATCCGGCTGGCGAGCCCGAGCCCATCGCACTGACCGCCGCGCAGGCTGGGAGGCTGGCGGGCAGCTACGAGCTGCCGTCGGGCGGCGTGGTCGTGGTCAGCGCGGACGGAGGCGATGTGAGCCTGACCCTGGGCGGCCAGGAGTACGGGCTGCTCGCCATCTCGCCCACGGAGCTCATCTTCCGCGACGCGGACCTGCGGGTTCGCTTCGTGGTCGATGACGGGACGGTCACCGCCCTCGAGCTGCTCCAGGGCGAGCGGACGACCCGGGCCGAGCGGGAGCGCTAGGGGCTGTTCCTCAGAGCGGCGAGGACGTCGGCGGCGAAGAGGTCGGGCCTGAAGCCCTCGCCGCCGGCGGGGTCGTAGCCCCGGCGGACGATGACGAGGTCCCGGGATGGGATCACCATGAGGTACTGGCCGCGGTTGCCGATGGCGCAGAAGGCGTCGTCCGGGATCCCCGCATAGCCCTTGAAGAGCCACCACTGGGCGCCGTAGCCGGGAAGGCGGCGACCGGTGGTGGTGGCGGCGGGAGGCTGAGATGGCGCGGGGGTGGAGACGTAGTCCCGCCAGCCCTCCGGGAGGATGCGGCCGCCGTTCCAGACGCCGTCGGCGAGGTAGAGCAGGCCGAGGCGCGCGAGGTCCCGCGACGTCGTCCACACCTGGCTCGAGAGGATGAAGTTGCCCCCCCAGTCGGTCTCGAGCTTGGTGTGGGTCATGCCGATGGCATAGACGAGGGTCTCGAAGGGGAAGCGCAGGTAGGCCTGGTCGTTGCCCGTGGCAGCCCTGAGGGCCCGGACGGCGAGCAGGCAGTCGTTGTTGGCGTACTTCCAGCGCGTGCCGGGCGGGGCCTCCAGCGACCTCTCGGTGGCGGTGTCGGTGACCAGGCCGCCGCCCATGTAGACCCGGTCGGTGCGGTTGCCGGCCAGGTTGGAGTCGAGGCCGCTGGCCATGTGGAGGAGGTTCTCCAGGGTGATGGTTTTGCGGGGGTCGGCCGGCCGCTGCCACTCGGGGATCGGTGCCGGCGCCTTGACGTCGAGGATGCCGCGCTGCACGGCCACGCCGATCACGGTGGCCGCGATGGACTTGGCCACCGACCAGGTGCGCTGCGAGGTGGTGGGAGTGAAGCCGTCCGTGTAGCGCTCTCCCAGGATCGCGTGCGGGCTCGCGACGAGGACCGCCGATGTCACGGCGTCGGCCCCGTACTTCGGATCGCCCTCGATGGCCGCCGCCAGCACCGCGTCCAGGGTGGGGTTGCCCGAAGGACCGTTCACCGGCGCGTGCGCGCGCCACGGCGCGCCGTCGTCGACAGCGGCGTCGGGGGCGGCGAGGTCGTCGATGCGAGGGAGAAAACGAGCTGCGTCGACGGTCGCACCGACCGGAAGCTGGGCGCAGCCCAGGTGGGGGCGCCACACGGCGATCCGCGGCGGCATGGCGGCGTCGTAGCGCACACTCACCCGCGTGGCCTCGAGGTCGATGTCGGGAGCGGGCAGCTCGCGCACGATGTCCGAAACCATGGGATAGATGCCGGTGAGCTCCTGGGCCCGGATCTGCTCCGGCGTCTTGCCGCCGTCGAAGGTGGCCGAGCAGGTGAACTGAGCCACGTACCCGGCGGCGTAGGCGCGGACGGTGGCCTCGGTCTTTTCGGAGGCGCCGGCAGGGGCCGCGAGAAGCATGGCCGCCGCCAGGGCCGCGAGAGCTTTCACAGAGGTTCTGACGCGCATGGCTCACCCTACCACGACGATGGAGTGGCGCCCCGGACGACCTGGCGCCTCCTCGTCGCCGATCGCCGCCGCGGATCGCAGTCGCTGCTGGTTGCCCTTGCTCGCCGATACTGTCGCTGCTCCCTGTGGAGTGAGGGAGGGGTACACTGCATCGGGCCGTTTCGGCCCCTGGAGGCAAGAGGATGACGCGATCAGCCCTGGCTTCGGTTCTCTCCTGTGCCCTCGTCCTGACCACCGCGGCGGCCTTCGGCGCCACCGGGGAGCAGCCCCTGCTCGGTTTCGGTGCCGCCGCGAGTGTCCAGCAGCGCGAGCTCGAGAAGCGGTTCGACGCCAACCTGGACCCCGCCAACCTGCAGACCTGGCTGGAGCACCTGGCGGCCCACCCGCATCACGTGGGGTCGGCCTGGGACTCAAGCAACGCCGAGTACATCGCGGGGCTGCTGCGCTCGTGGGGGTACGAGACCAGCATCGAGGAGTTCCAGGTCCTGTTCCCGACCCCCAAGGTGCGGCGCCTGGAGATGGTGGCCCCGACGAAGTTCGAGGCCTCCCTCGCCGAGCCGGCCGTGCCCGGGGACCACACCTCGGGCCAGACCGCGGAGCAGCTCCCGATCTACAACGCCTACTCGATCGACGGCGACGTCACGGGTGAGCTGGTGTACGTCAACTACGGGGTGCCGGACGACTACGACGTGCTCGCCGAGCACGGCATCGACGTCAAGGGCAAGATCGTCATCGCCCGCTACGGCGGCTCGTGGCGGGGCATCAAGCCGAAGGTGGCGGCGGAGCACGGGGCCATCGGCTGCATCCTCTACTCCGACCCCCATGAGGACGGCTACTTCGAGGGCGACGTCTACCCCGAAGGCGGCTACCGCAGCGCTGAGGGTGCGCAGCGGGGCTCGGTGGCGGACATGCCCCTCTACCCGGGTGATCCGCTGACCCCGGGGATCGGAGCCACAGACAACGCCAAGCGGCTGCCCCTTGATGAGGCGTCCACCCTGACCAAGATCCCGGTGCTGCCCATCTCCTACGGCGACGCGCAGCCTCTGCTGGCGGCCATGAAGGGCCCGGTGGCCCCGGAGGCGTGGCGCGGCGCCCTGCCCATCACCTACCACCTCGGCCCCGGCCCGGCGAAGGTCCACCTCCAGCTCGCCTTCGACTGGAGCCTCAAGCCGATCCGGGACATCATCGCCAAGCTGCCCGGGGCCGAGCGGCCCGACGAGTGGGTGCTGCGCGGCAACCACCACGACGCCTGGGTGAACGGTGCGACCGACCCGATCAGCGGGCAGGTGGCGATGCTGGAGGAGGCGCGGAGCGTGGCGCAGCTGGTCAAGGCGGGCTGGCGGCCACGGCGGACCATCGTCTACTGCGCGTGGGACGGCGAGGAGCCTGGCCTGCTGGGCTCCACGGAGTGGGCCGAGACCCACGCCGACGAGCTCGGGGCGAAGGCCGTGGCCTACATCAACTCGGACAGCAACTCCCGCGGCTTCCTGTCGGTGGGCGGATCCCACTCCCTGGAGCCTTTCATCAACCAGGTGGCTCGAGACGTGCCCGACCCCGAGAAGGGGATCAGCGTGCTCGAGCGCCTGCGCGCCAAGCGCATCCTCGACGCCAAGCCGGACGAGCGGGAGAAGCTGCGCACCGAGCACGACCTGCCCATCCATCCCCTGGGCTCCGGCTCGGACTACACCCCGTTCCTGCAGCACCTGGGCATCGCGGCCCTGAACCTCGGCTTCGGCGGCGAGGGGGACTTCGGCCAGTACCACTCCATCTACGACTCCATCGACCAGTTCGAGCGCTTCATGGACCCGGACTTCGCCTACGGCATCGCGCTCGCCAAGGTGGCCGGGAGGGCCACTCTGCGGCTCGCGGACGCCCCGGTGCTGCCGCTGGACCCCGCCGCCATGGCGAAGCACGTCGCGACCTATCGCGACGAGGTGGAGAAGCTCGCCGACGACGAGCGCGCCCAGACCGCCGAGCGCGACCAGCTCCTGGCGAACGGCACGTACACTGCCGTCGCCGATCCGACCAAGACCTTCGTCCCGCCGCCGGAGCAGGAGCCGGTGCCCTACCTCAACTTCGCTCCCCTGGACAACGCGGTGGCCCACCTGGAGGCGACCGTGAAGGCCTACCGGGAGGTCGCTGCGCAGGCCGACCCGGGTCGCCTCGAGGTGGGCCTGCAGAAGGCGCTCGACGTGCTGCTGATGGCCAGCGAACGGGCCCTGATCGCCGAGGACGGGCTGCCTGGGCGGCCGTGGTTCCGGAACCTCATCTACGCCCCCGGCTTCTACACCGGCTACGGCGTCAAGACCCTGCCCGGGGTGCGCGAGGCCATCGAGCAGCGGAGCTGGGACGACGTGGAGCCCCAGGAGGCTCGCATCGCCGACGTCCTGACCGCCTACGCCGCCCAGGTGGATCGGGCGACGACCCTGCTCGGGAGGTAGGGGTCAGCTCACGGCGTCGCCAGGCCGCCGACGGCGACCGCGAGCAGGTAGATGCCCAGCGCCGCGAGGAGCGCGGCGGACACGCCGACCAGCGCGCGCTGGCCGCGCGGACCGAGGAAGCGGGCCGTCCCCACGAGGAGGATGAAGGCGGCGAGGCCGACCACGAGGGTGCCGTAGAAGGCGACCACGAGGGCCACGGCGTAGGTGCCGTGCTCGTTCCAGGCCGCGATCAGGGACGGTCCGAGCACCAGGGTCCAGCCGATGTAAGGGTGCGGGTTCAGCAGGTTGACGAGCGTGGCTTCCAGGAAGGTGCGCGGAGCAGACCCGCTCACGACGGCCTCGCTCGGGCTGCGCCATTGGCGGTAGGCGATCCACGCGAGATACAGGAGGAGGAGCCCGCCGGCAGCCCGCAGGAGCTCCTGGAAGAGGGGAGGGAGCTCGCGCAGGACCAGCAAGGCCAGCAAGGCGATGGGAATGTCGCTGAGCAGGGGGGCTAGGCAGGCAGGAAGCGTCCGCCGCCAGCCGCTGGCGGCGACCCTCGAGGCCAGGAAGGCCTGCAGCGGGCCGGGCTGCAGGACCGCGGCAAGTGCAAATCCGGAGCCGAAGAGCAGGTAACTGAGCATTTCGTGGGCGCCCGGCTGCGGCGACGGGGAGTGGCTCGACGGCATGCTGCACGCCCGATGCCAGGGAGAATGTCACGCAGCCGTCGCATCATAACTCGTCGGGTCGGCCGCCCGTCGCCGGTGCCCACCACTTCGCCGCGTTTCTCGTCCCCGAGCGCTGAGGAATGCCCCCGCTCACTGTGGGCGCACGAGACGTCGGAAGGCGAGGCGTACCCGTGGGCGCGCCTCGCACCGTATCGATCAGGTCCGAGTGCCGGCGGGGGGCACCGGACATGGCCGTGTCAGCCTTCGCAGTCCACCCGTACGACGGGGATGCGCACCTTGGAGCCCGTTCCCGGCAGGCAGGCGACGGGCTCGTCCACGAGCGGGTCGAGAGGATAGGGGAAGATGTCCATGACGTAGTCGAAGTCGATGGTGTCGCAGCCGTCGAAGATCCCGGTGCCGCTGCCCCGAACCGCGTAGATGGGGATGCCAGCGGAGTCGAGGCCGTAGATGATCCACGTGTACTGGTAGGTCGTGGCCGTGAGCTGATGCCACGCCCCCTCGCCCTGGGTGGCGCGGATGGCGTTGGGGAAGAAGCCGTTCAGAGTCGGGTCGAAGGCGATCCACTCCACGGTGATCGCCCCGGTCGTGCCGGTCGCGCCGCCGCTGTACTGCGTGAAGAACTGGGCGCCGATGTCCACCGAGCTCAGCCAGGTGCCCTCCACTCCGCACGCCCCCCGGGGAGCTGGGAAGGGGCGCTCCGCTCCGACCGGGCCGGCGACGGCGACGAGCAGGAGCGCGACGGAGGCGACGCTCATCCAACCTCTGCGCCAGGGGTGATTCTGCACTCGATCCTGCGTGCTCATGGTGTCTCCTCTCTGCGACGTGCGGGGGTGACCTCGAACGCGACGCCCACGACCACCTCCCGCGGTTGGCGATGGCGAGACCGCTCTGGGGGCTGCGACCCTCCTGGGTGAGCGTTCTCTCCGTTCTTCGACCATTGCTGCAAATAGGAGATGATGTCGGGAGCAACGGGTGAAGCAAAGATGAATCCTCGCTGATACCTGGGTGAAGGGGCCTCGGGGGATCAACGGGAGCATTCGTCGGGAGGGGGTGGTGCCGACGGAGCGCTATCGTCTTGCCGACCTGGTGGTGGATGCCGAGTCGGGGAGCGTGGTCCGTGACGACGTCCCGCTGGACCTGCCGCCCCTGAGCTTCGCCCTCCTGGTGGCCCTGCTGCGTCGTGCCCCGGGGCTCGCCCGCCGCGAGGATCTGGTCGACGAGGTGTGGGATGGGGCGGTGGTGGGCGACGAGACCCTCTCCCAACGGGTTCGCCTCCTGCGCGAGGCGCTGGGTGACGTCGCCACGGCTCCTCGCTACGTAGAGTCCGTGCGCGGCTGGGGGTACCGCATCGCAGCCCGGGTGGATCGCCTCGACGGCGCCGAGCGGGAGCTGACGACGATCGCCGTGCTGCCCTTCGCCAACCTCGGCGGCCATCCCGCAGATGATCCGCTGTGCGAGGGCCTGGCCGAGGAGATCATCAGTGCGCTGGCGGAGGTCGACGGGCTGCGGGTGATGGCACGCACCTCCTCCTTCGCCGTCGCGCGGATGGGCCTGGACGCCTGTCAGGCCGGTGAACGGCTCGGCGCCGGCAGCCTCCTGGAGGGGAGCGTGCGCCGCTCGGGGGAGCGGGTGCGCGTGACGGTCCAGCTCATTGAGACCACCCGCGGGGGGCACCTGTGGAGCGAGCGCTACGAGCGCGAGCTCAGCGACGCCCTGGAGCTGGAGGACGAGATCGCTGCGGTGGTGGCGGAACGGCTCGGGGCGGACCTCGGCCACCACGAGGTGCGCAGGCGTCGAGGGCCGGTGGAGCCGGAGGCGCACCATGCGTACCTGGAGGGGCGCTACCACTTTGCCCGAGCGACGCCCGAGGCGCTGGCACGGGCCGTGGAGCGCTATCAGCGGGCCATCGCCCTCGACCCGTCCTACGCCCGCGCCTACGACGGCCTCGCCGAGCTGCACTGGTTCCTGGGCTTCTACGGGGGGGCGCCGCCCCGCGACGCCTTCGGACAGAGCACCTGGTATGCCCTGCAGGCCCTGGAGCTGGACGAGTCCCTGGCCGACACGCACGCCCTGCTGGGGATGTTGCGCAAGGAGCTGGACTACAACTGGCCCGAGGTGGACCGGGAGCTGGCGCGGGCGCGGGAGCTGGACCCCGACTCATCGGCCGCGCCGGGCACCACGACAGGGTCCGGAGCATCCTGCGCGACCTGGAGGAGGCCGCTGCGTCACGGTACGTCCCACCCACCACCATGGCCTTCGGCCACGTCGGGCTGGGGGAGTGGGACGAGGTCCTGCGCCTCCTCGACCGGGCCATCGAGGAGCGCGATCCCATCGTCATGCCCATCAAGACGTACTCATTCCTTGACCCCATCCGCAACGACCCCCGCTTCCACCGCCTCCTGGAGAAGATGAACCTGGCGTAGCCCGCGGGCTGGACGTCCGGTTCCCTCCGTCCAGAGGACCGCCCTGTCCCCGGCCGTGACGCCCTGCGCCGCGGTCAGCAGGTGAGGTGGAGGGCGGCGGCCACGTCCCGGCCCTCCGCGGCGAGACGGTTGAAGCGCTCGACGATGGGGCCGGTGCGCTCCACCACGACCTCGCTGCCGGCCTCGCGGAATGCGTCCAGCGTGGCGTCCTCGACCTTGACGCGGCCGTAGTTGCCGGTGCCCAGGAAGACCACCTCGGGCGCCGCGGAGATCACCGCCTGGAGATCGGCGGGGACAAAGAGGTGGCTGCCGGCGTCCCGCCACCAGGGCGAGATGACCTCGCCGCACAGGATGATCACGTCCTTGTCGTAGTCGACGCCGTCGATGCGGATGTGGCCGAAGCTGTAGCCGTCGATGTGCATGCAGGCCCATGGTACGTCTGGAGCGTGGCGGCGGCGCTGGGAGTCGTACCGAGCCGTAGGCGGGGGAGGGCCCGGTTCGCTCAGACGAGGAGAGCCTCTAGGCTCGACGCACAATCAGATCCGCACATGCGGCCAGCGGATCGGAACGGAGGCGAAACATGGCCAAGGTCGCGGTCCTGATGGACGACATGTTCGAGGACGTGGAGTACACGGAGCCGGCCAAGAGGTTCCAGGACGAGGGACACAGCCTTGTGCACGTGGGCCTGGAGGCGGGCAAGACGGTGACCGGGAAGAAGAACGGCACTCAGGTGAAGATCGACAAGACGGTGGGCGAGGTGTCCGTGGAGGATTTCGACGCCCTGCTGATCCCCGGCGGCTACTCGCCGGACAAGCTCCGGGCGCACGAGGAGCCGGTGCAGTTCGCCCGCGAGTTTGTGGAGAGCGGCAAGCCGGTGTTCGCCATCTGCCACGCAGGCCAGCTCCTCATCACGGCCCAGGTCCTGGAGGGGCGGAAGTTCACCGGTTGGAGGTCGATCGTCCAGGACATCAAGAACGCCGGCGCGACCTACCTGGACCAGGAGGTCGTCGTGGACGGGAACCTGGTGAGCAGCCGCGGCCCGGGCGACATCCCGGCCTTCATGCGCGAGGCGCTGAAAAAGCTCTGAGCCGCACCGACGCCCCGGCATCCCCTTGGCCTGGGCTACAATGCGGGGGCTCGTCAGCGGCGAGCCAGGCCCTTCGAGGGCGGCGGAGGTGGCGCATGGACTGGGGCAAGGAGAACCGGCTGGCGCAGGTCATCAAGGGGGACGGCAGGTGCTTCTTCCTGCCCATCGACCACGGGTACTTCCTGGGTCCCACCCGCTGCCTGGAGAGGCCGGGGGAGACGATCGAGCCGCTGCTGCCGTATGCCGACGCCCTGTTCGTCACCCGCGGGGTGCTGCGGAGCTCCGTCGACCCGCACGCCGGGGTGCCTATCATCCTCAGGGTCTCGGGGTGCACGAGCGTGGTGGGAGGAGATCTGGCCGACGAGTCCCTGACCACCTCCATCGAAGAGGTCATCCGCCTCAATGCCGCCGCGGTGGGCGTCTCGGTCTTCATCGGCACCTCCTATGAGCGCCAGACCCTGGAGAACCTGTCCGCCATGGTCAACGACTGCGAGGACTACGGCATCCCGGTGATGGCGGTGACCGCGGTGGGCAAGGAGCTGGAGAAGCGGGACGCCCGCTACCTGGCGTTGTGCGCGAGGATCTGCGCCGAGCTCGGGGCGGCGGTGGTGAAGACCTACTGGTGCGAGGGCTTCGAGGAGGTCGTGGAGGGCTGCCCGGTGCCGGTGGTGATGGCCGGCGGGCCTCGCTGCGAGACCGAGAGAGAGGTCTTCGAGTTCGTGCACGATGGCATCCGAAAGGGCGCCATCGGCATCAACCTGGGCCGCAACGTGTGGCAGCACCAGCACCCGGTGGCGATGATGAAGGCGCTGCACGAGGTGGTCCACGGGGGGGCGACGCCGGCCGACGCGGTGGCCGTCTTCGAGGCCGAGCGGGGCTGAGGAACGCCGAAGGAGCGCGCGCCATGCGGGCCGCCGTGTACTACAACAATCGAGACGTCAGGATCGAGGAGGTTCCGCGGCCCGTGATCGGACCCGGCGAGCTCCTGGTCAAGATCGTGGCCAGCGGTATCTGTGGCAGCGACCTCCTGGAGTGGTACCGGCTGCGCAAGGCGCCCCTGGTGCTCGGGCACGAGATCGCCGGCACGGTGGCAGAGGTGGGTCGCGAGGTCCAGGGCTTCGCAGTCGGCGATCGGGTGTTCGTCTCCCACCACGTCCCCTGCAACACCTGCCGCTACTGCCTGGCCGGCAACCAGACCGTGTGCGAGATGCTGCACACCACCAACTTCGACCCCGGTGGGTTCGCGGAGTATGTACGGGTGCCCGCCGTGAACGTGCAGACCGGGACCTTCGTCCTGCCCAACGGCATGTCCTTCGACGACGGCACCTTCATCGAGCCCCTGGGGTGCGTGATCAGGGGCCAGCGGGCGGCCGGCGGATGCGTGGGCCGCACGGTGCTGATCATGGGCAGCGGCATCTCGGGCCTGCTCCACCTCATGCTCGCCCGCTCGGCTGGCGCCGAGCGGGTCATCGCCACGGACGTCGTGCCCTCCAAGCTGGAGCGCGCCCTCTCCTTGGGCGCCGACGACGTCATCGATGCCCGGAACGACGTGCCCGCCCTGCTCAAGGAGTGCAACCGCGGCAGGGGGGCGGACCTGGTCATCGTGTGCACCGGCGCGGAGAGCGCCTTCGCCGACGCCATGGAGGCCGTGGACCGGGCGGGGACGGTGCTCTGCTTCGCCACCACCGCGCCCGGGATGGATCTCACCATCCCCATCAACTCCTTCTGGCGCAACTCCATCACGGTCATGTCCTCCTACGCGGCGGCCCCCGCGGATCTGGAGGAGGCCATCCGGATCCTCGCCGGACGAGCCATCGACGTCGCCCGGCTCGTGACCCATCGCCTGCCCCTGGAGCGGGCGGGGGAGGGGTTCCGGCTGATGGCGGAGGGCACGGAGGCGGTGAAGGTCCTGCTCTACCCCCACGGGGTCCCAGCCTGAGAGCTCCCGGAGCAGGTCGGCGCGATCGTCCGAGCGCCTGCGACAGCGATCAGGGACCGGAGGCAGTGACAGTGGGCGGCGACTGCGGCGGCGATCAGCGTCGGCACCCGTTCTGGCGGTCCTCACGCCTTTCGCCGTGAGATCGACCCTGCTCGCTGATGCCGTCACCAGGGGGGCTAGCGCCCCTTGAAATGCGGGTCGCGCTTCTGCAGGAACGCGGTCACGCCCTCGGAGAAGTCGTCGCTTGCAAAACACGCCGCCATGGCCGCGCGCACGCGGTCCACATCCCGCTCCCCGGGGGGGCGGCGCAGCTCGCGGCAGGCGATCTTGAGGCTGCGGAGGGTCAGGGGGGCATTGGCG
>Ga0315542_1000676_pt1 | contig 21597 bp, 44 predicted proteins | sample SalMarSW160120MG_FD_202541 | JGI IMG/M metagenome (GOLD analysis project Ga0315542, IMG submission 202541) | Salt marsh sediment microbial communities from the Plum Island Ecosystem LTER, Massachusetts, United States - Salt Marsh Sediment SW1601-20 ... | reverse complement strand
GCTTGACTTTTTGGGCGCCCGTGCTACAGTAAGCCCGTTGAAGGGTTAGCAAAGCTCATGCAGACACGGAAACAGACAGCGATGTTGTCAGCGCTACCAGGGACGTTCCGCGCCCTGGCAGCGCATCCGTGTCTCTTCGGAGTCAATTGGACGGAGAGTCTCTATGGCACCTCCATCGACCCCGAAGCCCCAGGCGGCTAACCGTGTAGCAGACGAACAAAGGTACACGAAACAAGCCGCCCCGGGAAACCGAGGTGGCTTTTTTGTTGCCCATGCTCTTTGGAGCCGACGTAGACAGGTTGTAGGTGTTTGGCGTAGGTCGGTTTTGAGAGTGCAGTGCTACCCAGGCAGCTTCCCGCGAAGCTTTACGGAGTTCACTCTGGGCCTGTGGCGCATCAAGACAGATGGGCTTCTTTTGTTCGGCTGGGCTCTTTGAAAACAGAAGAGTGTTAGATGAAAAGCCCTCCGGGCGGGGAGGGTCAGGATAGGCGTACCTTGAGGGGTACTCTGTCTCTCCCCGCCTTTTTTCTAGTCTTCATCAAGCTCGTAGATGGCTCCACGGAAGAGGACTTGTGCAGGAGGAACAGTGCCTACACGTCGGTAAACGTGCCCGTTGACCTTGATGCGTTCTGGGATGGTGTTGGCTGCTTTCTTGCTGCCACCCTCTTGGCCCTTCTCAGCGAGCAGGTCCATCGTTTTCTCGACGGAGTTCTCTGGGCCCTTCACCTCGGTGATGTTGGAATCCTGCTGCGATTTCTCCCAATCGCGGATCTCGTTGGCGGGAAATTTTTCCTTAGGAGTACCCTCATTGATGGTGTCTACTTCTGGAGAGGCTCCCAGGTTTCCTTGGAGGTTGTTGTCTACTTTTTTGTCTTTCTCTTCTGCCATTGGTCTTTCCTTTGCTACCAAAAAAGGTTGCGCTTGAACATTAAGCAAGGCGGTAAGCAGATCAGCCTCCGCCGTTACCACCACCGTTTCCTCCACCACCGTTACCGCCACCATCTCCGATACCCGCACCACCGTCGCCACCAAGAGCTCCTGCGAAATCTCCACCGTCGTCGGGGTTGATGCCTGTCTCTTTCAGGCTGGGGTCTTTGCCCTTGTACTCGTGGTACAGCTTCCGGCTGTCCTTGAGCGCTTGCTGCACCTTGGAGTTTTCTCCCTTTTCGCGTGGCTGCTCATCGCTGATTGGAATAGCATCTCCAGCAGCTGGCTGCGCAGCACGCAACCTGTACTTGAGCCCTTTATATGTGACGATGTTTGGTGGTTGCTTACTCATTTTCTGGATTTCCACATACAAGTCTTCGCTCTCAGCTTGGCGCAGCTGGTACCTAGTACCTTTGTAGCTCAATGTTTTTGGTGCATTCATGTTCATTCCTCTTGGTTAGGTGGCTGAATATTACTTACTACGATCTTAGCGTGTATCAGCCTCCATCGCCTCCATCGCCTCCATCGCCTCCATCGCCTCCATCGCCTCCATCGCCTCCATCGCCTCCGCTATCGTCGTTACTAACATCTTCATCATCTTCGTTGTTAACTTCAGCATCTGAATCGCTGATGGTGACCCCAGTTTGTTTTGTTCCAGGATCTTGCCCTAAGAGTTTACGGTGTAGTTTTTCAAGATCTTCAATAGCATTTCCCTCACCACCAGTGCGCAGCTGATAGACAGCACCTTTGTAGGTAAGTGTCTTTGGTGGTAGTTTTCTCATACAATGATTCCCTTATCCTATGGTGAGATGGCCGAGCTGGTTTAAGGCGCTCGCCCGCTAAGCGAGTGTATCGAAAGGTACCGAGGGTTCGAATCCCTCTCTCACCGCTACTTCGTTTCTTTGTTTTCCTCGCAGAGCATTTTGAGGTTGTCTGCGAGGGCGCAGAGTTGCTCAACAGACATTCCAGCCGCAGCTAGTACAGATTTTACAACTTCAGCTACGTTCTGCTGCTCAACAGCGTCTGCACGAATGTATTGAACGTTTCCTACGCGAATGTACTTGGCTGCCATCGTGCTACCCTCGCAGGCGTGTGATTCGTCGGTACAGCTTCCCTTTTACCTTTATGGCTGTGGGTACGCTGGACCAGTGGAGATTCTTGAGCGGGTACGGGTACAGGGTGTCGTTGACCGATTGTGTACCTGGTGGTGCGTGATAGTCAGTAACGCCTGAACCCTCTATCGGAGCTCTACCCTCATTTTCTTCTTCGAGGTCTGGCTCACGTTGCATGTTCTCTATCCACGGGAAGTAAGCTGAAGCGGTGGTAGTATCAATGATGTCCGCGCGAACCATCGCTCTCACTACCCGTCGAAACGATTCCTGCGCCACGTTCATGGGTGCAGCAAGCAGGGTAAGTCGATGAGCGGCTCGGTCGTAGACTTTCAGGTCTCCTGGTGTGGTTTTATCGAGAACACGTTTCAGTGTGTCAGTGTCGTCCGCTGCCGCCTCGAGAACGTGAGCTAGCTGGTTCACTTGTCGCTGGGCTTTGTAGAACAGTGTTTCCTGATCTGCCAGGCGATACAGACGGCCATGTACACGGATCCGTGTAGGTAGTTCTTTTGGGGGCATAGGTGTCTCCTGAACAGTGCAGGAAGGATGCAGCTCTTTTTCAAGATCGACCACGCGAGCCAGCACGGTGGTCTCACCCTGAGCGCGTAGCGTAAATATGCGGTGTTGTCCATCCAGTACTACATATTTTTTGCGTGTGCCGTGGCGTCCGCGCTGTGGTGGTGCTTTAACGACGACAATGGGATTGTATAATGCATCTGGCTCTATCCGACGCCCCCAATCGTAGTGTGTTTCTATCTGATCAAGCGATATTGTTATCGGTGTATTGTTGCGTGCTTGATCTCGTAACCTGCATAATGCAGTCTCGAATTCGATAGGTTTGTCAAATCTACGTAGGAAAGACTTGTCTACATACCTTGTATATTCACCAAACACTGCCTCTGCATCGATTGCATCTTCATTCTTAGGAGTATCCCTTTCAGTTTCCGTGTTTGCTGGGTCTTCTTCTGCAGCTACACATCGGTACAGTCGACCGTGTACACGGATCCGTGTAGGTAGTTCTTTTGGAGACACACGTATCCTCAGAATCAGTAGGATGGTTCAGTAATAGATAACTATGATTGGTGGGTTGTCCGAGTCTGGTTTAAGGAGGCGGTCCCGAAAACCGTTGTGTCGAAAGGCACCGGGGGTTCGAATCCCTCACCCACCGTCCATCTTGTAAAATGGTAATGAGGAAGCGTGGCCGAGTGGTCGAAGGCGGCGGTCTTGAAAACCGCAGAGCGAGAGCTCCGGAGGTTCGAATCCTCTCGCTTCCGTTCAACTGTAGAGCGTGCTTAGAATATCGTACAAACTCTTTCCCTTTTGATTCTTGTATTTTTTAAGCTTCTCCATGTCCTCAGCTGGCACACCAAAGTCCTCAGAGAGTACCTCTTCGGGTGACATGGCTTTGGGAATAGCACCAGGGGTCGCAGGACCTTCGTCGGCCCGTTTGTACAGATGCCCCTTCACTTTGATATAGGTAGGTGCCTTTTGCATAGTAATTCCCTGTTTGTCTGTGACATCTGTAGAGTAACTATTAAGATGGGCTGGCCGAGTTGGCTTAAGGCGCTGCGCTGGAACCGCAGTAAGTAGGAAAATCCTGCTTCATGGGTTCGAATCCCATGCCCATCGTTTTTTCCTTGTGTTAGGCTGGTGAAGGATTATAATGCGGCTCATGGACATCATCGAGTTCTGGCACCAGAAGTGTCGAAACAAATACGTGGACGAAAAAGAGTTTGCACATCTTTACGTGCGTCGTGGGCTGATGGCTGTACGGTTCAAGGATGGTACATCACGCATCGTAGAGTGCCTGCAAATTGCAAAAGTAGAAGCAAAACGACCCAGGACTGGCGCCTTTGGCAGGCTGCTGAACCGCGTCAATCAGGAGCTCGGAGTTCCAGTTTTCGTAGAGAACGTCGCTGAACCGGAAGTGGCAGCAGGGCTTGCCCAGAAGTACGGGTTTACCTACGTGAACGACTACGGATTCGACTTCTGCTTTTGTTTGTTTAAAGATGCGCCTCTGTAGCTCAGCAGGCAGAGCACCTCCTTGGTAAGGAGGAGGTCACCGGTTCAAGTCCGGTCGGAGGCTCTAGGAGGGAAATATGATTGACACACATATAGGATCATTTGTGCTCATAGACCGATACTCGCCAGGTTGTCAGCTGTGCTCGCTGAAAATCGCTCCCACTACATACTGGGATGACGGCAAGTATATCGACATGCACTGCAAAATAACATTTCTCTTTGCATCGTGTGAAGCTACTTCCTCACCGGAAGTTCTAGAAGACGAAGAGTGCACTACGCAGGCATAGGTACCAGGTTTCCTACCGATGAGCAGGCGACGCTCTGCACCAACATCGGTAAGTACCTCGCCCAGCATGGCTGGACGTTGCACACCGGAGCAGCGATAGGTGTAGACCAGATCTTCACCCGAGCCGCCCTGCGCGCTGGGGGCAGAGTGGTGCTCCACATTCCGTGGGCGAAGCACGAGCAGGAGTTTCGAGACAGCATTCCCCGAGAGCTCCGTAAGCTCGTAGAGGTAAGGGTGCTCAAGTCGAAGAAGTCAGAGCGCGACTACGCAGCTTTCGATTCGGTTGTGAAATACCACCCAGCTCCAGGTTACCTCAGTTGGGGAGCAGCTTGCCTCCACGCGCGCAACTACCGCATCCTGGTTCCTGAGGACGACCAGCCTGTAGACTTTGTCGTGGCCTGCCCAAGCCCTCAAGGTGGTGGTACGATGCAGGGAGTACGAATAGCACAGTCACTCGAGGTGCCAGTGGTGCGACTGGATTTGATTTCTGGTGCTGAGGCAAAGGTGGAGATTACCAAGTTAGTAAATAGTACGCGGGTATAGTTCAATGGTAGAGCCCCAGCCTTCCAAGCTGGCAACACGAGTTCGAGTCTCGTTACCCGCTTTTGCGACCATGGTGTTCAATGGTAGCACGTGGCGTTGCCAACGCTAAAGTATGGGTTCAAGTCCCGTTGGTCGCTCAAACTCAGGAAATCCGGAGCCTGAGTCTAAAGGGAGAAACCCCGTCACTTGTTGGCGAAGGTCCTCCCATCTGCCCGTGAGGCTCAAGTGGTGGAGCACCGGATTCGTAACCCGGAGGAGAAAGTTCGATTCTTTCCACGGGCTTTTTGCTGGCGTAGCTCAGCTAGGCAGAGCAGCTGATTTGTAATCAGCAGGTCGGGGGTTCGATCCCCTCCGCCAGCTTTTGTGATTAGGAGCTTCCATGAAAGTTTACCTGGTAGGCTACGAGTACACCCGTAGCATGATGTTCGGTGGTTTCGGTCTTTCAAAAACAGGTATCGTTGGGACCAAGGAAGAAGCTATCGAAGCTTGTAAAAGCGGAGACCACTTCTATGTAGAGTGGGAGTTAGGTCACGTTCTCGAAAGTGGGGACCTGCTTGACAAGGCACAGGTAGAGGGGACGATGGTGTTTCCTAAAAAGTCGGGGTAGCTCAGACGGCACGAGCAGCTGGCTCATATCCAGCGGACGCGGGTTCGATTCCCGCCCTCGACATCTCCAAAAATCCTGCTATAGATGTTTTACGTAGGGTGCGGTCTGGGACCAGATAGGTCTCCAAAACCTTTTAGCGGGGTTCGATTCCCCGGCGCCCTGTTGGCCCTGTGGTCCAGTTGGTACGGACGCCTGGCCCTCAACCAGGAGATCGCGGGTTCGACTCCCGCCAGGGTCATTTTGGGCGACGAAGGGTAAGACTTACATCAAAGGTCGGTACATCTATGAACACCGTTATTTGATGGAGCAGTTGCTTGGTCGTCTTCTCAAATCAGGTGAAGTGGTACATCATAAGAATGGTGACAAGTTTGACAACCGCATAGAAAACTTGGAGCTGACTTCACTCTCCGATCATACCAAACGTCATGCAGAAGACCGTGGAAGCAAAATGGTACAGCTCTGCTGCCCCACTTGCGGTAAATTATTTGAACGTCGTATACACCATACGCATGTAGGGGCAAAACGACGGCATCCTATCACTTTTTGCTCCAAGCAATGTATGGGTAAGTTTGGGTTACATTTGTCCTCCCCTGAAAAGATCGAGGAGGCTGCGAAGCTCAACGTTATAAAAGTATACCAGAAAAGGATTTCACATAAGGCAGGGTGTCCGAGTGGTTGAAGGAGCTTGACTGTAAATCAAGTGCCATAGTGCTTAAACATCGCAGGTTCGAATCCTGCCCCTGTCATCGAGTTTTTATTTGGCTAGTGTTTGTCACCCAGACTTTATGTCGGTGGTTCGAGTCCACCCGTCGCCACTCTTTTTCTTGACCTCTTCAACAAGACATAGTAATGTAGAGCCAGTCGCCAAGTGGTCAAAGGCATCGGTCTGCAAAACCGAGAATCGCGGGTTCAAATCCCGTCTGGCTCTCTACTTTTTATTTGGAGGAGCTTTCAATCATGGCATCCAAGATCGCGATGCTGGGCTCTTATTATTTGGAGTCCAAATTGTACAAGACGTGGCCAATATTAACCCACGTAACCTGCGCAATTTGTGGAGAAAAGTTTCGGCGTCAGTGGCTGTGGAAATTCTTGAGGCGGCGCAAGTACGCTCTCGAACGGCAGGAGTACCAGTACGCCTGCTACGACTGTGCTTCGGATAACTACAACGACGCTGTGACCGCAATAGATAAGCATTATCGTGTGTTGACGTTTTCTATGTGGCACGGGAGGCCACCAGCAAGTGGTAGTGGAGTCAAATCACCCCGCTAGCTTGTAAAATTAGAGGAGAGGTGCTCCGTGGGCGTACATATAAATTGTGGGAGTGAAGTTACATTACGATGGGTAAAATTATAAAAGAAGTGGTGCAGTTGAATCCCAAAGAGTTCTGGGCGAATACGATTTCTCCAGATGACTGGGGCCTGTATCTTACTCATGCGCCACCCTACTTTCGTCAGGTGATTACTGCAGACCCATGGTCCCTGGGTGGGCCGACGGCGCTGGGCTACACGGAGGAGCTTGGCTTCTTCATCACGTTCAGTGCGATGAGTACTGGATATGGCATCGGTCCGGTGCAGAGCTTCCCACCGGAGAAGTTCAAGATCGAGTTCAACGAGCAAAAGGAGTGGTTAGGCGATGAGCCGAAACCGAGATTGGCGTCGTTCGCAATATAGACGCATCCTTGAAAAGAGGAAAGACTACTACGGTGGCTGGATGAAGAACAACCCTCGGCTTGGGATGCTAGCTTCTACAGCTAAACTGTGTTCGTGTTACGGTTGCAGCAGAAACTGGGCACGTCGACACATGGGACAGGTGACCCGTCAAGAGGAGCTCGCAGAATTGCTCGAACACGAACAGTTGCAGGAGCTCGAGTAGATCTGCTTCATTACGAGGAGATATTACGATGAAAGTTACAGTGGAGAGCCTAAGCAACGATGACCCTCGTGTGACCATGGATGATGTTCGGTACATCAAACTGGATCGCGGAGAGCAGGGTGAAATAATCATCTCTAATCGAGCGGGTGTATTGTCCATCTACCAGAACGGTAAAGTGATCTACACCGAGGAGAAAAAGAAAAACCGGTTTCTTGCAGTAGATCCGCATGCTGGTCTAAACAACAAAAGATAGCTTAACGGGGATGTGGTGTAATCTGGCAACACACGTGCCTTGGGCGCACGGGTTCGAGGTTCAAATCCTCCATCCCCGACTACAAGGAAGGCTTTAATCCATGGCCTCTAAACAACCACTTGATCCAAAGGATGTAAAATTCGAGCGGTTCCGTTTAGCAGACGAGGGCCTCAACAGCGCTGGGAGAGGCTGCAGGGCACACCATATACCAACAATGCAGTTCGTAGATTCAACAGAAAATCTACCGTATCCATTAAACAAGACGAAAGCGCTCGAGCTGCTGATTGAGAAACTGATTCGTGACAGGCTGATTAATAATGTACCTTCTAAGAAGGAGGCCCATACCATGGTAAAACAACAGCAAGTAGCTGAAGCTGTCGATCACCTATCTGATGCGCTGAACACGCTTGCGGACTTCGAGAAGTTCTACGAGTCCCTGCTCAGAGGTCATTATGGCAACGTGCCATCGATAGGTGACCTTGCTGAAGAGGATGCGCAAGCGTTGGTTGATGACATGACCAATACTAGAACTGTGCTGGTCCACTACACGGTCGCTTGCGCTAAGTCAGTGGTCTACAAAGCCGCAGGCAATGATTGAGTGGTGGTGGATAGACACACGTTGGGCATGCGGTGGGATCAAGACGAAAGATGGGGTCGTCATTTACGGAGCTCCCATCTTCAAGAAGTTCAAAGGGCAGTCGATTCAGAGGTTGTGCCGTTCTTACAAAGTGGAGAAGCTACGTGGCCTGTAAACGAGAAGAGCTTGCAGATTTCGACCCCGATATACTGCTTGCAGATGGTTTCGATGACGCTCTCATCGGATACACCACCAGCTGGGGGCCAGAAAAGTCTCGTAGCCCACGTGCTGTCTACAACTACGAGCACTGCGTAGACATCTTGATGCGTACAGAAAACGTTACCTACGAAGAAGCTGTAGAGCACCTCGAGTTCAACACACTAGGTGCATACCTGGGCAAGTATACCCCAGTATTTGTTCACACAGAATGAAGGAATATTACGATGAGCGACATTACTATTTTGGATGTGCTTGGCACTCCTGATTCTTCGACCAGCGGTATCGTCGGTAAGAAGGCGAAGCCGGTAGGTGTCACACCTGCTATCGTGCTAACCAATCCAAAGTTTGCACACAACGTAGGAGCAGCACAACGCGCAGCTTCCTGCTTTGGCATTAAACAACTCTGGTTCACGGGTAATCGTGTTTCCCTCGAGCCTAGTAATGGGCAACGGCTTCCACGTGAAGAACGCATGAAAGGGTACAAGGACGTTGATGTAATCCAGTATGACTACTTCTACGACCAGTTCCCTTCCTCGGTTACACCTGTTGCTGTAGAGCTCCGTCCCAACAGTGAAGAGCTTACGTACTTCGAGCATCCCGAAAATCCACTCTACGTTTTTGGTCCAGAGGATGGTTCAATCCCACAGGTGTCTCTTCGCCATTGCCACCGTTTTGTGGTCATTCCGACCAGGCATTGCGTGAACCTAGCTGCAGCAGTTTATATCGTTCTGTACGACCGACAACTGAAGCAGTACCAGAAGAGAGGGCAGTAGATGAGCAGCGAGCAAGAAAAGAAGGGCGAGCTTGTGAAAATCGGCGCGTTGTGGAGGGGCGAGACGAAAACAGGTGATATCTGTTACACCGGTAGGATGGGCGACGCAATGCTGCTCGTTTTCAAAAATAAGTTCAAGGAACAGGATAAGCAACCTGACTTCATCGTGTACGTGGCTAAGCCTCAGAAGAAAGATGAACCGTCTCAAGAGGCTTGCGACGACAGTAGCAACAATCCAAATGTCCTAGATGGTGACATTCCATTTTGAGCTACAAACATGATCTGCGCGGGCTGCAAAACCATCATCGGTTTAGAAGAAGAGGATGACACCCTCGATTGTGCATATTGCGACAAGGTGTTCTGTAGCGAGTGCATGGTTGCGGAAGACTTCTGGTACTGTAACGAGTGCGATAAAGTTTTTTGCAGCCAGTGTACTGTCGTTAACTACTATCATCATGAGGGGGAGGACGACGAGGATGTGGAGGATGATCTTTATAATGATGACCACTATCTCACCTGTATGCGTTGCGCTGAAGAAGTATCGTTCTATGACGTGGAATTGCGAACTGCATGCCTATCACCAGAGCACAAGCCAAGTTGTTAGGACTTCAGGTAGTCAGGTTGCTAACGTTCGACCTTGAGCTCGGACACCCTCGACGTCCGAAACCAAAGGAACCGCAACCCAATATCATCTACAGCCTCGATGAGCTCGAGATTTCAGTAAAGGTAGTGAAGCCCACAGACAAGCGCAAACCCGATGATGTATTTGTTTGCGAGAAGACAGGAATCCCGTTACGCCCTGTTTACTACGACGAACAAAAAGGTCAAATACTCCGAGCAGTGCCAATTAGTTGGCGTGAAGGCGTACCCTACTATGACTACCGAACAGCAACCACTCAGGCTGGCGACTGATTCTACAATTGAACGTGTGTTTTTCATTCCCGAACGAGACGCTGTAGAGCGCAATGGCAGTGCCTTTTCTGGGATGATTTCGATCACAGAACCGGGGCGCACCGCACCCATTGATTCTGATAAGTGGGGAACAGTACTACGTCTGCGTTTTCATGACATCGACAAGCCGTATCAGAACTATACCCTCTTCAACGAGAAGTATGCCAAGCGTATTGTAAAATGGCTGAAGGAGTACGAGGGTACTCTGACGGTTGTGTACGTACACTGTGCAGCAGGAATCTCACGCTCCGCTGCCGTTGCTAAGTTCATCGCTGAGGTATACGGTCTCGCGTTTGATAAAGACTATCCCCTGTACAACAAGCACGTCTACGCTGAGCTGCGAAAATACTATTATGGTTACGATCCAGTAACCGATTCACCTTTTCGAGATAAGATGCTCGGGAACGAATACAATAAATACGATATCCGCTTTACGGAGGGCAACGGAGATGCCTAACGACCGCTTGGATGTTAGTGAATTAGACGACACGACCGTGTACGCTCTTTGGTGCGCTCTGCTTCTGCAGGTGGATGACATTCACGTCGATCCCCCTGATGATGTGTGGGAGCGCCTCGAGGAGCTCAAAAACGAAGTGACGTTGGAGTGGGATAGGCGAAACGGCTACGGGGAAGACGATTCGTAAGTGACCAGCATTGAGCAGCGTTGGCAGGTCACAATGAAGGTGGTTCTCCTATCCCCATCCCTTTCGTTGTCCATCTCCTCCTTCGCTGTTCCTGGGGCCATAGTTCAGTTTGGGAGAACATCGGATTTGCATTCCGAAGGTCGCCGGTTCAAGCCCGGCTGGCTCCATAATACAAGGAGATCACGATGGGCATCATTACAGCCTTCATCTTGTAAAATGTAAGGGGAACACTTTCCACCAACAGGAGAAAAAGATGAAACGTATCAGCGCTATCGTATTGTCACTGTTCATGTTTGCCATGCTGGCGGCGTGCCCACCCCCAGATCCCAACAACCCCGCTTCCAAGTACCAACCAGGCTACACCACGGTAGTAGTGGCCAAAGCAGTGGTCAACGGTGGCTATTCTACCTTCCTGGGTGTCGAAGCTGCTCTGCACGAAAGCTGCGACGACAAAGTCTGCGCGAAGCTGCACCCCGACAAGGCCAGCGCAGCCTACAAAGAGTGCATGGCGCAGGACCATGCAGCGGTAGCAGAGTGGAAGACCTGCTACGGCAAGATGGCGCAGGCCAAGCCCATCGTGGACAAAGCCGTCCCCATCGCACGGTCCGTGCTGGACGAAGCTAAAGCGGCACTTGATTTTGCTGTGCAGTACGATACGGCCAAAGCTGCTGCAGCAGCAGCGAAGGATCCGAAGAAGCTGCAGGAGTTCTGCGACAGCGCGTTCCCCGAAAAGACGGGTGAAGAGTACCAGAAGTGCATCGCAGGCCAACCGCTCAAGAAGGCAGATTGGCAGAATCTGCTCAAGGTGGGCTCCTGCATCGTGTATAATGCTTTGGCCTTCGTGCCTGCGGAATACGCAAAGTACACCGAGCCAGTACGCATCTGGTTCAAGGGCTACGGAAGCTGCAAATAGTTCTTGACACCGTACAGCAGTTTTTGTACGCTGACCTAGTAAATCCTCAGAGGGCTTAGGTTCTTCTGAGGTCGGTGGCCCTGCTCAACGCCTGCAACCGTCGAGCAGGAGGCACAAAGGGAGGGTTGCAGCTCCCGGCGTGTCGGTCCTTATAAAGTGAAGGGCTCACCGAGAATTTATTGCTGCGGGAGAGTGAAACGGTTTACACGCTGGGCTCATACCCCGGAGACAGCAGGTTCAACTCCTGCTCCCGCTTTGCTCTCGTGAATCCGCCAGGGCCGGAAGGCAGCAACGGTAGCGAGAGCTCCTTGGAGGAGGTTGAGCATGTTTGCTCATACTATAATACGCTGTTCTGCGAAACCTTTTTGGGCTCGTAGTTCAGTGGTCAGAACGGTCGCCTTATAAGCGATTAACGTAGGGTTCAAATCCCACCGAGCCTATCAGTAGAAATGTTACCGCCAACTTTTTACCACGTCTCCAAAGAGCAGCACCTTCACAAGGGGAAGTCTAAAGACTGCCGCCTTTGTAATAAATACGTCAAGACGACCCAAATAGAAAAAAGCAAAAGCAACGGCAGCGCGGGTGGGAAGAAGAACAAAACTACTACTGCGCGTGTGTGCTCAGTGTGTGGTGTGAAGATCGACCGGAAGAACAAGAGTGGCTTGTGCATTACCTGCTTCAACGAGCGGAGGCGCGTCCAGCAAAAGGGACCTGCCATAGGACCTCGCATCTGTAGTACCAAGGGTTGCAACACCAGGCTGAGTGTCGTGAATCAGAGTGGTCTTTGCGCCTCGTGCTTCCGCAAGTCTGAACACTGGAAACAGCAGACTGAGCGCGTTGCTGAAAAAGCAGATGCTTGAGTAACGCTTCTCCTCTTGCCTGAGTAAATTTTCCTGTCATATGTTGGTTGTTTGGGGGCGTGGAGAAGCTGGAGTTCTCGCCAGCCCGTCACGCTGGAGATCGCGGGTTCGAGCCCCGTCGCCCCCGTTCCTCCTCTCAGAGTAGTTACCCTATAGCAGTAACCCTTCTGGAGGAATCATCATGGCTGGTGTGCCTATTGTTGTAGACCCCTATCTCATCCGGTTCTGGCAACAGGTGTGCGATCTTGCTGTAGACTACGGCGACGTACAGATTCTCAACCCAGAAAACAAAGCCAGGTATAAGCTGATTAACGTTCTGTGGGATACTCAGCGCGACGAGATGCTTACGATGGTAGCTGGCGCGATGGCTACGGCAGACGCTATCATCGACGGCGTACGCGGTGCTACCCCTCGGCCAGCTTTGCTCGAGCCCGTTAGAGTAGGGCAGGAACCGATTTACCCGCTTGAATTCAAAGCTATCCCCAACTACGAGGAAGTAGTCGGCTTCTCCTACACACAGCAGGAGTTCAACCCACCTGTTACACCTCCGGGTCCACTGCCTGATTGGTGGTACATCGGTTCTGAGCTCTACCGGATGGTCCTACGTGCCAACGATTACTTGACCATCCCTGTAGAGCCTGTGTCTGGTGTAACGTTGGGTGTGTGGGGAGCGAGCATGTGGTATGGTGTGATCGTTCTTCAGCTTCTGAATAACGACTACGCGACTGCAAAGAATACTGCTTATGTAGCGTCCGAACAGCTTATCTCAATTCTCAACGAGAAGTCTCGCAAAAATCGGTAGAGCTTCATTACAGATAGTGTTGTAAAGAAGGGGATGCTTTTGCGGGGCGCATCTTGTAAAATATACTTATGGTCCCGTCGTTCAATGGTAAGGACACCGGCCTTTCAAGTCGGCAACGTAGGGTTCAACTCCCACCGGGATCATTGTTCGTGCAAATCCAATGTGAGGCCACAAGGCTTACATCTAGGTGCAGCTTCGCTGTACCGGGGATGTCCGCAAGTATCTTGGTACTGACTCCTTGGAGGAGCATGAACTTTGGGGCGTTAGCTCAGCTTGGGAGAGCATCTGACTGGCAGTCAGAAGGTCGCGGGTTCGAGCCCCGCACGCTCCACACGAGGGCAATATGTTCCACCGATTTTACTTTCTAGCTCGGTTGTGGTGCTGGCTCACGCACTGCCGGTGGGACATGCGTCTTTGGGATGCTAGTACCAGTAATCCGGACGACTGGCGAAAGAGGGCTATTTGTTTACGGTGCGGCGCCATGTATCAGAACATTCTTCCTCCCCCTCCACCTCCAAAACCCAGACCAGCTGACAAGAGATGAGCAGCGATGCAGAAAATAGAGCGCGAGCTATTCTGCTTCCTGGGCAGGAGCTAGCTGAAGCTGCAGAGCCTGCATCTCCTGTTGAGAACGTTCGTTTACCCCCTTGGTCGTACAGCGGTGGGACTGTAGAAGCAGATTCGTGGGCGTATACTCTCTACGATACCACACAGACAATTCAGCAACAATTTTCCTACCCTATAGCCATGAGGGCTTACTATCTCACTTCCAATATCGTGCTTGGTACGCTTAAATTAAATGTTTACTACACTACTGGTATAGTAGAATCCGTAGATGACCCCTTTCTATTAACAAACTTCATTCATAGATTCAGTACGAACACCTTCCCCATCTTCATTGCTGAGATGGACTACAGCACCGGTCTGCTGACAATTCTTCAGGCGGACTCTCCTATCGAACAAATTGTCGCCACTTACGACGTGAACAAGGAGACATCATTTTGACGATCAAGTTTGCCCGAAATACCCATGACACTGAAGGTAATGTGCGTAAGTTTGCTTGTACTGAAGCCGTTGATAAGGTGTGTCGAACAGCTACGTTCTCTTTGCATATGGGTTCCCCTACTCCACTGACTTTTTCTGAGCTCGTAGAGGAGCATAGAAAGTATGATCGGAACTGGCCAGACTGTCCCTTTGGTTATACTATACCAGAGATGCTACGCGGGCTAGCCGACCTACTGGAGGCCGATCTGTTCAAAGTAGTCGAGGAGGATTAATGGAACGCTTCTACCAACTATTCAAAACTCTTTGGGATAAATATCCACACTCGTGTGAGACCTGCGGTGAGCCTACCGTAGCTATCTCGTCACACGAAGCCATGCGCGTTTCAAGCATCGGCACCGGCCATCCTCCACTTCCTCCCTGGGGTTTCAAGGACTTTAAATTTCTCAAGTGTGCAGAGGGTCACCTTACCCGTTTGCAGGCCCCGCTGTCTATTTTGCGGTGGGCCTGCATGCCGCACTGGACTTCTAACCTGGAAGATGACTAGGGGCGTTAGCTCAGCTTGGGAGAGCACTGGAATCGCACTCCAGAGGTCGGGGGTTCGAGCCCCCCACGCTCCATCAGTATGAGTAGGCAAACAAGGAGAGGGCACATGAGCGAGAAACAGTGGTTGTACTTAACCAGCCCGATGATGCGTGGCCCTGCCGTACGTCGGTGGCAGGAGTTATGCATCGCAGCAGGTCACGATCTGGACGCGGACGGCGCCTTTGGCCCGATTGTGGACAAGATCACTCGAGAGGTGCAGGCTGCGCTAGGGCTGAAGGTAGACGGCATCGTAGGGCCAGCGACGCTGGAGAAGATGCACGCGAAGCTCGACAGCACAGTTGCTACCACGATCAATCCAAGCCTACCTGCGAAACCAATCCTGATCGATGGTGTGGAAGTATGGGACTATCGAGGTGAAGTGCCTCCTCCCAAGAACGGGCGCTGGACGCGGGAGTGGAGTGACATCTCCGGGATCGTGTTACATCGCACCGCTTGTGTCCTCGGTGAAAAGCCAGAGAGATACTTCCCAGTGAACGCACATATTGGCGTAACGCTGGAAGGGCGTATCGTTCTTGCACATCCTTGGGAGCTCATGATATGGCATGGGCATTATCCGAGCAAGTGGACCATCGGCATCGAATATGACGGCAACCCGGAGGGATTTCCTGGGTATCACTGGAAACCAGGAGGAGGTCCTCACGAAATTACCGAAGCGCAAGTCAAAGCAGGCGATGTGCTCCTCAAGCTGCTCACCGACGCTTTTGAGAAACATGGGGTGCAGTTCAAATATATCTACGCGCACAGACAGGCGAGCGACCAACGAGAGTGCGATCCCGGTTTCGACTGCTGGAAAAAGATCGCCATTCCTTGGATGGAGAAGACTGGAGCCACGCCTGGCGACGTTGGGCTGCAAGGCACCGTTTTCGGCACCGGGTTTCACATCCCGCAGTCGTGGGATCCTCGCAGTCCTGTCAGTGGATTCCGTGTGGGAAGCAAGTAGCTACGTGTTTCACTGTTACTATGCATTCCCATAACTGGCCTATCTGCGAAGAGGCTGCTGAGTGCCCTATTTGCAGGGAGAAACCGTTGCACCATCCAGATGGGATACTGTACCATTGGTGCGAGAAGGTGTTGGCATACTGCGACGAGCAGCAGTGGGAAGATTTCGTGAAAAAGGGTTTTCAGAGAAACACCACAGGAAAACTACCGAAGCCGCCAGGTGAAGGAGGGTGATCTAATGCTATCGTTTGTACGCACGCTCTGCGTTGTTTTGTTGCCGCTGCTGTGCGCTTGTGGAACGAAGAACGCACAACGTAAGGTGCAGCGCCCTATTAGCTTCGACGCTGCTAAAGCAGCAGCGGGGAAGCACATCTACTACGATCACCGTATCACGTTCTACTGTGGTTGCAAGTACAACAAGGCAGGAGTGATCGACCCCACCAGTTGTGGCTACAGTGCTCGACGGTCGGCTGTTCGTGGTGCTCGGCTAGAGTGGGAACATATTGTACCTGCTGCGGCGTTTGGTACACATCGTATTTGTTGGAAAGCATGTCCAGGATTAAACGGCCGACTATGTTGCCGAAAGACTGATCCAGAGTTTCGGCGTATGGAAGCAGACCTCATGAACTTGGTGCCAGCGGTGGGTGAGCTCAACGGTGATCGAAGCAACCGTCCTTATGGAATAGTTGATGGTGAGCCGAGGGTGTATGGTAGCTGCGATTTTGAGATCGATTTCAAGAAGGACATTGTGGAGCCTGCGGAATCGATCCGAGGCTTCATTGGGCGCACCTACCTTTACATGGTCAAGACGTATAAAAAGGGCTTGCCTTTGTCCGCAGAACAGTTGAACATGTTTCAAGATTGGGCAGCTACTCACCCTCCCACTGATTGGGAGAAGGAGCGCGAAGAGCGCATTCTGAAGATTCAGGGGCAGTGATGCAGCCGTACGGCTTCTCGAAAAGAGATAGGGGTTACGATTGCCCCTGTTGAGACAACACAGAAGACCCCGCCTGGTCCAAGGCGGGAAGGAAGCGGGCTCGTCAGGCAGAGCGTACAGAAATAGAGAAAGAGCTCATGGATCATCGTAGAGCAGTAACGATCAGCAAGTTCCTCAGCCTGGTGCTCCGCCACCAACCAGAAGTGATCGATCTCCAACTCGACAGCGGTGGCTGGGCCGACGTTGACGAGCTTTTGCAGAAGTGCGCTCGAGCTGGTAGGCACTTCACGAAGCAGGAACTGCTGGGAGTTGTCGAGACCAACAGCAAACAACGGTTCGCTTTCAGCGCCAACGGTAAACTCATCCGTGCTAGCCAGGGTCATTCCATCGCTGTCGATTTGGGTTACGAACCCATCGAGCCGCCCACGTACCTTTGGCACGGCACCGCTAGACGATTCCTCGGTAGCATCTTCGAGCAGGGACTCCTGAAGATGAACCGCCAACACGTCCACCTGTCAGCAGAGCTCAGTACAGCGTACGATGTAGGAACGCGACACGGAAGCCCAGTGGTCTTTCGTGTACGTGCTGGGGATATGTATGTGGATGGTTATCACTTTTTCCTGTCGGCCAATAAAGTATGGCTGACAGACTGGGTACCAGTGAAGTACCTTCAGAAGGAACCTGATGGTCGAAAATCGTAGGAGGGAGCCATGGAGGGCCACGATAAAATCGCCAGCAAGATCTTCAACGAGGCTGTGGAAGGATTGCTAATTATTCATCGAGTCGCACGAGACAACAACGTGCCCCCATTCCTGCGGGCCGATGATGACCGCTTAGTCGTTGGCCCGTTCAACGACATCTCAGAAAAGATGCCCGAGCGTTTCCGTGAGCAGTTGCTGCGTTTGGGCTTTCAGGCACCAGAACCAGAGAGCCACTTCAACGCGTGGCTATACGATACATCAGTAGATAGAAGAGGAGACAAAGATGATAACTAGGCGGGGATTCTTGACAGCTTGTGCAGCAGCTGTCGGTGCAGCAGTTCTTCTAGGCAAAGAAGCTGTTGCACAAGCGTCTCCTAATCCAACACTTCCCAACCCACACGGAGAGTCCATATGGGACTACTCGTCATTTTCATACGATGACACCATTGTGGAAGATACGTTCCTTCACAGCGACAGCACTCCTGAGGACTTCCGTGTGTTTGCTGAAATATTCGTAGAAGAGATAAGGGCTACTATGAGCCGCCCTAGCTTCTGCTCTAGGATTTTCAAGCCTGCGTGAGGAACGCCATGCCTGTATACGAATATGAATGTTCCAACTGCGAAAAAGTAACGGAGCTCGAACGTCGTCACATTGAGCGTCACGATGAGGCAACATGTGCACACTGTGGAGCGAAAACTACAACATTGATTCTATCACGTACCTCCTTCATACTCGAAGGCGGCGGCTGGTATCAGACCGACTATAAAGGTAAAGGACGCAAGTGAGCTACAAAGATTACGAAGAGTGGTGGACTGAGTACCGCCGCACAGAGGCACCTCGAGACAAAGGGCTTCGTGTTGCTATTACGCGTGCGCCGATTACTGTTCTCAAGACCTGTGATCCGGTAGATGCAGACTGTGCCTGCATTGGCAAACCCAAAGGTTTCTGGTACAGCTTCGGTACCGAGTGGCTCGATTGGTGTCTGGAGGAGGGTGGTGTGGGCTTCCTTGGTAATTACGTGTATGCGATCAACGTCAATCCAAAGAAGCTGCTAGCGCTCACTACGACAGCGGACGTCTACAACTTCTCTAAGAAACACTACACCACAATAGATTCCAATTTCCCAGATTTCGCACGCGTCATCAAATGGGGCGACGTAGCCGCTGAGTATAGTGGCATCGAAATCAATCCTTACCACTGGGAGGCCCGACTCGACCCGAAGACTTTCTGGTACTACAGTTGGGACGTAGCATCTGGTTGCATCTGGGAACCTTCTCCCGTAGTTGGTTTCGAGCTGCTAGCTGAGTGTCCGATACCCAAACCAAAACGGAGAATGAGGAATGGAAACGAAGAAGTTCAACGAGAGTGTGGCAGCTAACTGTCGCTACGGTGATGTAGCTGCAGGAATCTGGGGAGACTGGGACTTGGTGTGGGAGAGGTCTTACGCTGACTATCAGGGCTCTGCCAATATTCTCGTGCACAAGGACGGCCAGTTCGTAGCCTACGAATGGGACTACGGTTCCTGCGAGGGCTGTGATACCTGGGAAGCTGCTTGCATGTCAGATGAGCAAGTAGCTGAGGAGATGCAGCGCAACGCAGCTACTATGGACGTGCGCACGGCGCGTAAGTGGGCGGAGATGAACCACGACAAGAGCGTTGAAGTCGCGTTCCTCCGTTTCTGCATCGACAGGAAGCTGAACTTACCATCACCTCCGTTTTCTATCTAGCGTTCACAAGTTGAAGGAGGCCTTCATGGCTAGTCTGCTTTACTTCGTCAATGTTGAGTGCAGCGCGTGCACGCACAAGTTTACACTGCCTATAGACGTCCGACGGGTATCTACAGGAGGTGAACTGGGCGTGCTCAGACTGCACCCAACGGGTGAGCTACTTTTAGACTTCATTTCTCTTACCGAGCCGCCCGAAGTCTGCCCAAATTGTGGAGAGAGCTTCTCGTAAATGGCTATCGAGAACGCTCGCAGTCTTCAGCAAGCTCGAGAGCAGATAGCTCGTATGCGTCGTGCGTTAGACGATTTGCGTCAACGAGTGGAGCCTCTCAACAAGAAGAACTTTGAGATCTTGGCGGAAGGGCCTCGCGACGAAATTCAGAAACTGGAAGCTGATATAGCTGAGTATCTTTCTCGTCCACACGCCTCTTGACGTTCTTCCTTTTTCCTTCATATAGTTGTTGTTTGGGTCGGTAGCCCAGTGGTTGTGGCAGCGGGCCGTTAACCCGTGGCATTGTCCTACGTGGGTTCGACTCCCACCCGGCCCGCTTTTATGCAGACGGATACGGTGGCCAGGGCTGGTACGCCGTTACCATCGCTAGAAATAGCGGTAGTCGACTCAGTTCCAAAGCTGTTGACGTCTGCTCCTGGCGCAGTTACCAACGGGGTCAAGGTGATCGACTGAAAATCGATTTATGTAGGTTCGAGTCCTACCTGCGCCACACGTACGTTACACCGATAGATGCTTGTCCATTAGGGGCGGAAGATGTACTCAGTACCTGCGGAAGTACCGACGCTTTTAACTATTTGCGCATTGGTAGGAAAGTCTGCAACACCCAGGTGCCCAAACTCTTCTAGCTCTTCAGCAATCTGTTCATGCTTGGAAGGGTTTATATTACTGCGTTGCGCCAATTCCAGCAGTGGCACCCAATACAACGTCCCTGTGATGGGACCGGGGGTTGGATGCCCAACGTCCCCTCGTGAGCGCATTTCGTAGCTATACCGTTCATTCTCCGCATCAACCCAATCACCGAAAGCTGCTTGATCACTAAACAAGTGGAACTCTGTAGTAGGGGTAGATGGATTATCAAAACCGTTTTCTACTAGCACAGCCAAGGCTTCTTCGTCTTCTAGTGGGCTTTCATCCGCCCTTTTGTACATAGCACCTTTGTACATGAGTTTCTTGGGTAGCTCTTTGACCATCGTTTTCTCCTCCATATAAGAGTAAACTAACTTACTATTGACACAGTTCTCCAGCCAGCGTACCCTTTCAGCATGGGATGGGCCACTGATCACATAGCCAAGCTCCAACAAGGCGAGACCGTTTCTTTTCGCCCTCGGGGCAACTCGATGTCTCCGCGCATCAAGTCGGGGCAGCTGTGCACAGTTTCACCTGCGGACCCTTCCGAGCTCGCGGTAGGCGACATCGTACTCTGTCGGGTGAAGGGTAACGAGTACCTGCACCTCGTGAAAGCCATCCAACAAAATCGCTTCCAAATCGGGAACAACCGTGGTAGGATCAACGGTTGGATCGGACCGCATTCCATATTCGGGAAATTGGAACGAGTCGATGAGTAGATCCCGCAAAAAGAAACCTGTCGTGACCATCGTGGGAGGCGGTAACGGAAAAATATTCCGACGCACTGCCCACAAGTCTATGCGGGCCAAAGTACGCACCGCTCTCGCACAGGGCAGCTTCGAGGATGTGCCTACCAGGATGGAAGAGGTCAGCGACATCTACGACTACAAGGATTGGAGTCGCTACGTGACCAGTGAGGACTCTGAATCGCTGCACAAAGAGCTCCAGCGCCAGCGCCGCAAATAAGGTAGCTCATGAAGTACGATAAGCCTGCTCCGCCGCCCCGATTCTTCTTTCCTCCAGGTAGTCTTAGCAGCGGTGACTGCTCCCACTCAGAAAACTTGCCCAAGTGCCCCAAGTGCGGTAGTGTGATGATCGTGATCGAGGAAGTGGCAGCCCATTGCCCGGAGTGCTGCTACAAACAGAAGTACCCGTGGCGTATACCTAAGGAGACAGGATGATCTGGGATTTGCAACTTGACAAGAATGGTAACATCGCTGTTGTCGAAGAACAGAGGCAGCCCGATCCACAGTCGTTTGGAAACGTCCTACACCAACTAGTCAACCAGCACATCGACAAGCAGGTGGTCGAGGACATCCTCCAGAAAACCATCGACTACTATTGGGAGGAAAACTGTGAAGACGAGCTCCCTCCCAACATCGAGGTGGTAGAAGCCACCCACGATACCATCACCTTCCTGGTGCACGAGGACGATCCGTGGTCTTTCTCTGTTCCCATCTAGAAACGCAGC
>Ga0315542_1000675_pt1 | contig 21643 bp, 19 predicted proteins | sample SalMarSW160120MG_FD_202541 | JGI IMG/M metagenome (GOLD analysis project Ga0315542, IMG submission 202541) | Salt marsh sediment microbial communities from the Plum Island Ecosystem LTER, Massachusetts, United States - Salt Marsh Sediment SW1601-20 ... | reverse complement strand
ACCGACATCGAGAAGCGCCCCGCCCCCCAGGGCGGGGTCGAAGAGGCGGCTTTCCGGATCGAACTCCGCCCGGAACCCGAAGTCGGCCGTGATCCTGCGTATCTCTCCGATCTCTCCCCCGGCGACTAGCTCTCGCACTTTCAATATCGAGGGCATGAAACGCATCCACATCGCCTCCATCAGGGCCCGTTTCTTCTTTCGCGAGGCGGTGATCATCTCTTCGGCTTCAATGGCGTTGATCGCGAACGGCTTCTCGCAGAGGACGTGCCGGCCGGCGCCAAGGCAGAGTATTGTGTTGTCTCTGTGGCACGAGTGCGGAGTTCCTATATAAACGGCGTCTATCCCGTTGTCGCCGGCGAGTTCCTCGTAGCTGCCGTACGCGCGCTTGAAACCGAAATCAGAGGCGAACCGCCCGGCCCGCCCGAGACTTCGTGAACCGACAGCCGCAAGTTCGGCTCCACCGGCCTCACGCAGCGCCGAGGCGAATTTTCCCGCGATGCGGCCGGGTCCGAGAATGCCCCATCTTATCTTTTCTTTCATGGTCATTCCAGGTCAGGGGACGTCAGTCCCCTTTGACGCACGCAGGATCCTGAACCAGTCCTCCCGGGAGAGCCTGATATCCGCTGCTTCGACGGCTGAACGTATCCTGTCGATCTTTCCTGTTCCCGTCACTGGTACTATCCCCGCAGGGTGGTTTAAAAGCCAGGCGAGGGCGAGCCTCGCAATGGATCCGATCCCGTGTTCGTAGCATACGACCTCCAGTTCTTCGCGGACCCGCAGGACCTGTTTCGTATTCCCGGCAAACAGTTTTCCGCCCGCCAGCGGGCTCCAGGCCATCGGAGAGATCCTCCTGGTGGAATAGAAATCGATCGTCCCGTCATCGAAGGGCTCAGTATGGAGGACGGAGCATTCGATCTGGTCCGTGACCAGCGGAAAAGAAAGCCTCGACTGCAGCAGACCGAACTGGAGGGGTGTGAAATTCGACACGCCGAAATGCAGGGCCTTCCCCGATTCACGAAGTGCCGTAAGAGCCGCGGCCGAAGCGTCAGCGTCCATGAAAGGATCGGGACGGTGTATGAGGAGCAGATCTATGTGGTCTGTCCTCAGGCGCCCGAGAGAATTCTCGACGGACTTCAATATATGACCTCGGGACGTGTCGTAATGCTTGATCTTGCAGCCGGGGTTGTTCTTCGAGACGAGCTGTATTCCGCACTTCGTCACTATCTCCAGTCGGTCTCGCAGGCCCGGTCTCGATGCGAGCGCCTCGCCGAAAATCCCTTCACAAGTGTAACCGCCGTAGATGTCGGCATGGTCGAATGTGGTCACACCCAGCCCTATGGCTTCCTCGATCCAGTCCGCGAGCGCCTCGCCTCTCATGTCCCAGCCGCTCAGCCTCCACATCCCGGCGGATATGCGGGAGAGCTCGGGGCCGTTTTCATGAAGCCTTATTCTTTTCATCGTTTTACCTTCAGGCAGGGGCGGTTGTCATCCGTTACGGTCATTGTGACCTATCGAGGCCGGCCGAATCAAGAGCAATGCCTTCTACAGCCGTTCGCCATCCATATAGGGCCTTTCACCCATGAAATTCGACCGTCCGCTGTTTTCGCCTTGTGTAGGGCAAGGGGAGAAGTACAATTTACGTGTTCGATAACAGGGATGCTTATAAAGAATACGACATCTCCGCTTCTTTTAAATGGCGCGGTCCGTCATGAGGCCTTGGAACAGTCGAAGGAAAGATAGATGGGAATCACAATAGGGATAGACGTCGGGACGGTCAGCACGAAGTGCGCTCTGTTCGGGCCGGCCGAGCGGCTGCGGCAGATAGCCGCTGCGGGCGATGCGGTCACCGGCGTGTTCGACTACGCCCCGGAACCCGGCAGGGCGGTGGCGGTGTCGGGATACAGGCGCATCCAGGGCCGTCCACTCGACGCCGTCGTCGAGCAAGTACGCGGGCTTACCCGCCTTCTTGAGCCCGGAGAGCTTCGCGGCGTCCTGATAACGGGATCGGCCGGAAAGCTCGTCGGCGAGAGCCTCGGTATCTCCGTCGAGAACGAGTTCAAGGCGGCCGCCACCGGGATCGGGCGGATCTACCCCGATGTCGAGAACATTTTCGAGATGGGCGGCGAGAACTCGAAGTTCATCCGCGTCGCCTGCGAGGGGGACGTCACCGGGATCGTCGACTACGAAACTAACGGGGACTGCGCCGCGGGCACGGGCTCGTTCATGGATCAGCAGTCGAGCAGGCTGAGGTTCGGGATCGAGGAGGTAGGCGACCTGGTCCTCGGCACGGAGCGCTCCCCAAAAATCGCAGGCCGCTGTAGCGTCTTCGCCAAGTCCGACATGATCCACGCCCAGCAGAAGGGGTACAAGCCCGAGGAGGTCCTCAAGGGGCTCTGCGAGGCGGTGGCGAGGAACTTCAAGAGCAATATCGCCAAGGGCAAGGATGTCCGCGGGAGGACCGCGTTTATCGGCGGGGTCGCCCTCAACAGGGGGGTCGCCAGCGCGGTCCGCGAGGTCTTCGAGCTCGGCGAGGAGGACTTCTTCGTCCCCGAGGAGGGAGTCTACGCGGGCGCAATCGGCGCGGCGATAATCGCCGCGGGGAACGGCAGCGGTTTCGACGATGTAGAGTTCTTCCGCGTACTCGAGAGTGGCGGGGAGTCCTCGGGCAGGTCTTTTCCCTCGTGGAAGGTGCTCACGCGCGACAAGGTCAGCTTCCTGCGCGACCGTGTCAGGGAATACTCGTTCGAGGGCAGGACGCTCCCGGTCAACGCCTACCTCGGCGTCGACATCGGCTCGGTTAGCACCAACCTCGTCCTGCTCGACGACAACGGCGACGTGATAAAGGAGATCTATCTGCGCACGCAGGCCCGCCCGATAGAGGTGGTGGGCAACGGGCTCCATACGCTGCGCGACGAGGTCGGCGACAAGGTCCGCATCAGAGGCGTCGGCACGACCGGGTCGGGCAGGGAGCTGGTCGGCGAGCTCATCGGAGCCGACACGATCAACGACGAGATCACCGCCCACAAGACGGGAGCGACCTTCATCGGCGACCGACTGCTCCACAAGAAGGTCGACACGATTTTCGAGATCGGCGGGCAGGATTCGAAATACATAAGGATCGACGACGGGATCGTGACCGACTTCACGATGAACGAGGCCTGCGCCGCCGGCACCGGCTCGTTCCTCGAAGAGCAGGCGGAGAAGCTCGACATAAGCATCATCGGCGAGTTCGCCGAGAGGGCCTTCGCTTCGGCGAGGCCGCTCAGGCTCGGAGAGCGCTGCACCGTCTACATGGAGCAGGACGTTTCCGCCTACATGAAGCGGGGCGCGAAAAAAGATGACATCATCGCCGGGCTCGCGTACTCGGTCGTGCAGAACTACCTCAACAGGGTCGTGCGCGGCCGCCGGATCGGCAACGTGATCTTTTTCCAGGGGGGGACAGCCTACAACGACGCGGTCGCCGCAGCCTTCAGCGAGGTCGTCGGGCGGGAGATAATCGTACCTCCTCACAACGGCGTTATCGGCGCCGTCGGCGCGGCACTCCTGGCGAAGGAAAAGGTCAAATCGCTCGAACTGCAGACCTCGTTCCGGGGGTACGAGATAGAAAAGGTCGATTTCAGCATCCGCGAGTTCACCTGCAAGGGATGCACGAACTACTGCGACATCCAGGAATTTACCGTCGAAAACGAGAAGACCTACTGGGGCGACAAGTGCAGTGACAAGTACCGCAAGCGGGCCAAGGTGCCGAAGAAACCGGTAATCCCCGACCTGATGGCTATCTACGACGAGCTTCTCGAGCGTGACTGGCTCCCCGGGGCCGCCGCCGCCGCGGGGCTCGATCTGCCCGCCGCTGCGGGGAAATACCGCATCGGGTTCCCCCGCGCGATGTACTTCTTCGACCGCTATCCCTTCTGGGGCACCTACCTTAGGGCGATGGGGATCGAGGTAGTGACCTCGAGGGCGACGAACAAAAGAATCGTCCATCAGGGAGTCGAGGCGGTCGTCTCAGAGCCGTGCTTCCCTATACAGGTGGCGCACGGCCATGTCGAGTCGCTCCTCGAGGAGGAGGGTCTCGACAGTATCCTCATACCGAACGTCATCGACGCGGAGACCGATATCCCCGAGATCAACTCGTACGTCTGCCCGTGGGGTCAGACCCTGCCGTTCGTCGTTCGGAGCATGCCGTCGCTTCGCGGCCGCGAAGACTTCATATCTGCGCCGCTCGTCCACTTCCGCGAGGGCGAGAGATATGTCGAGAAGGAGCTGCGCCCCTTCGCCGCGAGGTACGGGATCAGCGGGAAGCGCCACAGGAAAGCGGTCAAGGCGGCCTACATCGCGCAGAAGATGTTCCGCGACGCCGTGCGCGAGCATGGGGCGAAGGCTCTCAGGACGCTCGACGAGACTGGCGAGCAGGGGATAATCCTCGTCGGCCGCCCCTACAACATCGTCGACCGCGAGGTCAACCTCAACGTTCCCGGGAAGCTTCGGGACTACTACGGCACGAACGTGATCCCGATATTCTTCGTCGACATCGAGGGCATCGGCATCCGCGACCTCGGCCCCAACATGTTCTGGAACTACGGCAGGAAGATCCTGCAGGCGGCGCGTTACGCCGCGCAGAGGGAGAACCTGCACCTCATATACATAACGAACTTCAAGTGCGGCCCCGACTCTTACGTGAAACACTTTGCGGGCAGAGCGGCGGTGCGCCCCTATCTCACCCTTCAGTTCGACGCGCACGGCAATGACGCCGGCATAATGACGCGCTGCGAGGCCTATCTCGACAGCAAAGGAGTCCTCAGATGGTGGAACACAAAGGAAACCCCCTCGCGGGAAGGACCCTCTACGTCCCGAGAATGTCTTCCGGAGGAGCGGAGGCCTTCTCTGCGGCCTTCAGGTACCTCGGGATAGAGGCCCGGCCCACGCCGGAGGGCGACGAGAGGACATACGAACTGGCGGGAAAGTGCACCTCGGGCGACGAGTGCCTGCCGGCGCGCGTCACGATCGGCAACTTCCTGCGGGTCATCGAGCAGCCCGGGTTCGACGCGGCTAAGACGGCTTTTTTCATGCCGACCGCCGGCGGCCCCTGCCGTTTCGGCCAGTATTCACCCTTTGCCAGGCAGGTCATGGACGAGATGGGGCACGGAGAGGTGCTGATCGTCTCACCCACGAGCGCCGACGGGTACGCGAGCCTCGGCGAGAACGCGGGCGACGCACTCAAGCTCGGCTGGTGGGGACTGGTCGCCAGCGACGCCTTCCGCAAGATGCTGCACATATACAGGCCTTACGAGACAGTGCCTGGAGCCGCGGACGAGGCTCACGAGAAGTCGCTGAAGATCTTCTGCGACACCCTCTCCGACAGGTCCGAGCCGCTCGGCAGCAAACTCGATTCTCTCGTCGGCGCGATGGAGCAGGCCCGCGATATCTTCCGCGCCGTTCCGGCCGACTGGGAGCGCGAGGTGATGCTCGTCGGAGTGGTCGGCGAGATCTTCTGCCGCCTGAGCACCTTCAGTAACGAGGACCTGATAAGGCGCCTCGAGCCGTTCGGGGCGCAGGCGTGGCTCTCCGACATCACCGAATGGGTCCACTACACCGACAGCGACAATATCAGGAACCTAAAGAGGCTCGGGAAGACCTTCTCGACCGGGATGCTCGGAGCGCTGCTGAAGAGGCGAGTGCAACACGGATACGAAAGGAAGCTGCTCAAGCCGCTGAGCGGCGAGTTCGTCGGGGTGGAGGAGCCCCACGACATCCAGGAGGTCCTCGACCTTGCGGCGCAGTATCTCCCGGTGCAGGGGTCCCACGGCGAGATGGTCCTGAGCGTAGGGAAGGCTATCTACATGTACGAGAAGGGCGCTGACGGCATAATCGACATCAGCCCGTTCACCTGCATGAACGGCATCGTCTCCGAGGCGGTCTACCCGAGGGTAAGCGCCGACCACGGGAACATCCCTATCAGGAACTTCTACTTCGACGGGACCCAGACCGATCTCGAAAACGATCTCGGGATATTCATGGAACTCGTACGCAATTATCATCGTAAGAAGACAAGGAAGCGCATCAGGCGGAATGTGGCCTGAGGCTCCGTTTTTGGTTATTATTCATTCTCCCGATGGCTGTATCGGCTGATCCGGGTGTGTCCGTTTCAAACGCACAGGAGGAGAGATGAGGAGAATCATTCCCGCGGTCGCTCTGGCCGCCCTGTTGTCAGTCCTTTCCGCAGTGGTCCCCGCGATCGCCGGCGATAAGATCGAGGTGAAGCTCGACGCCACCGTGGAGACGCTCGGCAACGGCCTCAAGGTGATCCTCGTCGAGGACCACTCTGTGCCGGTGATCAGCTACCAGACGTTCTTCCGTGTGGGGGCGCGCAACGAGCGTGCCGGCATAACGGGCATCTCGCATTTCATGGAACACATGATGTTCAACGGAGCCGAAAAATACGGCCCGAAGGAGTTCGACGCGATCCTCGAGGCGAACGGCGGCTACTCGAACGCGTTCACCTCTGACGATATGACGGCGTACTACGAGGACATCTCCAGCGACGGGCTCGAGCTCTGCGTCGATCTCGACTCGGACAGGATGAAGTCGCTGGCCCTCGCCCCCAAGTTCATCGTAAGCGAGATGGGCGTTGTCATGGAGGAACGACGCCTGCGCACCGACAACTCGGTGGAGGGACAGATGTGGGAGGACCTCGACGCGCTCGCTTTCAAGGCCCATCCTTACAAGTGGCCGGTCCTCGGCTGGATGTCCGACCTCGAGGCCATCGACCGTGACGACTGCGTGGAGTACTTCCGGACATACTACGCCCCCAACAACGCGATACTGATCATCGCCGGTGACTTCGACTCGAAGAAGGCGATGAAGCTGATACATGAATACTACGACGACATTCCGGCACAGCAGCAGCCGAAAGCGGTCCGCACCGTCGAGCCGCCCCAGATGGGCGAGCGCCGGGGAGAGGTCCACAGGAAGGCTGAGTTGCCGGCCGTGCTGATCGCCTATCACACTCCGGATGTGAAAAGCAGCGACATCTACGCGCTCGATGTCCTCCAGCAGATACTGATCGGCGGGGAGAGTTCGAGGCTCTACCGCAGGCTCGTGCGCGAGACCGAAGCCGCCATGTCCGTGGACGCCTCCTTCCCCTGGAGGGTCGATCCCTACCTCTTCGAATTCGACATAAAGATGAAGCCGGGCCATCCTACGCTCGAGGCCGAGGAGGCCGTCTACGCCGAGCTGGCCGACATCGCGGATAACGGGGTCCTCGAGGAGGAGCTCGCCCGCGCGAAGAACGTCCTCGAGGCCGACTTCGTCAGGTCGATGCAGACGGTAAACGGCAGGGCGAGCAAGATCGGCCGGTACGAGATACTCTTCGGCGACTACCGGGAGATCATGAACGTGCCGGACCGCTACAGGGCCGTGACGGCCGATGAGGTCCGCGAGGCCGCCAGGAAATACTTCCAACGGAATAACAGGACTGTCGTGACACTGGTGCCCGAGGCATAGGAGGGTCATTCGATGAGAAGGATATTACCGGTACTTGTCGCGGCGGTCCTCGTCGCCGCCTCGATGTCCGCCGCGGCGGGCACGAAGGACGTAAAGCTCCCCGCCTACGAGGAGTTCGTCCTGAAGAACGGCCTGAAGGTCTTCATAGTCCCGACGAGCGAGGTGCCTCTGGTCACCATGCGTCTCCTCGTGCCCGCGGGCTCGTGCGCCGATCCGGCAGGCGGCGAGGGACTGGCCGGCATGACCGCGAGACTCCTGCTCAAGGGCGCCGGCGGTATGGGCGCCGAGGAGATCTCCGCCTCGATAGAAGGAGTCGGCGGCAGGCTCGAGGCGTGGGCCGGGCGCGATTACGCGATAGTCTATGGCGATTTTCTCTCTCGCGACTTCGAACTCGGTCTCGGCCATCTCGCCCGCGCCGTGACAAGCCCCGATTTCCCCGGCAGCGAGTTCGAGCGCGAGAAGTCGATGGTGCTGGCCGAGGCGATGAGCGTAAAGGATAACCCGTACGCGCTCGCCAACAGGGAGTTTCTCAGGCTCCTGCTCGGCCCTCATCCCTACGGAAACCCGGTCGAAGGCTATCCGGCCAGCGTCAGTGAGATGAAGCGCGACGACGTGGCCGCCTTCCACAGGAGCCGTTACGTCCCGCAGGGCTCCGTGCTGGCCGTCGTGGGTGATATCGACAAGGAAAAGGCGAAAAAGCTGATAGAGAAGAAGCTCGGCGGCTGGAAAGGCGCGGCACCGGCCGATGGCGGCGTCGTCGCTCTCGAGCCCCGTCCGGCCAAGGTCCGCAGGGTGATCGTTATCGACAAGCCGGACCTCACCCAGAGCCAGATCAGGATCGGTAACATCGCTGCCGGCAGGAACACGCCGGACTATTTCGACCTGACCGTGGCGAACAGCGTCCTCGGCGGAGGGTTCACATCGAGGCTGATGGACGAGATCCGCGTCAACCGCGGGCTTTCCTACGGGGCCAGGAGCGTCCTCGGCCAGTACCGCTACGGCGGTTATTTCGGCATTTACACATATACGAAGAACGCGACACTGCGCGAGACGATCGACGTCGCCCTCGAGCAGGTGAGGCTTATGCGCGACGAGAGGGTCGGCGATGAGGAGCTCGCCGGCTGTGAGCGCTACATATCGGGACTCTTCCCCTTCGACATCGAGACGAACGGCGACATCGCCCAGTGGATGACCGACCTCGAGTTCTACGGCCTCGGCGGGGATTTCGTGGAGAAGTACCGCAGCAGGATCGGCGAAGTCTCTCCGGACGGAGTGGAGCGCGTCGCCAGGGAGTACTTCGGCTACGACGGTAACCTCATCATGGTGATGACGAACTACGGGGAGACGAAGGACCAGCTCGAGGGCCTCGGCGACATAGAGATCATACCGGTCACCAAGATAGAGTGATCACCGGGGAAGAAGACCCATCAGTGTGATCTGTCGCCTCAGTCCCTCCACGAGAGGGACTGGCGAGAAACCCAGATCGGCAGAAGCGGCGGAATGGTCGAAGACCTTGTTTTCGAGCAGGCGCCTGACCTGGGCAGGCTTTACCGGCGCTGAAGGGATCAGGGTCAGGGCGGCCAGGGCCGCCCTGAGCGGTATCGGTATCATCGTGATCCTACGGCCGAGCATATCAGCTATCATCGACACGATATCGCGAAGGGAATGCACGCTTCCGCCTGAGATCTCATAGCTCTTTCCCTCTGCCGCCGGCGAGAGGAGAGAGGCGGTGACACACGAGGCGAGATCAAAAGCGGACACCGGCTGGAAAAGGGATCCGCCTCCTCCGGGCATTGGAATCACCCTCTTTGTCGAGATGTATCTTATGAGTTTCGACATGTTCCTGTCGTACGGAGTGCCGTAGATCATGGTAGGCCGCAGCACCGTCCAGGGGATCCCGGATGTCATGACCCTCTTTTCGGCTGCCTCTATCCTGACGGCTTCCTCCCTGTAGCGGGAAAAAAGCCCCGTCGAGCTGATGACGATGATTCTTCTCGCGCCAGGGCAGGCATCAAGAATCGCTCCCGAATGATATACGGATGATATGTTGATTATCGACCTGTCGCCGTCCCAGGCGCGCGAGACCGACGCCGAATCCCGCGCGTCCCCCTCCGCTGCCCTGACGGGCCAGGCGGAAAGGTCGCCCAGGGGGTCCCCCGGCAGTATGAGGCAGGTCACATCGGCGCCCGCGGCGAGCTCCGACTTGAAAAGATCGTCGAGAAAGGCGCGCCCCGTGTTGCCGGATGCGCCCGTTATGAACAGCCTGGTCTGCATACACTGAATCTCAGCCCGCCGTGACGGTCGTCAGCTCGAACTCGGGCGGATCGAGCATCGTCTTCTTGACGGCGCAGAGGTCGACTGTGTGCAGGAGCGCCTTCTTATACTTCTCGGGGAAGTCCGCCGGGAGCACGATCTCGAGGGTGATCCTTGTCACCCTGTGAGTGGTCGGGTCGCGCTCGTCCCTCTGGACGACCTTTATGTCGTCGAGAGGGATCCCCCTTTTCTCGCAGAAGTAGACCGCGTATATCCCAGCGCAGGAGGCGATAGACACCATGAAAAGGGTGAACGGCGCCGGAGCGCTCCCGTCTCCGCCCGCCATGACGGACTGGTCAGTGATCACATCGAATTCGCCCACCCTGGCGCTTGTCTTCTTGTTTCCGGGAAAAGTCACCGTGATTTCCATCTGAATCCCCCCGTCGAGGTCAAATACGATCATCATGACAAGAAAAAATGCCTGAGGGGGGAGTCGAACCCCCACGAGGTCGCCCTCACTGCGCCCTGAACGCAGCGCGTCTACCAGTTCCACCACTCAGGCATTCTCTTTGCAGGTAAGTACAATAATTAAAGCCGGATAGTTTGTCAAGACCGCCGTATTGACGTAGATTCTTGCACATTCAGGCGTATGGGCGTAATATGTCGCCAGTTATGTTGCCAGTGGTCCTGAACGAGGAGGAAAAGATGGCCAGGCTTCTCATTGTTCTCATGTCTATCATGCTTATCGCCGGCTGCGCGCGGGATTATACGAAGGAGATCGATCTCGAGACCGACAAGGCCGAGGACGCCGATTACACGAGCGCCGACCTTACCCGGATAGCCGAAGAGATGGTCATGTCGATACAGGCCGACCATTTCTATACCAGCTACATGGCCGAGCATGGCGGCCAGAAACCGGTCATGATACTCGCCCGCAGCCTCGAGAACAACACGGACGAGCATATCGAAACCAGGATGATCCTCGACAAGATCCGCACCGCGCTCATAAGGGACGGCGTGGCGCAGTTCGTAGACGACAAGGCGTTCGATATGGCACTCGACCAGCTCAACATGCAAGCTACCGACCTCTACGACAACACCAAGGCCGCTCAGCTCGGCCGGTTCGTCGGGGCGCACTATATAATGCGCGGATCGATTGGCAACATCCGCAAGATCGATGGCCGCGAGACGAGGAACTACTACAACATCACGATGACGATCGTCGACATCGAGACCCTCCTGATAACCTGGACCGACGAGGTCGAGTACAAGCGGGCAAGCACGAAAAGCTCGATGCGCTTATAGGCGCCGGGAGCCGGAACGATGACGAGGAAGGCCGCCATCACGGCCCTCGCAGTCCTTGCGGCCGCGGCGGGTTGTGCCACCTATACCGCCCGTATGAGCGATACGGGCATTCTATACTACGACGGCGAGTACGGTCGAGCGATAGACGAGCTCGACAAGCTTGCTCGGTCCTCGTCCAACGAGGACTTGTACCTCTATCTGCTCGAGCGAGGCAAGGTGCGCCTCGCCGCGGGGATGTACGACTCTGCGATAGTCGACATGCGGGCCGCCGAGAATCGCTTTGACGAGATAGAGGGAACGGCCTCTGTGGGCGAGATCGTCTCCCAGTCGATCGTCAGCGACGCGAGCAAGGAATACAAGCCGGAGCCTTATGAGAAGATCCTGCTCAATACTTATCTGCTACTCTCCTATCTCGAGTCGGGGGATATGGAGGGAGCGTATGTGGAGCGGAACCGCGTCATCATGCGCCTCGGTCAGTACCTTGGCCCCGCCGTCGCGGGGAGCGACTCTCTTCTAGATGTTCCATTCGCGAGGTACGTCGCCGCGGTGCTCTATGAGAACGAGGGGAAGCTCGACGATGCGAGGATAGAGTACGACCGTGTTGCGGAGCTCTTTCCGGAGGCCGTCACCTGGGCGCCTAACGCGCACCTGACGGAGATGGTGGTATTTGCCGAGATGGGAAGGGCACCGGTAAAGGTATCGCGAGAGATCAGGGGGTATTTCGCGAAAGTCAACGGCCGGACTTTCGGGTACTTCGCGCTCCCCGGAGGCGGCGGCCAGTATGTATACCCCGTCTCCTCCGCGCTTCTTACCGGGGACGCCAGGCTGGGGACGGTCTTCACCTTCGCCTTCCCCGATTACGTCCGGATGCCGAGGGTCGCCGTCCTGTGCCGCCCCGTCGTGGACGGAGTCGAGGCGGGCACGGCCGTCACGCTCGACGATCTCGAAAGGACGGCGATGGAGGCGTTCAGAAGGGACCTGGGAAAGATCCTTTTGAGGTCGGCGCTGCGGACATACCTGCAGATACTAGCCCAGAACAAGCTCGACGGCGATGCGGGCCGGATCGCCTCGGTCGTGGCCAAGATATTCTCCGCGGTCGAGACAGCCGACACGAGGTCGTGGCAGACCCTTCCCGCGGAGATCGCCGTTTTCAGGATGGAAGTGGCGCCGGGACCGCACGAAGTAGTGCTGAGATATTATGATCGGGGCGGAAGGATGGTCGGAGAATCGGGGTCCCTGAAGGTCTGGGTGGAGGAAGGAAAGAAGGAGATCGCCTGGATGCCCGGCCCTCCGTAGGCCGGCGCCTTCCGGGGGCCGTCACATCTCCCCGAGGATGGTCCTCGCCGAATCCGCGTATACCCCTCCGAGGGACGCGGTCTTCTCCAGCCACATCCTCGCCTCCCTGTCGTTCCCCTGCGAGAGATGCATCAGGCCTAGGTACCATGAATATGTCTCGTTCATCGGCTCTTCCGTCGCGGCGCTCGTGACGAAAAGGATCCCCTTTACGGGGTATCCGCGGTAGAACTCGGAGAGGCCGAGGATCAGCTCGAGGTTGGGGGGCATCACGTCGAACCTGCCCTCGCTGATTCCTGAATGGATGAAGAACCGCGCCCGCGTGAGGAGCCTCGCCGTCTCCTCGTACCTCTTCCTGCCGAACGCCTCGGTCGCGCCCGCTATGATCGTATCGATCTCGGCGAAACCGACGTACGGTATGCCGGCCGTGGCGGGGGGGCTTATCTCGACGCTGCCGGCCCTGTCGTTTCCATTGCCGAGGATCAGCAGGGCGGCGATGATCCCGAGGGCAACTATGGGGAGGCCCCAGGTCAGCGCCCGGAACGCCGGATGGTATTGTCTCTTCCCCTTGTCGTCAGTCATCTTATACCTTGCCAGCGGTCATCCTCTCTGGTACTTTTCGCCTGACCGAGTCTGGCTGAAAATCTGCGGCCAGTCAACGCTGATGTGTGTCTTTTTCGCCGTTTTCCCCCAGACGGGCGAACGGCGGGTCGGCGGCGGTGTACCATAGTAATGAAGATAGTCTGCACGAACAGAAAGGCAAGGCGGGATTACGAGATCCTCGAGACGATGGAGGCAGGCGTGGTCCTCCAGGGGACCGAGGTCAAAAGCCTGCGCGGGGGCGGAGCACATCTGAAGGACTCATACGCCGCCATCGAGGGGGAGGAGCTCTTCCTCTACAACGCCCACATCGCCCCGTACGAGCAGGGGAACAGGTTCAACCACGAGCCCCTCAGGACGAGGAAGCTGCTGATGCACGCCAGAGAGATCCACAGGCTCCTCGGGAAGATCCAGGAGAAGGGGCTCACCCTGATCCCGCTGAAGCTCTATTTCAACGACGCGGGGAAGGTCAAGGTGGAGCTGGGGCTGGCGAAGGGCCGCAGGGCGTACGACAAGAGGCGCGAGATCGCCGACCGGGACGCGAAAAGAGAGATGAGCAGAGCGCTCAAGGACGAGGAACGCAAATAGTGGGTATTAAACGGCACATACCGGTCCTGGCGGCATTCCTCGCCGCCTCGGTGATCCTGGCGGCGGCGGCGTGGGCTAACGACCCGGAGAAGGTCGAGCCGGTGCGCACGCTCGGCGTGGTCTACGGGGACGGACGGGCGACTGAAAACGTCCCCCTCTACCGTCTCGCCGAGCCGAGCGAAGAGCTCTTCATATCGGCGTACGATATCGCGAGGATATTCAGGGCGACCCGGTACTGGAACGCAGGCGCGAGAAAGCTCGTCCTGCGCGTGGAGAGCCATTCATTCATGCTGACGATCGACACCAGGGTGGTGGTCGTCGATGACGAGCCCGTCCTGATAAGGATCCCCGTCTCGTACGCCAATGGGTCTGTGATGGTGCCTCTCGAGTTCGTTTCGAGCATACTCGCCCCGATGACGCTCGAGCAGATAGAGCTCGACGAGGAGAGGCTCGTGATGACGATCGGGTCGCCGCGCTACAATATCACGTCGGTGGATTTCGAGGAGGGCGAGGACGGGACAAGGGCGGTGCTGACGCTGACCGAGGAGCTTCTCTACCATGTCGACAGCGAGACCCCGGGCCTGCTGAGGCTTAAGATATATGGAGGCCGGCTTAACACGCTGAAGATCGACGCGACAGAGGGCCTCGGCCTCTTCAACCGCGTACGGGCCGAGCAGACCGAGCACGACTCGTATCTCTTCTTCGACGTCGACAGGTCGGCTGAGACCTTCCGCGTCGAGTTCACCGGGCCTTCCGCGGACGGCCGGAGAAAGCTGGTGATCCATGTCGAGAAGGGAGAGCTTCCCGAGATCCCGGATGTCGACTACGCCGGCCGCAGGATGACGGAGATCCTGGACGACTCCCGCAGGACCGGCAGGCGGAAGATCGTGCGCGTGGCGATCGATCCCGGGCACGGCGGCATCGACAAGGGCAAGACCGGTCCGACCGGGCTGATGGAGAAAGAGGTCAACCTCGACATCGCCATGAAGCTGCGAGACCTCCTTGTCAGCGATTACGGAATGGAAGTGATCATGACCAGGACAGAGGACGTGCTGGTCCCCTTGATGCGCAGGGCCGAGATCGCCAACTCGGAAGGGGCCGACATATTCGTAAGCATTCACTGCAACGGCTGGTTCCATCCTGACGCCGGCGGCTACGAGACATTCTTCCTCTCCCAGGCAAAGACCGAGGAGGCTACAAGGCTCGCGATGGAGGAGAACGCCTCGATGCAGTTCGAAGGAACCGGCGTGAGCCCCGAGGAACTCGACGACCTCGGTTTCATGCTGTGGGACATGGTCCAGAACGAATTTGTCACAGAGAGCAGCGAGCTCGCCGAGCTGATACAGAGAGAGCTGGGCGATGCCGTCGAGATAAGGAACAGGGGAGTCAAGCAGGCCGGGCTTATAGTCCTGAAGGGTTGCAGGATGCCCGCGGTGCTGGTCGAGGCTGCCTTTCTCTCCAATCCCCATGAAGAGAGGCTGCTCGCCGACAGGCGGTTCCGCGAGGAAGTCGCCCGCGGGATAGCTGAGGCGATACAGAGATACCGCGCAAGGTCCTCCGGGCCGGGCGCTGGGGAGTGAGGAAAACGGACCTCGGCAGGAAGATAGTCGCCGTCATCATCATTCTCGCGGCCGTGATCACCTCGGTCTACGGGATCCGGCGATGGGCGGCCCGGGAGAAGGGAGAGATCCCCGGCATCCAGCAGGTATCCGAGGAGACAAGGAGCGTCACACTCTACTTTGCCGGGCGCGACGCCGACGGCCTGGTAGCCGAGACCAGGGAGATCCCTGTCAGGGAGGGGATCGTCAACGAGGTCAAGGCCGTCATGGCAGCCATGCTCGCGGGGCCGGAGGACGGGGGCGCGGTCTCGGCGATCCCGATGGGGACCGCCATCCTCCAGGTATTCTGGGTCGAGGATACGGAGACCCTCTATCTTGATTTCAATAAGGGCATAACGACAGGCGACGGCAGCACCGCCGAGTACTACACGATAACTACGATAATCAGGACAATAGGCGCGAATTTCCCGCAGGCGGGCAGGGTGCAGCTGCTTGTAGAGGGATACCCGGTCGAGACGCTGGCGGGGCATTACGGCGTCAGCAAGCCTATAGACATCAGGAAATGGAGGTAGCCCGGCGACCGTGGCGCCGGCAGGAACAGATGGATGGCGGAAGAGACAGGCCGATCGGCGTATTCGACTCCGGCGTAGGCGGGCTCACCGTCGTCAGGGAGCTGATGGCGCTTCTCCCGGGCGAGGACATCGTCTATTTCGGCGACACCGCGAGGGTGCCTTACGGCACGAAGAGCGCGGAGACGGTCGTCAGGTTCGCCCGCGAGGACCTCGCGTTCCTAAGGAGCAGGGACGTGAAGCTGATCATCGTCGCGTGCAACACCGCCTCCTCCATCGCTCTCCCTCGGCTCGCCGACGAGGCGGACATACCGGTGATCGGCGTGCTGCTCCCCGGCGCGAGGGGAGCCGCGGCGGCGACGCGCAACGACCGGGTCGCGGTCATAGGCACGACCGCTACGATAACCACTGGGGCCTACGAGAAGGCCCTCCACGACATATACAGCGGGCTCGAGATCATGTCGCGCCCCTGCCCCCTCTTCGTATCGCTGGCGGAGGAAGGCTGGGTCGACGACGAGGTCGCGCTGATGGTCGCAAGGCGCTATCTCGAGCCTCTGGCGGAATTCGGGGCGGATACGCTCGTGCTGGGCTGCACCCATTATCCCCTGCTCAAGGGCGTGATCTCCAGTGTGATGGGCGGTGATGTCGTCCTTGTCGACTCGGCGACGGAGACCGCTGCCGAGGTAAAAGAGACGCTCGCGTCATCGGGCCTCCTTTCGGAAAACGACTCGGGGGGGCAGATCTATGTCTACCTGAGCGACATCCCATACAGGTTCAGGGAGGTCGGTGAGAGGTTTCTCGGGCGGCCGATCGAGAGCGTAGAGCAGGTGGCGGGGCCAGGCGGTGAAGAAAGAGAGGACCGATGCCGAGACATGACGGCAGGAAGAGCGGCGAGCTCAGAGCGATAACGATAAAGAGAAGGTTCATAAGCAGCGCTGAAGACTCGGTCCTCTTCGGGATGGGGCGCACCAGGGTCCTCTGTACCGCCACGGTCGAGGACGGCGTCCCCTCATTCCTCAAGGGGAGCGGCAGGGGCTGGATAACAGCCGAGTACGGCATGCTCCCGCGCTCGAGCCCGCAGAGGATTTCGCGCGAGTCGGTGAAGGGAAGGGTCAAGGGGCGGACGCAGGAGATACAGAGGCTGATCGGCCGCTCGATTCGGGCCGGCGTCGACCTGGAAAAGATAGGCGAGAGGACGATAACGGTCGACTGCGACGTCCTCGAGGCGGACGGTGGAACACGCACGGCGTCGGTCAGCGGCGGATTCATGGCGGTCGCCTCGGCCCTGCGCCGGCTCAGGATCGCAGATGGCGCGATCGATTCCTTTGTGGCCGCGGTGAGCGTCGGTATCGTCGGCGGCAGGACGGCCCTCGATCTCGACTACGTCGAGGACTCGTCGGCCGAGGTCGACATGAACGTGGTGATGAACGGGCGCGGCGAGTTGATCGAGATACAGGGCACTGCCGAGAACGGCACCTTCACCGAGAAGGATCTCGGCAGGATGCTCAAAGCGGCCCGAAAAGGGATCGGCGCGATAGTCAGGGAACAGAAAGCGGGGCTCCGCTGGAGATGAAGATAGTAGTGGCATCCCGCAACGCCGGCAAGTTCGCGGAGATCTCCGGCATCCTCTCCGGCTCGGGACTGGAGCTCGCCGGCCTGGGCGGCTTTACCCCCTATCCGGAGCCGGAGGAGACAGGAGCGACTTTTCTCGAGAACGCTGTGATAAAAGCACGGGCGGCACACGCCGCCACGGGCCTTCCGGCGCTGGCCGATGATTCGGGGCTGGAGGTCGATGCCCTCGGCGGCGCGCCGGGGATCCGTTCGGCCAGGTACGGCGGCGACGGCCTGAACGACGCGGGAAGATACATGAAACTGCTCGAGGAGCTCGAGGGGACGCCGGAAAAGGAGAGGTCCGCGCGGTTCCGGTGCGTGATGGTCCTCTACCCCGCGCCTGGCGGGGACGGAGGCGCGCTCGTCACAGAGGGGATCCTCGAGGGACGCATCACGAGGGAGCCGGCCGGGGAGAACGGGTTCGGCTATGACCCGGTTTTCTTTATCCCCGGGGCGGGAAAGACGGCTGCGGAGATGACGCCCGAGGAAAAGAACTCGATCAGCCACAGGTACCGGGCGCTCGTGGAGATGCGAGCGATGCTGGGCCGCGGCGGACGGCCACTCGAGTGAACGGCGCCGCGCCGCGGCAGGAAACGGTCCGACGAATAATCATCGCTCCGGCCGTGTATATCATGAGGCAGTTCACTGCGGCTGATATATATACAGAGTACAAGGAGGACGCGATTTGCTCTCGATAGAGAATGTCACGAAGAGGTATGAAGGGCATACCGCCGTCGACGATCTCTCCCTCACGATAGAGCCGGGAGTGGTATACGGGTTGCTCGGGCCGAACGGCGCTGGCAAGACGACGACGATCCGGATGACGATGGGCATCATCGAGCCCGACGAGGGGAAGATAGAGATATTCGGCGAGCCCTTCAGCGAGTCCATGAAGGAGAGGATCGGGTACCTGCCCGAGGAGAGGGGCATGTACCGCAAGATGAAGGTCCTCGATCACATCATCTTCCTGGCCGAGATAAAGGGAGTGCCCGCCAGGACCGCGGCAGAGCGGGCGAAGCGCTGGCTCGAGCGCGTCGACCTGGCCGGTTGGGAGGACAAGCCCGTCGAGGCCCTCTCGAAGGGGATGCAGCAGAAGATACAGTTCATATCGACGGTCATCCACGAGCCGCAGATGGTGATACTCGACGAGCCGTTCACGGGCCTCGACCCGATCAACACTCAGCTTCTCAAGGACGTCATCATCGAGATGAAGGACGAAGGGCGCACCGTGATCCTCTCGACCCATCTGATGGACCAGGTCGAGAAGCTCTGCGAGAGGATCTGCCTGATAAACAGGGGCCGGAAGGTTCTCGAGGGCGGCCTTGCCGACATAAAGATGAGGTTCAGCAAAAACGTCGTCGCGATGAGGTACTCGGGTAGCGCGAGCGAGCTCGAGAGCCACCCGGACGTCGAGAAGATCGGTGAGTTCGGCCAGGGCCTCTCGGTCACCCTCGCGGAGGGCGCGGACCCCTCGAGGATGCTGCGCTACGCGCTCGATCACGGTCGGGTAGACAGGTTCGAGGTCGGCGAGATGTCGCTGCACGACATCTTCATAGCCCAGGTCAGGGCGAAGGGGGGTGAGCTCGATGAAGAAAATGCTGCTCGTGGTAAGGCGTGAGTATCTCGATCGAGTGAAGAAGAAGAGCTTCCTCATCGGGACGATCCTGGGCCCGGTCCTGATGGGCCTGCTTATATTCGCCCCGGCCCTTCTGTTCAGGCTATCCCCGGAGACGCAGACTTCGGTCACCGTCATCGACCTGACCGGGAAAGTATTCGAGCAGATGAAGGCCTCGCTCTCCGACACGCTCGGCGACGGCACACCGAAATTCCGCTTCTCGAAGTACGAGACGGACGAGGCAGGCCTCGACGAGGCGAAACGAATGCTCAATTTCGAGGTCGAGAACGACGCGATCGAGGGCTACCTGGTAATCCCCGCCGACATCATCGATTCGGGAAAGGCCTCGTTCTTTGGAAAGCGCATCGGTGACATAAAGACGCTCGAGCGCCTCGAGAGCGCGCTGAGCAATGTCGTCATCGGGATGAGGCTCTCATCGAGAGGGCTCGATTACAGTGAGGTCAAGGGGCTGGTAAAGACGGTTGACCTCGAGACTATGCAGGTCACCGGGAAGGGTGAGGAGAAGCGCGGCGGGTTCGATTTCGTCTTCATGTCGAGCTTCCTCTTCATAATGCTGCTCTATATGACGATACTAATGTGGGGGGTCGCGGTCGAGCGGTCGATCATCGAGGAAAAGAACAACCGCGTGATCGAGGTGCTTCTCTCCTCGCTCAAGCCGGAGGACCTGCTCTTCGGCAAGATATTCGGCATCGGCGCCGTGGGGCTGACGCAGTACGCTATCTGGGGGCTGTTCGGGACGATAATGACCGCCTACGGCCTGACCATGGGCGGCCCCGTGGCCGAGTTCGCCGGGAACCTTTCCTTCGCGACGCTCGGGTTCTTCATTCTATACTATCTTCTCGGGTTCCTTTTCTACGCGACGATGTTCGCAGGCATAGGATCGGTGTGCAACACCGACCAGGAGGCGCAGCAGATGCAGACTCCGGTCGTACTCTGTCTCGTCTTCACCATCCTCCTGCCGATGATGGTCATCCAGAGGCCGGACAGCACCTTCGCCACGGTGATCAGCCTGATACCGTTTTTCACCCCGATAGTGATGTTCATGAGGATAAACGTGCTGATGCCTCCCCTCTGGCAGATAGCGCTGAGCATCGTCCTGATGGTCCTCGCCATAAGGATCGCCGGAACCCTGGCCGCGAAGATATTCCGGACGGGTATCCTGATGTACGGGAAGAAACCGGACGCGAGGGAGATCCTCAAATGGCTTAAAAGGGCCTAGGCGCAGGAGGGATCGAGAAGCCATGATAGATAAACTAACCGAGATATACGAGGAGTTCAAAAAGCAGGGGGTCGCCGACCCCCTGCGCGAGACATTGCGGCTCGCCGATCTTGTTTCGGGCGGGGCCCTCAGGCGTGCCGATCCGTCCCTTCTCGCGAGGGGGCTCGATCCGGCGGGCATCGCCAGGGAGAGGGCCTCGGGAAAGCCGCTCGAGTATATCCTCGGGGTGGCTCCGTTCCTCGGGGAGCTGCTCGAGTGCCGCGAGGGCGCGCTCATCCCGCGCGAGGAGACGGAGCTTCTCACCCTCACGTGCATCGATTTCATCGAGAGGGAGCGTGAGGCGGGCGTAACGCGCCCGAAGATCATCGAGCTCGGCACGGGCAGCGGCAACATCGCGGTCCTTCTCGCGTTGAAGACCGAAGGCGCGGAGATCTACGCCTCGGACATCAGCGAGGAAGCGGTCGGGATCGCCTTGTCGAACGTGGAGAGATGCGGCGTTGCCGGCAGGGTGACCTTGCTCAGCGGCGACATGTTCGAGCCGATGAGGGGAAAAGGCCTCGAAGGGGCCGTCGATCTCGTCGTATGCAACCCGCCCTACATACCTTCAACGTCGGTCGACAGGCTCGACCCCCAGATCGTCGAGCACGAGCCGAGAGTGGCTCTGGACGCCGGGGCCTACGGGCTCGACATATTCCAGCGGCTGATAAAGGGGGCCCCAGAGTTTCTCCGGCCCGGGGGGATGCTGGCCTTCGAGATCGGCGCCGGGCAGGAGAAGCTCGTGTCGAGGCTGTTGAGCAAGGCGGGCGACACGTATCAGTCGATCGGGCGGATCGACGACGGCGCCGAGGTCCGCGTGTTAACCGCGATCCGCATATAGAAAGATCCCCGCGCAGGGCGGGGATCTCACGTCATCCAGATATATGTAAAGAACCTAGAACTTTATGATTCCGTAGTCCACCCTGACCTGCCAGTACTTGAACATCGGGGCGTCGCCCGGCGTGGTGAACATGTGGTACTCGAATTCGAAGCTCACACCGGTCGTAAGTATGAACCAGTAGTCGAGCCCGATTCCGATCGAGCCGCCGTATTCCGTCGTGTTCTCAGAGACGCCGCCGACAGAGTGTCCTCCCAGCCTGCTGATCGTGTTGTAGACTCCGCCCGCAGCCGCCACGTTGAATTGAAGCATCGGGCTGATCGTGAAGTAGTACCGTCCCTTCAGAAGGATCGGGAGGATGCTCAGCCTCTCGGTGAAGTCTCCGCCCCCCTCGTCCTGAGCGGAGGACACCGTGTACTTGTAATAGTGGACTATGTCGTACCCGGCGGCAAATCCGAGACAGAACTCGTTGTTCAGCATCTTGCCCGCGAAAAAGTCCACTCCGACAAACCCGTTCTGGGCGTCGTCGACCATCGCCTTGTTGTAGGCGCCGCCGATGTATATGACGGCCTTGTCGGCGTTCGCCTGACCGAGGACCGGCACGGCGAAGAGCAGGGCGGTCAGAGACAGCAA
>Ga0315542_1000674_pt1 | contig 21687 bp, 20 predicted proteins | sample SalMarSW160120MG_FD_202541 | JGI IMG/M metagenome (GOLD analysis project Ga0315542, IMG submission 202541) | Salt marsh sediment microbial communities from the Plum Island Ecosystem LTER, Massachusetts, United States - Salt Marsh Sediment SW1601-20 ... | reverse complement strand
AAGGTTGCTGATATCCCCAATGCTGCCCATGGTAGCAAAGACCTCTTTGACTATCTGGTGGGTGAGGAAAATGTAATATGCGGGATCGGTGAGCGAAAGGTCATTGTAAGTGAGCACGCGCAGGCCGAGGCTGACCTTGGCCTGGATCGGATTGAGACTGGTATCGTAGGCTTCCTCGTTGATCGTGAATTCGGTCAGGCGCACCGGCACGACGCGCTGCGGTCCCCAGACGAATAGGGTCAGCGGTCCCATGGGTGGAATCACTTCGATGGTCCCGAGGCCCAAAAGGACGGTATTGGTGATGACCAGCGCGCTTTTAGGATAGACAAGCATCTCCAGGGCTGAGAGCTGGGGATAGATGCCTAGTGACTGGGCGAGATCATCGCCCTTTTCGAGCCGGTCGGCCGCGTCCAGCTCGATTTCGAGCTTGATCGTCTCGATGGGCGCGCCTTTGAGGCGTTGGGTCTCGAAAATCGAGCCCTCGCTGCCGGAGTTCTGGGGCTGCAGGGTACGGGTCATCTTGAGCGGGTTGTATTGGAAGACGATAATGCTGGCGACAGGGTTGGCAGCATCGATGCCGATCAAAGCACCTTTGATGGTCTTGGGTGAGCCGGGGAAGTCAGTCATATCGCTGTGTCCTTATCCATTTTCCTCAGGCAGCAAGCTCCGCAGCCATTCCTTGCGCGCCGCAGTCGCCGGTGATGCCGCCAGGAGTTCTTCCAGCTCCTGGCGACCCGAGCGCGATTTAGGGAATCTTTCGGCCAAGATTTGCTCGACGAAAAGCATGGCGCGCTTTTCAATATGCCGGAGTTGATATTGCAGATCGTACCACCTGGCATAATCCTTGCTCGCCTTCAGCGCTTGCACGTATCGAGCCCTTTGATCCGGATCCGGGATGGTCTCAGGATCCACCTGCCCGGAGGTATAAGCGATCCCCTGCATGGAGGGTGGCACCGTCCCTTCCACCGGCTTAGCAGCCGCATCCCACTTCGGATCGATCATCCGGTCCAGCGTTATCAAGAAGCGCAGCCAGTGTGAGACGGCTTGCCGGCGAGCAGTCGCATCCCAGGTCAAAATGTCCCGGTCGAAGGCCTGGATATTCTCCAAGGCCTGGTAAACCAGCTCGGGATCCTGTTCTTTCTCGAGTGCATCTAATTTCTGCGCCAGGAGTTCTGCGGTTCCATTCATCGTACTCCTCAGCAATGCCCGGATGGGCAAACCGGGATCAGGCTGGTTGCAGCGGCCACAGTGGTGGCTCCATTCGCGCCTCCCTTGTTGGTGGTCAGCGTGGTGCCATCGGCGGCCACTGCATGGGTTTGAATTACGGTAGCAAACCGGCGGAAGGCCCCTGTGCCCACCTTATATTCATAAGGGATGGAGAGCGTCAGAGATCCCGCTGCAAATGGAGCAGCCGTGCAGCAGTCCCCCGAGATCGCACAATCACCAAGCACGGATTTGGTCCCCTTTCCGGCTGCGACCGTATCGGTAAGCGCTTTATCTGGACATGGATTCCCACCCCCTCCGGCGCCACAGTGGCCGCCGCTCGCCGGATTGCACGAGAAAACCCCGGGAGTAGCGGCTCCGGCGACATCGATCTCGCGATAGCGCGCGTTATGGAAGTTCACGGTATCCGGTAGTAAGAATACATCCATAAGTATGCCTGAATCTGGCCGGCCCACGTGATGGTTGACGACCGATCCCGCAACGCGATCCATAAAGACGCTGGTCGGGGCGACGATCTCAAAAGCAATCCTGGCTCCCCCACCGGTTACAACCACTGTTTGGGCGGTGTCCGGTGCCGTCAGAACGACCGTGGCGCCGGTGAAAGTATTCAAGGTCCCGGCTGTCGTAGCCCAGGTAACGCTGCCCGCCGAGTGGGTCAGTTTGACATCTTCACCCACGCCGATTTTCGTTCGGTTACGCGGCGCTGGGGAGGCGAGTACAGTTTGGCTGGTGATGGTGGCTGCCGGAGGTGCCGGAGCGGGGCCGGGCCCTGGCGGCGCAGGTGCCGGAGGCGGGGGACCGGGCACGGGCTGGGTGGTGATGATCGCTCGCCGGTTCTGAGAGGGGTTTGTGGTCGAAAACTCGGTCGATTCGCCGTGAGCAAACGTGCTGATCTTATCCGCCGGGATACCCTGGGCGACCAATTCGGCCTTGACAGCCTCCGCCCGATCACAGGAAAGCTGCCAGTTTACGTCTTGAGGGCCATCCACGCTGGCCCACCCATCGACGATCACATTGTCCCTTGATCCGGCGGCGACCCATGCGTGTGCGAAAGCGGTGATCGCCGGACGCTGCGCGGCTGTGACTGCAGAGGATGAATTGCCGAAAAAGATATCTGTACCCGGCATATGGCCCGGCCCGGCCGTAAGCGTGCAGGGACCGAGGAACAGCAAGAACGGTGCCTGGGTGATATCCGCCTGGCGTTGCAGCCCGCTGATCGCCGGCCCGCCAGTGAGGCGGGTTGGAGCGATAGAACGCTTTGCGAGCACGCGGTCAGCCTGTGCATCCGCTTCTCTTTCGTAGCGGTCGCCGGGATCGCGGACCGTTAAAGCATTTGCTGTCTGTACACTGCCAGAAATTCCTCCCGCTTGTTGAATCGTGTGGGTCAACTCGTGGGCCAATAGCCTTCGCCCGGCGCTCGTGTCCGGCGCGTAACGACTACTGTTAAATACGATATCCTGCCCGACCGTATAGGCCAGCGCATTTACCGCGCGGGCAGACCTGGCCGCTTGCACGCCGGTATGTACTCGCACCTGGCTGAAGTTGTGGCCAAAACGCGGTTCCATGAAGGCGCGTGTGGCCGGGTCAAGCGGCCGGCCGGGAGCGCGTAAAACGTCGTGCACAATCGCGGGGACCGATTGGGCGTCAGACCTACTCTTTCCCCCGTGGGACGCACGCTCGAGGGGATAGCGTTGCAAGTCCCTGCGTTTCTTTTTACACTCCTCGCATTCACCACTATCAGCGATATGCTGCCCGCAGGCGCATTGGCGCTGCAGAGAGTTGTTGCCGGGCAATTTGGCGATATTCTTTTGCTGGCAGGTTACTGCTGCGAGCTCAGTCATTGTTCAATACCTCCGTACACCGCGCGCGCAATCTGCTGTCCCAATGTAGCCGGGTCACCCCCGGCGCTCACCTGGATCGTCCCGCCGCGTAATTCGCGAATTGCGCCGCCCCTGGTCAGGCCAGATGCCAGCCCCTGCTCGCTCAATAGACGGCCAAGCTCCATTTCCAGCGCGCTCTGTAAAGCCGGGCGCTGTTGCGGGGAGACCTCGATACCATCCAGGATCAAATTTTCGATGCGCAAATTGATATTCATCATTCAAGATCATCCAAAAAGATTAACCGCAAAGTTCACGAAAAGGCTTCCAAGTATGTCACTGCGAGCAGTTTTTGCGAAGCAGTCTCATCGCAGGTCGGGGGATTGCTTCACTTCGTTCGCAATGACATGACAAATTATTAATGACCATTCCCATTCTCCGCCTTCTTTTCAAACTGGAATAAACCTTCATTCACCGGTTGGCCCATTTTGCGGAACTCGGCCCGCGCCGCTTCCAACACCAGGGGCATGTTCACCCGCCCGCCGGCTTTGGCAGCCAGGAAGGCAGCGCTCAAGGCGATGTTGTGGATATTGCCGCCGGTCAGATTCAGCCGGGACAGGAAGCTGTAATCCAGGCCATTGACCGGCGTCTGGGCAGGGAAGCAGCGCTGCCAGATCCGCGCCCGGTCCTCACGGCCGGGGAATGGGAAATTGACGATGAAGCGCAGGCGGCGCAAGAAAGCCTGGTCCAGGGCGTTCTTCATATTGGTGGCCAGCACCGCCAGGCCGCGATAGGCCTCCATGCGCTGCAGTAAATAATTGATCTCAATATTGGCATAGCGGTCGTGACTGTCCTTGACCTCGCTGCGCTTACCAAACAGAGCATCGGCCTCGTCAAAGAACAGGATCGCCCCGCCATCCTCCGCCGCATCGAACATGCGCCGCAGGTTCTTTTCCGTCTCACCGATATATTTGCTGACCACTGCCGAGAGATCGATGCGGTACAGGTTCAGGCGCAGATCGTTGGCGATCACCTCGGCCGCCATGGTCTTGCCCGTGCCGCTCTCACCGGCAAACAGGGCGCTGATGCCCAGGCCGCGGTTCATCTTCAGGCGGAAGCCCCACTCGTCGTAAACCTTGCTGCGCTGCTCCACCTGGTCGGCGATCTGGCGCAGCAGGGCCAACTCGTGGTCCGGCAGGACGATATCGTCCCAGGTGGCCTTGGTCTCGATGCGCGTGGCGAGCACGTCCAGGCGCGGGCGGGTGCGCATCAGGCAGATATTCCAGACCCGCTCTGCCAGGTCGACCTCCCCATCAGGATCGGAGGCCTCGATATCCTGGGCTACCTGCTGGATGAACGGCAGATTGAGGTTGAACTGCCCTGCCAGCCTGGCGGGCAGCTCGCCGACCCCCTCTCCGAGCATTCCGGCCCAGGCCTGGCGCTGCTCTGCCGGCGTGGGCTTGCTCACATCCAGGATGGCGTTCCCGGAACCCAGGCCCAGCCAGACTTCACGGGTGGCCAAAATAAAAATGCCCTGGCTGCGGGATAAGAAGCGGCGTAAGGGCGATGTCTCGCCGCCCTTTTCGGTCTCCTGGCGCTCGTCGATTTCCTGGGCATCCAGGTACAGGCCAACCGGCAGCAGTCTGCTCTCACGCTCCCACAGGCGGGCCAGGCTCTCTACTTCCCCAGTTTGGGCGGGCAGCGACTCAGCCGGCAGGCGGAAGAGAGTCAAACCGATGCGGGCGGCGGCGCGCCGGGCGATCAACTGCTTGCTGACCGCATCCGGACCGACCAGTTGAACGATGGGCGGACGGCCATCCCCGGAGAGTTGCTGGAAAGCGCGGGCAATGATGCCCGCCAGCGCATCTTGCGAAGGGGGCAGAGCCTCCGGCGTCTCAGAGAAATCATCGCCATCCAGGGCCACATCGAAAGGGATCAGCAGGGGTGTCAGGCGGTCATCCAGGTAATTGAGGCCTTTCAGGTAGTTGACGATGCGCTCGTCAGCACGCAAGGGGCTGGTAGTCAGCGGTTGGGCGCCGGGCTGGTTGATCTCGATCAGGCGCCAGCGGCGCAGCGGCCGCTCCGGAGAGAGAGCCTCCCAGGCGGGGTCAGCGAATAAGGCCATCGCCAGGGCAAAGGTGGGGTGCGGCAAGTTGGGGTTGCCCTGGGCCTGGGCGCACAAACCGGCGATGCGGGTGTCCAGCTCCACCGCAGCACACAGCAGCAGGATCTCGCGCTCGAACTGCGTCAATCCCAGGCGCTGGCCAAGGATATGCAGGGCGGGCGGTGGATCGATCTGCGCCGCCTCGGCCATGCGCTCAGCGGCGCGCTCCACGTCTCGGTCGTGAGCCTCTTCCTGGTCGGAAGGTTTCCAGCGGAACCACCTGCCGTCCGCAGCGGACCTGGTCTCCAGTGGGCCGCGCTGGCGCTCCAGGCGTTGGCGCACCCAGTTGACCCCGGCCGCTAAGAATTCATCATTGGCACTTTGCCAGGTCTCGAGCTCGCTCATCAGGTAATGGTCACTTTCTGGCCTGCGGCGAAAGCAGGCGGCGTGGTGGAGAAATCCACCGGGATACTGTCCACGCCGTCGACGCGCAGGCGGATGACGTATTGACCAGCGGTGGCGTTTTGCACCACGAAACTGAGCGTGGAGGGCGCAGTGGGATCGCCGGGGGTGATCAGGCTGTCGAGCGGGACCTCCCGGTCGCCAAACAACAGGCTGGCGCGCTGTGTCGAGCGCACCTGGGGGATACAATCCAGCGTAACGGTCACGTTCCCGGCCGGAGCAGTGTTTCCCGGTGGGGCTGTAAGGGTGATCTGCGGGGCCAGGGCAAAGGGGATGGCATTGCTCGTCCAGGATGGCAGGTCGGTTTTCTGGACGCGGATCGATACGCTATAGACACCGGCCGGCCATTTGGAGGGCACCTGCGGATCGTCGCCGGTGCCGGGCAGCTTGACCTGCAGCGTATCGTAGCTCGCCCCACCTGTGGGCACCAGGTCGATTGGATCAGCCAGCAACGGATGCGACAGGCGCACGCTCAGGTCGCTGCTGTCCAGGCTGGTGCCGTTAAGTACGAGAGTATCGCCCAGTTCGGCGGCTGGCTTTCCGTGCGGCAAGCTGACACCGTTCAGGCTGGGAGATGCTCCCGGCTGTGTGAAGACGCCCTGGTCCTGGGCGCCGCGCCGCAGGACGGGCAGTGGGGTCTTGGCTGGGCGGGCGCTGTCGATCAGGACTACAGAAATTTCGTAGGAAGCCGAAAGGCGGTAGACACTCTGAAAACCACTCCACAATTTGTACATCTCTTCCAGGGAGAGCGGCTGGAGCGTGATGCGGGCGCGTTCGACCTGGTCATAGGGGTGGTTTAGCGAGTCGTCCGGGGGCAGGATAGCCTGGATAGCGGCCGTGTCCAGCAAAGGGTGATCGTGCAGGATGCTCATCGCCCGGCCCAACAGGCGCTGGCTGCCCAGGATGCGGTTGGCGTCCGTGGTAGTGTCCACGCCGTCCTCATCATCCCCGTAGAAGGCCGTCACTAAATAATACAGGCACAGCGGCAGGGGCGGGTAACCGCTCTCGCCAGGCTTGAGCCTCCAAGGGTTGTCCATGTTGCGCCAGGCCGCGTCGGGAGCCATATGGTACAGGAACAGGTTGACCTGGTTTCCACTGAGACCCTGGCGCGCCCGGTCGAGCGGCCTGGTGGTGACGGTGGTGCCTGAGACGTCCGCGTTCAGCCCGTTATCCAGCAGGTTGCGCAGCGTGGTGGTGATGGCAGCAATCGCCAGAGAATCGCTCATTGCCGGCCTCCGTTGCTGCGCGATTGAAGATATTCATCCAGGCTCATGACCCTGGGTGCGGGGGCTGGCTTGCGCGGCGGGGCAGCCGGTGAGGGCGTAGCGCGCACTTCGATCCGCCCGATGCTGACGTTGATGGTCGGTATGGGTTCTGCAGGGGCGCGGCGCGGTGACAGATCGGGAAGCGGCGGGGTGACCGGATGCAGTTCCTGGGTGGGAGGAACGGGTGCGGGGGATGCGGTTGGTAGCGCAGGGGATAGGGGAAATGGGACAGGGGTGCTTTGCGAGGCGGGCTCCTGTGCAGCAGGCTTGATGGTGGTGGGAAGCAGGACGCGCTCAGTGTGCCGCTCAACTACGACCTCCCGGACTCGCTCAGACCCCAAATCACTAAAGTGATTACTACGAGCAGGCTCGTTTGTAGGTACAACTTTAGTTGTTCCAGAGACGCTGGAACCGGAAACTTCAGTGGCTGCTGTAAGCGGTTGGTGTTTCGTTGGTGGTGTTTGTGCGACAACACCAGCAGGTTCCACAGGTGCGGACTCGCTGACAGGCGGGACGCTTGCCGGGGGATCCAGGCGGCCACGGTAGGGTCGTTCTGGTGGTGGAGGTGCAACCGATTCCGAGGCTATGCGCGGAGCAGGCATTTGCTCGAAGGAGTCTGGGGCTGCAGGTGCAAGAGGCTCCTGGGGAGTTCTGCTACGGGGCAGTTTCGCTTCGCGAGCCGCGGGCGGCGCCACATGCTCGATCTGCTGCTCCAGCGGCTGAGGGGCCTCGGAAATGGCGGGAGCGGCGAGAATCTCCGCTGAGGGCTCAAAGCGGGAAGGCAGCCGGGGCTGGATATTTTCCTGCGGGGACAGGTTTTTCGCGACCAGGTCGCTCAGATAATCGGCCATGGCTAACCCATCACCATCTGCAGATACAGCGCCCGCCGCCAGGGGCTGAGCGCCAGGATATCGGCTTCACGCCAGCCATAAGCCCGGGCCAGGAGATGGATCTCGCGTAGCATGCGCTGCGCCCAGGCGTTGATCTCGGCCCACAGGAAGGAAAGGATATCGAAGGCGACCTGCCATTGGTGGGCGCAGGCCGGGCAGGTCAGGGCGATCTGCACATCCCCCTGCGAATCGGCGGCTGCCATGCGCTCGGCGATGGCAGCGGTGACCTTTTCCGGAAGCTGCGCAGCCGTGCGCGCAGTGCCCTTTTCTTCTGCAGAAAGCAGGCAGCGCTCCAAGAGGCGCAGCCTGGCCTGCTGCGGAGTGCGCAGCCCGGCGATCTCGGCCAAATCCAGGCTGTTAGGCAAGCGGAAGGTCACACGCGTATCGTCCACCATCAAAGACAGCGCAGCCTCCTGGCCACCTCCCGGCCCCTCATTCGAAGCAGGTAAACCCTCTGTCAGAATATCGGCCACATCGAAAGTCAGCTCCAGGCGCTCCCCGCAAGCCGGGCAGTTCGCCAGGCTGGTGAGGTGAGGTCCGAAAAGGCTTTCACGCAAGCTCAACAGGTAGGCGTCGCGCCGCCCAAGCGGCAGGCTAGCCAGACCCTCGGGAGATGAATCCGGCAGGGCGGCCGCCAGCAGGGAGAGGGCACGCTGCCAGGCTGGCTGGGCGAAACCGTATTCCCATATGTTGAGCAGTTGCGAAGCCGAAAGGGGTCCCATACAGGCTTATCCTTGCGGCTCGGTAAAGGTGGGTTCCGTGGGCTCGGTGACCTCGTAATCGCGTTCCCAGCCCTCGTTCTGCAAAGTAAGCGTCTGGATGGCCACTGCGTTGGCGCTTGCGTCCAATTCTGGCAAAGCCTGGAATTCAGAGACCCAACAGCGATAGATTTTGTAGGCTATGGCGAGTTGCCCGGCTTCGTTGTACATTTCGAGAATGATATCCTTGCGGAAATCCTTCAATGAGACCTCCGCGCCCAGGCCGGAGCCGAAGTTCCAGACTTTATTGGCCCATTTTTCAAATTCCGGGTCGTGGGTAACGCCGCGTTCCAGGGTGATTGGCTCGTACTTGCTCTGGCCGGGAGATTTGCGGACGGTGCTGGGATCGCCACCCTCGCGGTGTTCGACCACTTCGGTAGTCCGTTTGAGTGCGCCGACCTTGCTAACCCCGGCCACGTAACGGCCATCCCACTTGACGCGGAATTTGAAGGTTTTGTATGGGTCGAAGCGTTCAGGATTGACTGTAAACTGTGCCATGAGAAGCTCCTTATACTTCGATCTGTCCGGCCATCTGTTGGATCTTGATGATCACGAACTCAGCCGGCTTGAGCGGGGCAAAGCCGACGATGATGTTGACGATCCCCAGGTTAATGTCATTTTGCGTGGTGGTCTCTTTGTCGCATTTGACGAAATAGGCTTCCTGCGGTGTGGTGCCCTGAAAGGCGCCCTGGCGGAAGAGCCCTTGCATGAAGGCCCCCACGTTGAGTCGAATCTGAGCCCAGAGCGGCTCGTCGTTGGGCTCGAAGACCACCCATTTCAAGGCCCGGTAGAGGCTCTCTTCGATGTATAAGGCCGTACGTCGCACAGGGATGTATTTCCACTCCGAGCCGATCTCGTCATTGCCGCGCAGGGTGCGCGCGCCCCACAAGATGGTCCCGTAGACCGGGAAGGTACGAATGCAATTGATCGCCTTGGGGTTGAGCACGCCATTTTCGTCGTCAGTCAGGGTCTCCTTGACACCCGTTACGCCGCGCAGGCTGGCTTCAGTGCCGGCCGGTGCTTTCCACACTCCCCGGTTGGTGTCCGTTCGGGCGTATAGCCCGGCGACGAACCCGCAGGGTGGGTAAGCTTCTGGCTTGTTTTCTTTGAGCGGATTGGGGGCGTTGACCCAGGGGAAATAGAAAGCGGCATTGATGCCATCATCCCCGGTGAGTGATCCATTGGGGCCACCGGCGGTTTCGAGAGCTGTGAAAGTATCCCCTATCGCTGAGTCGGCGATCAGGAAGGCGCGCCGGTCACGACAAAAGCCTTCCAGGCTAGAGAGCGTGGCCGGGTTGGATTCTCCGGGGACGCAAAGCAGGTTGAAGAGATCGATGCGGTCCAGGTAGTAAACGCCGCTATCCGGAGTGGTCGGCAGGAGCGCCGTCTCGAAGGCCGATGAATTCGGCGCGAGCGCGGCACCGTCCGCGCCACCGGTCAATGCCGCCGGCGAGGAGGTATCCGCGGGTGGGGTCGTGGCGCTCCCGACAACGGCTGCATTCACCAGGAGCGACTCATTATTGATCACCGTCTCGACGAAACGACTGTCCGCGTTGTTCATCGACAGGTTTTCAAACGTCTCGACTTTCGTTCCGCTGCCATTGGTGACCGCCAGTTGGAAGCGAGTCGAATCGAAGCTGCTGGCCTTGATGGTGATCCCATAGCTGTTGGCCCATAGGCCCGGGTTTTTGGCCGTGACATCCAGCACGCTGTCGAGGCTGACCGTGGCAGAGGCGGCGTCGCTCGCCGCCAGCCGGACGATATAAGCCTGGGTGCCGCCGTTGGCGAAGAACTGGTAAACCGCATAACCAAGATAACTGCGCACATCCAGGCCGCCAAAATAGCGGTCAAAATCGGACCAGCTCAAGACGAGCTGGGCGCGGTCTGTAGGCCCCTTGGCTGCCCATCCAGCGAAAGCCGCTATGGAAGTGGCAACACCAACAATTGTGCGTACACCGCTGGGTAATTCTTCGATGTATACACCGGGATAAGTGGGGTTAACGGGCATCGTGAATCCTCCTATTGGACGAGTTTCCGCACGCCAGGGCGGAGCAAAGGTTGAAAAGATAAAATCTTTTAAAAATTATTCAGGGATGCCGGGAAGAACATCCCATTTTTTCGATAAACGGGCTGATGAAGCTTGAAATTTCCTCCAATGAGCTGATATAGACCCTGTCCCCACTGGGGACATGAGTTATGTGGCCGCGCCAGATGACATTCCCACCCTCATCCGAATCATTTTCACACCAGATTTTGATGATAAATGACTGCGGTTGAAGGTCTACCGGTTCCAAGGTAACTCCTTTGATCAGGAGGATCAATCATTTTCCAGTATTGCAGGATCGGGTATCTTTTGGCGTCTCGCAATCGTCTTGCGCTGCGTCTGATTTTGATTAAAAGTTACCCCCAGGTCGCCTGAAGGGGCCGCTGAGGCGTCACGATAGAGGGCCACCTCCAGATCGCTGATTTCCGCCAGGACCTGTTTTTGGAATGTATAAAGCATTTTTTTGAGGTAGGACAGGCGTTGAAGGATCATGGTATTCGACATCGGCGCTGAAACCGGCTCGATATTGAAACTATCAACCGGTTCCTGGTCGTTGCAGATCTGTTCGTAGAGCTCGACGGTCTCACGGGCCGGTTCCACCCCCAGCTCATCATGCAACGCCTCCACGCAGCGCTCGTACTGGCGCAGGGCTGCGGTGCGTTCTCCGGATTTGTAATAGATGCGCACCATGCGCCGGTGAGTGCGTTCATGGGCAACATCCAGGCGCAAAATGCGGTCACCATAGGCCAGCGCTTCTTCGAACTGGTTGTGATATTCACAATATTCCATGAGCCTGTCCAGTAAACTCAGGCACATATTTTGCAGGCGCTCCCGCTCGTACAGGCACCAGTCTTCATAACAACCTTCCAACAGATCCCCCTGGTACAGGTTAACCGCCTGCTGCATACAATGAAATTCTTCGGGGCTGAGGACGGAGATGGGTTTCTTGAAGGTCTGGGAACAAACTGCCTCGAATTCGGCCACGTCCAACCAGAGCGGTGCAGCCGGGTTTAGCTGCACCCAGTCCGGTTCTGTCAATAACAGCCCCTGGCAATCGTCCTGTGGTGAGGAGTCTAAAGTCGATTGGATCTGCCAGATCGCCTGGCGTAAGTATTTTTTTGGATTCGCGCTGGAATTTTCGCCCCAATTCATTTCGGCGAGCATATCGCGCGTGTGGGGCCGCTCACGATGTAAAAGAAGATAACAGAATAAACCAAGGGCTTTTTTCGAATCAATGGTTAATAGGACGTCCTCCTCTCTCTGAATCCGCACCCTGCCAAACAAACGTACCTGTAATTTTGTGCACATAATCGCCTCAATTGATTTCCCCTAAGCAACAACAAAAGGAATACGCTTAAACGCTGGCCAATAAAAAATTTCCCTGGATGAAAGAATCTTGCACGAGAAAACATTATGATTCAGGTAAAGATCGCTGATGTAAATTAGATGGATAAAGTGATGCCACGTGAAAATAGAACTTATCTGATATTGTTTATCCTATTCCCCTGCGCCTAATTCTACCATAAATTAATATGAGCCAGCGATGTGCCCAAAGCAGCGTTGGCTGTACCATCTTTTCGGGGATCCGCGCGTAGGGGCGACAGCATTTTTAAAGCCCACAAAAATGCTGTCGCCCCGGTTTGGGAATTTACAAACCCATGATTTTTTAGCGCAACCTGTAATTACCACAAATAAGGAACCAGGCGGTAACGCACTTTATGAGCGTATTCGATATAGCCGGGCAGGTCTTTCTTCAAGAGCCGCTCCTCGTCCAGGATGCGCCACACCAGCACCGGGATGGTGAGAACGATGACCGCTAGCCCCAACCAGGAGCCGAGCGCGAGCGGCACGCCGATGATCATGACCAGGGAGGCGGCGTACATGGGATGGCGCACCAGGGCATAGGGGCCGCTCGAGATGACCTTTTGATCTTCCATGATCTCAATCGTAGAACTGCTGTAGCTGTTTTCACGCAACACGATCAGGTTAAGCATAAGCCCAAGCACAACCAGGATATCTCCCAGCAGGGATACAGGCGCTGACACCGGGGACCAGCCGAAGCGATGATCGAACGCGGACAAGACGAACAGGGCGATTGAGGCGATCAGGATGAGGAATATAATGATCCTTTGCGCCGGAGACTGTTCCTGCCCCGCTTTTTTACGGCGTTCGAGCAGCGCCGGGTCCTTCAGCGACAGGTAAACTCCAATCACGTTGGTGGCGGTCATAAAGACAACGATAAAGACCCATGCCTGCCAGTAATTGAGCGTCCAGGCCGGCAGGAAAAGCAATATCCCCAACACGAACGCACCGATCAGAAATGTCCTCAAGGTAGGAAGAATAAGTTTGTTCATCTGTGTAAATTCCTTTTCAATTTTTTTTGATCAAGCCAGTCCTAAATTGCTTCGCTCCGCTCGCAATGACAGCACGTTGCATGTCACTGCGAGTGAAACGAAGCAGTCTCGACCTGCCAGGCCAGGGCTGTTTCACTCAGCTCGCAGCGCTTCGATCCACACGTTGACCGCCTCGGCGTCCGTACGGTGCAGGGAATTCGCCGGCAGGCCTAACAGGCGTTCGATCGCATCCATATAGGCAGCATGGGTGGCTACAATCTCAGCGATCAAAGATTGAACGCGGCTGTCCGTCGCTTCCCCAATTTCACGATCCAACATCAGCAGCAGCCGGGAGTGGGCATTGCCCATACCCTGTAGCAAAGACAGGATGACTTCCCCGGCTTTGCCAGGATGGGTGGTGTGAAAGGTGCCTTCCCGTATGCCCTGGCGGACAATCTCCGCCATCAGCGGGGCGCGCTGTTCGAAAACCGCTTCATCGATTTTCTGGCGGACGAGTGTGTTGTCATCGGTGTACCAGACGCGCATCAACCTGACCAGGTCCGACCGGCTGGCGAGGCGCATACTATCCAGCAGGTCGAAGAAGCCCTGCAGTTTTTCGATGGCGGTCAGGTCCGGATCCTGGATAATGGCCAAAACAGGCTTTACCACCTGGCGCTGCATGTTTTCGATAAGCGCCTCTAACAGCGCGGCGCGTGAGTCGAAATAGTGATGGAATGCTCCACTGGAAATCTGGACCTCGTCCAGGACATCCTTGATCGACATCTGCTCGTAGCCTTTGGTAAATACCAGGCGTTGAGCGGCATCGAGGATCTCTCTGCGCTTCGAGGCATGTTCTTTGGGGTTGACTTTGCGAGCCATTTTCAATCCTATTCGCAGGGTGGCTTTCCTAGCCGCCGCTGGGTAAAAAACCCGGCCTACTCTTGTCAGGTAGGAAACCCGATCTACCGGGGTTTACCTCACACACCCGCAATTCGTAGCGCGGCTTTCCCATAGCCGCCGTCGGGTAGGAAACCCGATCTACCGGGGATCGCTCCTAAGTGGATTAATAAACAGACGATCTGTTTATTAATTATAGCCAAATGTGATCGCCTGTCAATAGGACAAAGCATTTGTCGCAAAAACCGGCGACAAATGCTGTTGACCCTACGCTTGTATGGTTATAATTGGGGTTTCAATAGATACAAGCTATTCCTAAAGAGGAGGATCTCTACTTGATAAAACTCGTCCCCATGCAGCCATCCGATCTGGAAAACTATCTCGCTTTGGCAGTCCAGGAATATGCCCAGGACAAGATCGCGGCGGGCAATTACGCGCCTTCCGAAGGGCTCGAAAAGGCGCGCGCAGAATTCGATGCGCTGCTCCCCAACGGCACGGAGACCCCCAGGCAGCATCTATTTACGATCATGAACGAGGCGGATGAAAAAGTCGGCATTATCTGGCTGGCTGAAATCGAGTCCGGCGCGCGGCGCTACGCATTTATTTACGATCTCCGCGTTTTCGAAGCTTACCAACGCAGGGGGTATGGCAAGCAAGCCATGCTGGTCGTGGAAGAGGAGGCCAAAGCGCTCGGTCTGGACCGCATTGCGCTGCATGTTTTCGGGCACAATAAAGTTGCCCGAGACCTGTATGAAAAGCTGGGTTACGAGATCACCAATCTCAATATGAGTAAGAAAATTTAAATACTACTTAAAGCTTTCAGAGGCAGAGCCAGGCAATTTATCAGCGAATCAAATTCCTATGGCCAGCCTGCACCTGCGGCGGGAGCATCCACAATCAGCACCTGACCGGTGCGAGAACCATCACCCATGGCCGCAGTCCCGCGCCATTCTGTCGCCACGATAAACAGCGTCCGTCTATCCTCCCCGCCGAGTATGCAAGCAAAACAGCCCCGGTCATGGTCGATCGTCTGCAGCACCTGGCCGCCTTCTCGGATGCGCACGCAGCGTTTGTTGGGCACGTCCGCGTACCAGACCGCGCCCTCAGTGTCCAGGCAAATGCCATCGGGGGCACCTTCTCCAAGAGCGGCCCAAACCCGGGGGTTCGAGAGACTGCCATCCGCGGCGATATCGAAAGCGGTGAGCCGGTTGCCATAGGACTCGGCGATGATCAGCGTCTGGTTATCGGGCGTTACAGCCATACCATTTGGGAAGGCGATCTCACCAGCCACCTGGCGGGCGGAGCCATCCGGCTTAAGTAGAACGATCGTCCCGGGTGCGAACTCGCCGCCCGGGAAGTCAAAGCCCTGGTTGTTGATATAGACATTTCCGCGGCCGTCTACAACGATCTCGTTCCAGGGATGGCTCGGCTCAGCCAGGCCGCTCAGATCGGCATGGGTTAGCAGCGTCCCGTCAGGCTGCTGGCGCATGAGCCGCCCCTGCCGGCCTGAGACGATCAACAGGCGACCATCCGGCAGCCAGTCGATACACATGGGAAATGAGGGAAAATCAACCCGGGCCATCACTTCCCGCTTGCCCTGCAGATCGACAGCGATGATTTCACGCGCGCCCCAGTCGGAGACCCACAGGAGCCCAGCGTGCCAGCGCGGCGATTCGCCGAAGGCCAGGCCATCGATCAGGAGCTTTGGCTCAGCTTTCGATGATTGGCGTGTCATCCTTCACCTCGTTTGTGCGAAATGGCTCAAGACCTGCGAATCAATTCGCAGCTAAAAAAGGAAACCTGCTCAAGCAGGTTCTCACCGGGCGGATTCCTCTCAACCCGCTTGAGCGGGTTTCAATCTCATAGACGCCGAATTGATTCGGCAGGATTGATTCGGTGAGAGTTGTTCACCTTGCAGAATTAATGGTTAAAAAGCAGCAGGATACCCCGTTTAATTTGTCAAAGAACTTCAAGAATCCAGGCGTTTGACCTGGCACAGGTAGGCGCGATGCGGGACCGAGCCGCTGAACGGATCGAACGCACCGTCGCCGATCAGCAGGTTGTAGTTGGCGCCTTCCGGACCGAAGGGGTCATAACCGGGTGCGCCCAGTTCATCACAGGCCTGCCACCAACCGTGCTGGCCACAAACGACATCTGGTTTCAAGGTGTCATTCAACAGGGCGCGTGCCCGGACACTGCCTTCAGGCGTCTCGATCCTGACCCAATCACCGGGCTGGATGCCACGCTCGGCCGCGGCATCCGGGTGCAGCTCAACCTCCGGATCCATGGACTTGCGCCGCAAACTGGGCAAAGCGCGCTGCTGGCTCTCGCAATACAGGGTGTTCTTGGCGCAGGTCAGGATCAGCGGAAAACGCTCGTTCAGCTCCGGCCGTGTGCGGGGGCTGACCAGCGGCTCCTCATACACGGGCAGCGGCGGGTAGCCGTGTTCCAGCATCCGTTCGGAGTACAATTCGATCTTGCGGGTCGGCGTGTCGAAGCCGCGTGAGTTACCATCCTGATGTTCGGCGAATTTGCGATAGCGGGTCTGCAAAGGCACCCGCACCCCGCCCGGGTTCTGGCGCAGCGTGTCCAGCGAGATGCCGCTGGGCTCGAGCTGGTGACGATAGGCGGCCTGGAGGTCCCCATCCCAGAATTGAGCACCAAGTCCCAGGCGCACGGCCAGGTCGAAGACGATCTGGGTGTCGGAGCGCGCCTCGCCAGGCGGCGCGACCACCGGCCGGCGCAGTTGCACCAACGACTGCGCCTCAGGGCTGACCTCGAAGCCGATTTTAAGGGCCTCGCGCTCGAAGGCACTGGCAACCGGCAGGACGATATCGGCCAACTCGGCGGTCGGGTTCATGAACAGGTCCGTGTGGACATAGAAATCAAGCGCCGCCAGGGCCTCCCGCCCGCGCCGGCCATTGGCATGCGAGAGCAGCAGGTTCGCGCCGAAACCGACCAGTCCATGTACCTGATAAGGCTGGCCATCCAGAATGCCTCGATAAAGCTCTTCTGAGTTGATATGCCCCCAGCGGGAAGGCCCCAGCGGCCGCTCAGCAAAGCCAAGCGCCTTTGGGCGCGGCTCAGGGGGCAGCAGCTCCCAACCGGCTATGTTTGCGCTCGGCACGGACGGGAACAGCACGTTGCCTCCCGATGAATCGAGACTGCCGGTCAGGGTGTAAAGCTGGGCAATCGCCCGGGCGATCTGGGTGGCGTTCGACTGCATCTCAACACCGCTCCAGGCGTAATAGGCCACCGGCCGCGCTTCCCAGAGCAGCCGCGCCGCCTGCTCAACCTGCTCAGGCGATATTCCACAGATCGACTCGACGCGCTCAGGCGGGTAATGCTTGCAAAGTTCGGCGGTGAGCTCGAAAGCCGGCTGGCAGGTGACTTCACCCTGGGGTGTTTCGAGGGTGAAGCTGCCGAAAAGCGCCGGCTCGGAGTTTTGACCTGCATAGCGCCCGCTGGTGGGGTCATACACGATCGGGCGCTCCTTGGATTCGTCCCAGGCTATGTATTTTTGGGGGTGGCCATCCTTAGCCAGATCTTTTTCGGTCAGCAAGCGGCCGTTGTCGGCGCGCACGAGCAGCGGGCCGTTGGTCCAGTCGCGGATGAATTGGCGATCGTACCAGCCGCGTGCGAGCATAACCCCGGCAATACCAAGTGCCAGGGCGCCATCCGTACCGGGCCGCACCTGCAGCCACAAATCAGCCTTTTTGGCAGGCCCGGTGCGGCGCGGGTCGACTACGATCAGGCGTGTGCCGCGTTTGAGCGTTTGGGTGGTAGCGGTGGCGTGTGAGAGGCGGGCCAGGTTCGGGTTGTAGCCCCAGAACAGGATGCAGCCTGCGTTCTCAAGATCGGGCATATACGTGCCCGGGACGCCGGCGCCAAAAGTGTACTGCGTGGCAAGGTAGCGCCCCCAGGCACACAGCTCCATCGAGGCGCACAGGTTTGGGCTGCCAAAGGCGTTCATCAGGCGTTGGATCCAGTCCACCGAGTCGACCGAGGCCGAGGTGGAGGGGGAAACAACACTAAAAGCAACGCTTTGCGGGCCATGTTCATCTGCGATCTTGCGCAGTGCAGCAGCAGTCAGGTCCAGAGCCTCATCCCAACTGATGCGCTGCCAGCCCGGGTCCGGATCGCCTTTAGGGCGTGTGCGCTTGAGCGGATAGCGCAGGCGCTCCGGGTGGTAAACCAGCTCCGGCGCGGCCCGCCCCTTGGCGCACAGCGCTTTGCCGGTCGGGTGCGAAGGATCTGGCTCGAGGGCTACGAAACGCCCGTCCTGCACCACGGCGATCGAGCCGCAGCGCGAGACACACAGGGAGCAGTAGCCTTGAATGCGTTGGGTGGATTGCCGGTCTGTTGACATTTGAATATCACCTCATTTCATGACTTCCATTTATTGCAAGAGTTTTTTGAGAAGGTGCCTGAAAAAGATTAACCACTAAGTCCCCGAAGGTGGCACTGAAAACACAAAGGCCAGAACGAAATATTCTTCACCATCTAAACGAAAATTAGCAAAATAGCTATACGCAGTTGTCGTAATTAAGATAAAGCCCTTGGGTCAGGCCCAAATTTATTATAGCATTTATCATCTTATTTGTTGTATTTACAGAAAGAAATTGTCGCATATTCACGAGCCGCTACGTGGGTTTCGAACCCACAACCCCCGCATCCACAGTGCGAATGAGGTGCTACAAACTTCCGGTCAGTACGTTATATTCGAAATTCGTGAGCGCGGCCGGAGTCCGCCATTCGTGGATGGGTTGTCGAATGATTGGGTTAATGTATGCTCATTGGTCGGCCACGGGTTCAGAGCCATTGTACTGGCGCCAGAGCCAGCGTTCGCCGTGGCGCTCCAGGACCCCGCTGATCCGGTAAGGCGCTTTGCGCTGTTCCTGCGCAGTGGTGAGCACCACATGCCCTTCGGCGAAAAACCAGGCCAGCTCGCCGGACTGCGACACATCGAGGCGATCCCATTCCCACGAAAACGAAAGCTCACGGGTGAAGATACGGTCGAAGAAAGCCTGCACTTCTTGCCTGCCCCTGGCTACCTCGCCAGCATCGGAGCCGATCAGAAGAATTTCATCGCCAGGCGCAAATTCGGCCAGCACTTGAGGGTTTTTGGTTGAGACCAGGACGTTGAAGCGGTCGAGGACCTCACGGACCTGTGAGCGAATATCTTTACCTGATTTCATAATGCTGCGAACGGGCGTCAAAATGAGAAAGCACTGCGCGCGCTTTCTCCGGAACGACAGCCACTTCGTAATCCTGGCCGGCAAACTCGCGCACGGCGTCTAACGAGTCAAACTCCATGATGGTGACAAATTCCACTTCGTTCTCGATCACACGTCGTAGCAGTTGAATATTTTTGAAACCGTGAATATTGCGCTTCTGAATGCCGACAAAGATCTCCTCTTTGAGAAGCGCCTCGTATTTATCGGCGTTATCCGGGGTTGTCCAGCCATGCCAGATGCGACTAATCATAGTGCCTTTTTTCTCCTTGGATTGGATTTCTGAAATTTAAACGAACTGATTATAGGATTCTTAGCTTATGAGAACGCCTGTTAAGCCGAATACCTTTCTAAAAACGCGAAAACAGCCTGGTCGAAGCGCTCCGGGACGAGTAAATTGGAAGGATCGCCTCCGCCTGCCAATACCTGAAACTGTGCGCCAGGAATCTTCTCCGCAGTGGTACGGGCCATATTCAGTGCTAAATTGCCGAATGAATCGCCAACCAAAACAAGCGTCGGCGTGCTCATGTTGGGGAGTTCCGTGAGGATGGTGAACCTGTTTACCTCCTGGCGCGCCATGAGCAGCCAATGTGCATCCATGTGGTAAATTCGATCTTCGAAATAGCGGCCCACATCCTCATGCCCAAGTCTTTCGTACGAGCTGCGGATCATATAGGTTTGAAGCTTTTGTGGAAATACTCTCAAAAGGAACGCAGCAAGACCGGCGTTGAAACGCTCAACCGGCCTGGTTACCCCGCTGAGACTATCTACGATCACCTGGCTGAGTGCGCGCTCTGGATATTGAGCGACGAATTGCTGCACGACCATGCCTCCCATACTCACCCCCACGAGATGCGAGCGGTCGATATTGAGCACGTTCAATAATTCCCAGATGTCACGCGCACAATCGATGATGTGAAATTCGACAGGCAAATCCGACCTGCCATGCCCACGCAAATCGGGGACAATGACGTAATAACCGGCAGCCGGGAAGGAAGTGATTTGTGGTCGCCACATCTCGTGGTCGGCACCAATACCGTGGATCAAGACCACTGGCGGCGATTGTGGATCGCCATGGCATTCGTAATATAGGTTTAACTGATCACCAGTTGTGAATTTCATGTCAAATCTGCTTAGCCATCGTCTGCAAGAATTCGTCCAGGAGCCGATTGAACGAATTATATCCTGGCACATCTAACAAGGCAATTTCAACCCTTTCGCCTGTAAGCCCAGGTATTTATCGACTATAACAGAGTCAATCATTAGGCTATAATTGATCCAGGCTAGTTTGCAAGTCAACTAATCCAGGAGAATGTTATGAATATCAAGAGCCTTTTGGTCGTGTTGGCGCATGCTTTCGTCGGTTGGGCACTGTGCGCGGCGACTATGAGTATTGGGATGGCCACCCTGCCGATCCAGAGCGCATTGATCGCCCATGCAATCGGTGCGCCGATCTACTTTGCGCTCGTGGCGCTGGTGTATTTCAAGAAGTTCAACTATACTGCACCCTTGCAAACTGCCTTGATCTTCACCGGTTTTGTGATAGCAGTTGATTTCTTTGTCGTGGCGCTTTTGATTTATAAAAGCCTGGAGATGTTCAAAAGCTTATTGGGAACCTGGATTCCCTTTGTGTTGATATTTGCATCCACTTCTTTGACGGGACTGTTCAGTGTGAGAACCACTGAGCGCAGTGCAATCGCTCAATAGCAAACACAGTTTAAAATACAAATTTCGAAATTCGAGATTAAGCATCCCAGCGTGCCCTTTGGCCCTGGTAATGTAACTATCATATTTAAGGAGAGGCCTGCTCATGATCGAGATCCCTATCGATTACCAGAAGATGGCGAAACTCTTCGCTGACGATATCCCCAACCGCCCGATGCTCTTTTCCATATTGCTTGGACACAATCCAGGCCGCGCCGTGGTCAATGAAGCCGCTCACCCGTCACAATGTATGATCCGCACGAACGATGCCCTGGTCTTTGTCAGCCGGCAGGTGGATCAAGAATTCCTGGGTCAAGCTTTAGCCTATCTCAGGCGCAGCGGTCATGTGGGCTTAATCTGGCATCCTGGTGTGCAGGATCTGGACCCTGGCAAAGCCGACCGGATTGTGCCGCGTATTGCATTTTCCGAATGCACTTCGCAGGGAAGTGATCTCGAGAAGATTGAAGTAAATCTTCCTGCTGGATTCGAGCTACGCTCCCTGGACCTGGAACTGCTGCAAAGATGCGAGTGGAAACCGGCGATCCAGGCAGCCTGTGGCAGCCTGGATAACTTCCTGGCCCATGGCTTCGGCGTCTGCTTGATGAACGACGACGAGATCATCAGCGAGGCTTACGCGCCGTTTTGGGGAGAGGCGGAAGTAGAAATCGGCGTGGTCACCCATGCGGACCACCAGGTACATGGTTACGCTGCTCTGACCTGCGCGCACCTGGTTCAAGAATGCCGCAGGCGCGGGGCTGAACCTTATTGGAGCTGCGAAATCGACAACCTCGCATCAGCAAAGCTGGCCCGTAAACTGGGTTTCACGGGCGAACGCCGGTATGAATTGCGCCTGTACCGGGCAGCTTCGTAAACAAAGAATAGAGAAATGCTGCCGTCCCTGATTGTTAAATCCGTAGTCAATATCAGTTCACTGCAAAATTTTAAGATAAAAACC
>Ga0315542_1000673_pt1 | contig 21687 bp, 18 predicted proteins | sample SalMarSW160120MG_FD_202541 | JGI IMG/M metagenome (GOLD analysis project Ga0315542, IMG submission 202541) | Salt marsh sediment microbial communities from the Plum Island Ecosystem LTER, Massachusetts, United States - Salt Marsh Sediment SW1601-20 ... | reverse complement strand
GACGACCGCCGCCAGGGCGGCACCGCGGCCGTCCACGCCCGCCGAGCCGTGCACGATGACGACCGCCGGCAGCGGCGCCGGCGCGTCGACGGGAACTCGCAGCTCCCCGGCTACCGTCAGCGGCGTGGGGTGGAGCGTCGGGAACGCCACGTAGGCGACCTTCACGGCCTCCGGGTACGGGTCGCTCACTTGTCTGCGGCGGGGTCGGTGGAGGTTCGTGCGGCTCGGTCGGCCGGCCCCTCACCCGAGCCCGCGCTCGCCGAGGTCGTGCCCCCGGAGGGACCCCCCGAGGACGCGCCCGGCGCGACCGCCGGGTTCACCAGGCGCACCGGGAACGGCTCGGTGACCGGGCCGGTGTAGAGCTCGACGTGCGGGAACGGGAGCTCGATCCCCAGCTGGTCGAAGCCCGCCTTGACCTCGCGCGTGATGCGGTTGCGCAGCTCCAGCCAGTTCTCGCGCTTGGCCCACACCGAGAGCTGGTAGTTGATCGAAGACGCGCCGAAGCCCATCGAGATCAGCAGCGGCGCGGGGTTCTCGAGGCAGAGCGGGTTGCGGTCGGCGATGTCGAGCAGGGCCTTCTCCACCTTCGCCAGGTCCTCCTTGTACGCCACCCCCACCTGCAGGTCGAAGCGCCGGATCGGCAGGCGGTTGTAGTTGGTGATCTGGGTCGTGACCATGGTCTGGTTGGGGATGCGCACCATCAGGTTGTCGAAGGTGCGCAGCCGGGTGGAGAGCAGGTCGACCGACAGCACCTCACCGACCGTGCCACCCACGTTGATGATGTCGCCGATCGCGATGGAGCGCTCGAGCATCAGGAACAGGCCCGAGATCATGTTGGAGGCCGAGGTCTGTGAGGCGAAGCCCACCGCCACGGTCAGGATGCCGGCCGCGCCGAGCAGCACGTCGAAGCGGAAGCCGGCCTCGCGCAAGGCGGACGCCAGGAACAGCGTCAGCACGGAGTAGCTCGCCAACCGGCGCAGCAGCACCCGCTCCTGCGCGCCCATGTGGCGCGTGGCGCGGTTGACGGTCACCGCCGCGAGGCGCGCCAGCGCGATGCCCACCACCACGTAGATGGCCGCGCGCACGAAGGCGCCCGCCTGCGCCGCGCTCACGTGGAGATGAAGGGTGGACGCCAACCAGCCCATCGACCCCTCCCTAGACGCCCAGCAGTCGCCCGAAGGCGTTGAGCGAGAAACGCTTGGTGGTCGCCACGCGCGGCTCGGCCACCCGCTTGGAGCGGACACCGGGCACGCCAGGGCCCGAGCCGACCGAGGCCTCGGCCTCGTCGGACGCCTGCCTGCGCTCGAGCGTGACGTGATCGGTCCACAGTCCGGTGTCGGGCGACCCATACAGCGCCAGGGCGGCGACCGGCACCTTCAACTTCTCCAGCGGAAGCGCGTCGTTGGTTCCGTTGACCACCGTCACCTTGGTGATGGCGCGATGAGGGCGGTGCGGGATCTCCTCGAGCTCGAGCCGTGCCGCGGTGCGGATGGCGTAGGCGAGCTCTCCCTCGAGCGTGTTGGGCCCGAACCAGGTATCCGACAAGCGGTGGCTCGGCTCGTCGAGCAGCGTCGGCCCTTCCGCACCGGCCCGGGCGACGATCCACACCGCGGTGGTGAGGTAGAGGTCCAGCCGCACGCCGCTGGGCACCACCACGGGGATGTCGGGACGCACGACGACGTCGCGGTCGGCCGGAGCGGGCCGCAGGGACAGCACCGGAGCGTCCACGGCCATGCCCACGCGCGTCACGCTGGCGTCCGCAGGCACGTCGTCCTCGTCGGCCTCGGCAGCGAGGCTCATGCCCGCCTCCATGGCGTCGCCGCTGGCGAAGCTCCACAGCCGCCACTCCCGCGCCATGGGCCGCACCCACAAGCGGTAGGGGCCGATCCGCCAGGCGCGCATCGCGCCGGGCGTCAGCGGGGTCTCCCCCCACCACAGGCCGTCGCGCGTCGCATCGTCCATGCCCTACCCACATACCACGCCGAGCGGGGACGGCCCGCAACAGACGTGGCCGGCGAAGCGCCATCGCCACGTTGGTGCGCGCGGTCGCGCCCTGCGCACCGTCGGGGCTGCGCCCGGCGTATCGTGGAGCGCCATGGCGTCCACGGGTGCGCCGTCCTCGGACGCGCCGTCCTCCTCGCACGGGGCCTCCCCGACCCCCTGGCCGCGTCGCTACCCCGTGACCGTTCTGCTGGTCGGGATCCTGCTCGGCGCGGGCCTGGCCACCGGTAGCGCCTGGCACGCCGTCCCCCGCATCGTCATCCACGATGCCGGCTTCCGCCCCTCCGATGCGCTCGCCCTCGAGCTGTGGCGGCTGCTCAGCGCCGCCTGGTTCACGACCGATCCCTGGAGCCTGGTCCAGGCGCTGGCGCTGACGGGCCTGGGGGTCGGGCTGGTCGAGCGCCGGCTGGGCAGCGCCTGGGCCGCAGGCGCCTTCCTCGGGTTGCACGCCCTCTCGTTCCTGTCGCTCACCCTTCTCTACGCGCTGCCCGCCACGAGGGGCCTGGTGCGCGACGCCCGCGATATCGGCGCCTCCGCCGGCTACTTCGGCACGCTGGCGCTGGCGCTGGCCATGACGCCGCGCTGGCGCTGGCTGGTCCCGGCGTTCGCCATCGTCACGGTGGTCAGCTGGCTCGACACGGCGGCGGCCCACCACGTGCTCGGCCGCGACGTCAACGCGGGTGCCGAGCACCTCTTCACCCTCGTCTACGGCGGGCTGGCGGGCTTGCTCGTCGCCAGGCGTAGCGTCAGGCGTGGCGGCCGGCGCGACGCTCGAGGACCGGCCGGCGGCGCGCCGTGAAGCTCGCCCGCCTCCTCGGGGCCGGCTGGTGGGTCCGGCTGGCGGTGCTGCTGGTGTTCGCCGTCGGCCTCGTGGACGTCTGGTCGGCCGCCAAGGCGGCCGTTCCCGAGCGCGTCGACCTGCTGCGGGCGGTGGTTCCGTTCGAGTACCGGGCCGCCAGCCGGCTCGCCGCCGGCCTCGCAGGATTCGCTCTCCTGGTGCTGGCGCGCGGCCTCGCGCGTCGCCAGAAGAGCGCCTGGTGGCTGACGGTCGGGGTGCTGAGCCTGGGCGCGCTAGCCAACCTGCTCAAGGGGCTCGAGCTCGAGGCCGCCGCCTTCAGCCTGCTCATCCTGGGGGTGCTCGTGCTCGGCCGTCACCAGTTCGTCGCGCACCACGACCGACCTACGGCGCGCATGGCGCTGCGCGTGCTGGCGCTGGCGGTGTTCGTCACGCTGCTCTACGGCACCCTGGGGTACGCGGCGCTCGACCGCCAGTTCCACGTGCGCCTGAGCCTGGCGCAGGCGCTGGGGGCCACCGTGTCCATGTTCACCTTCGGCGCCCCGCCTCTGCCGCAAACGCGCCTGGCCCGCTTCTTCCTCGACAGCATCTACCTGCTTGCGGTCGGCAGCCTCGGCACCGCCGTGGTGATGGCGCTCCGACCCGTGGTGGAGCGCGATCGGCCCGGGGAAGCCGAGCGCCGCGTCGCGGCCGAGCTCATCGAGCGGCACGGCCGCTCCAGCCTCGCGCACATCGCGCTGCTCGGGGAGAAGCAGTACCTCTTCACCCCGGGTGGCTCGGTCATCGCCTACAAGCCCGTCGGCAACGTGGGTCTGGCCCTGGGCGATCCTATCGGTCCGGCCGGGGACCATGCCGCCGCGGTCGCCGCCTTCGCCCGCTTCTGCCGGGAGCGGGCCTGGCGGCCGGTGTTCTACCAGACGCTCCCGGAGACCCGCGCCGACTACCGCAACGTCGGCTTGCAGACCACGCTCATCGGTCAGGACGCCGTCGTCGCGCTGCGGGGCTTCACGATCTCCGGCACGCGCAACAAGAACCTGCGAGCCGGCGTCAATCGCATGGAGCGCGAGGGGTACCGCACGACCTGGCACGATGCTCCCCAGTCGCACGATCGGTTGCACGCCCTCGCCCACGTCTCGACCGCCTGGTTGCGCAGCCGCCGCACCGCCGAGAAGGAGTTCTCGCTGGGCCGCTTCGAGGAGACGTACGTCGCCGCCTGCCCCGTCGTCACGGTGGAGGACGGCGCGGGCCGCGTGCTGGCGTTCGTGAACCTCATTCCCGACTACGGCCACGCCGGCCTGGCCGTCGATCTGATGCGCTTCGTCCCGGACGCACCCTCCGAGACGATGCTGTTCCTGTTCGTGCGCCTCCTCGAACGCCTGCGCGACCACGGGTACGAGCGCCTGGACCTCGGCCTGTCGGCGCTGGCCGGCCTCGACGCCTCGACCCGGGCGCCGCTCACCGAGCGCGCTCTCGCCGCCCTGTTCGAGCGCGGCAACGCGCTCTACAACTTCAAGGGCCTGCACGTGTTCAAGAGCAAGTTCCACCCCGACTGGGAGCCGCGTTACCTCGCGCACCCCCCCGGTCTCGGCGTGGTGCGCGCGCTCGAGGCCGTGGCCATCGCCGACTCGCCCGTCGGCGTGTGGGGCGAGGTGCGCCTGGCGCTGGCCAACCGGTGGCGGGCGCTGCGGGTCGCGCGGCGCGAAGGAGGAGTCGAGGGCTGACCCGCCGGTGCGCTCTGCACGCGCCCCACGCCGCTGGAGACGCACGTGACGTTGTACATGAATGGGACAAAAGGCCCGCCTCGCCGGCGATACCGTGGGACAACGCACAAGCGAGGAGGCACCCATGAAGGGCACCGTTACCGTCGACGAAGCGTTGTGCAAGGGCTGCGGGCTCTGTACGGGGGTCTGCCCCAAGGGCCTGCTCGCCCTGTCCACCCGCTTCAGCGGGCGCGGCTACCACCCGGTGGAGCTGACCGATCCCGACGGCCTGTGCACCGGCTGCGAGCTGTGCTCCGTGATCTGTCCGGAAGCCGCCTTCACCGTCTACCGCGAGCGGGCGGCCGCCTGATGGCGCGGCAGCTGCTGAAGGGCAACGTCGCCTTCGCCGAGGCGGCGATCCGCGCCGGCTGCGAGGCCTACTTCGGATACCCCATCACGCCGCAGACCGAGGCGCTCGAGCACATGGCGAAGCGCATGCCCGAGCTCGGCCGCACCTTCGTGCAGGCCGAGAGCGAGGTCGCCGCCATCAACATGGTCTACGGCGCAGCCACCGCCGGCGTGCGCGTCATGACCTCGTCGTCCAGCCCGGGCGTGAGCCTGATGATGGAAGGGTTGTCGTACATCGCGGGCTCGCGCGTGCCGATGGTCATCGTCGACATCATGCGCGGCGGCCCCGGCCTCGGCAACATCGCGCCCGCACAGAGCGACTACAACCAGATGGTCAAGGGCGGCCCCCACGGCGACGCCCGCATGATCGTGCTGGCACCCGCGACCGTCCAGGAGCTGATCGATCTGACCGTCGAGGCGTTCGACCTGGCCGAACGCTACCGCTGCATCGCGGTGGTGCTGGCCGACGGCAGCCTGGGGCAGATGATGGAGCCGGCCGAGCTGCCGCCCATGACCGAGCCGCGTCGCGCCGAAGACCGACCGGCCTGGGCCCTGACCGGCGCCCGAGGGCGCGATGCCCATGCCATCACCTCCATCTACCTCGACCCCGAGGAGGAGGAGGCGTACAACCGCGAACTCCAGGCCACCTACCGCGAGATCGAACGTCGCGAGGTGCGCTTCGAAGAGGTCCACCTGAGAGGATCCCGGATCGCCGTGGTGGCGTTCGGCACCGCCGGCCGGCTCTCTCTGACCGCCATCGAGGCGGCCCGCACGGAGGGCATCGACGTCGGCCTGCTGCGTCCGGTCACGCTCTTCCCCTTCCCGGAGGAACGTCTGCGGCGCCTGGCCGAGGAGGTCGACGCCATCCTGGTCGTGGAGATGAATGCCGGCCAGATGCTCGGCGACGTCCGGCGGACGACCCGTGAGCGGGTCCCGATCCACTTCTTCGGCCGGACGGGAGGCGTCGTGCCGATGCCCGAGGAGGTGCTCGACGCCATCCGGGACGTCCATGCCGAGCTGATCCGTGAGGAGGCGGTGGCATGAGCGTCCTGGCTCCGGAACGCACCCTGACCCCCGTCGTGCGCTATCCCGAGGCGCTGGCGCCGACGCCCACCCACTACTGTCCCGGCTGCACCCACGGCATCGCCCACCGGCTGGTGGCCGAGGTCATCGACGAGCTCGGCCTGCGCGAGGACACCATCGGGGTGGCGTCGGTCGGTTGCTCGGTGTTCGCCTACAACTACTTCTCGGTCGACTTCGCGCAGGCGCCGCACGGGCGCGCGCCCGCGCTCGCCACCGGCATCAAGCGCACCAGCCCGGACAAGGTGGTCTTCACCTATCAGGGCGACGGCGACCTCGCTTCCATCGGTGCCGCCGAGATCCTGCACGCGGCGGCGCGCGGCGAGAACATCACGGTCATCTTCATCAACAACGCCATCTACGGCATGACCGGCGGCCAGATGGCCCCCACCACGCTCGCCGGCCAGCGCACCACCTCCTCGCCGCTGGGCCGCGACGTGAAGCTGCAGGGCCACCCGCTGAAGATGAGCGAGATCCTGGCACAGGTGGACGGCGCGGCCTACGTGGCGCGGCGCAGCCTGCACGACGTGGTCAACATCCGCCGCGCCAAGAAGGCCATCCGCAAGGCCTTCGAGGTGCAGCAGCAGGGGCTCGGCTTCGCCCTGGTCGAGCTGCTCTCGAGCTGCCCGACCAACTGGGGCATGGAGGCGCAGGAGTCACTCGACTTCATCCGCGATGCCATGGTGCCCTTCTACCCGCTGGGCGAGTTCAAGGTGCCCGGCAACGGCGCGCCAGCCGCGGCCCGGGGCGAAGGCGGCCGAACGAAGGGAAGCCGCTGATGCAGAGCGAGATCGTCATCTCCGGATTCGGCGGCCAGGGGGCGCTGTTCGCCGGACAGCTCCTGGCCTACGCGGCGCTCGACGCCGGCCTCCACACCACCTGGTTCCCGTCCTACGGCCCCGAGATGCGGGGCGGTACAGCCCACGCCACCACCATCATCTCCGACGCGCCGATCGGCTCTCCGGTGGTGCGCAACCCGCGCGCGGCCATCGTGCTCAACCTGCCGTCGCTGGAACGCTACGAGCCGCTGGTCAAGGCCGGCGGCGTGCTGGTGGTGAACAGCTCCATCGTCGATCGCCGGCCACAGCGCACCGACCTCGACGCGCTGCTCGTCCCCGGCGACGCCACCGCGCAGGAGCTGGGCGAGACGCGCGTGACCAACCTGGTGTTGCTCGGCGCGCTGCTGGCGCACCTGCCGGTGCTGGAGCTGGCTCAGGTGAAGACGACGCTCGAGCACGTCATCCCCGAGCACCGGCGCAACCTGCTCGAGGCGAACCTGCAGGCGCTGGACCGGGGAGCGGCCCTGGCGCGCATGGAGGTCGCGTCGGCCTAGTCGTCCCCGCCTCCCACCACGACGGTTCGCTTCCCCAGCATGTTCAGACGCGTCCGCCGGATCTCCGTCGCCTCCACCATGCGCCCGTCGTCGAAGCGGAAGCGCAACGCGTCCTCCGGACACTGCACGATGCAGGCCGCACAGCGGATACAGGCATCGGGCTCAGCGATGCGCACCTTGCGCCGACGGCCGTCCATCACCAGCACGCCTCGCGGGCACACCTGGACGCAGGCCGCGGCACCCGTGCAACGTTCCTCCACCAGCTCGACCTCGGCCCGACCGGCCTCGGCCAGCGCACTGGCGTACCACGGCGTGGTGCCCTCGAAATCGAGGCCCAGGAGCGCGAGCACCACGAACGGCGCAGCGGTCGTGCTCGCAATTGCGGCAACGCCCGCCGCCTGCCAAAGCCACAGCACCAGGGCTCCCAGCAGGGCTCCCAGCACGGCGAACACGGCGAACACGGCCCAGCGCCCGCGGCCGGCCAGGCGGACGCGCGGGACGGCCATGTACAGGCCCGCCACCGCGGCCACCACCGCGACCCCGACGCCGACCGCCGGTCCCGGCCCGACCAGGCCCCAGCCGAGGCCGACGGCGATCGCCAGCAGCGGCCACCCCCAGGCCACTGCCATCTCCAGGCGCTCGCGCCACGGGAAGCGCATGAGCCGCTCGCGCTGCACCACGCGGCGGCCGCGCGCGAGGAAGTCGGGAAGATCCTCCAGGCGAGCGGGCCCCCAGCGCGCCCGGAAGCCGGTGGCCTCCTCGATCCGTCGCCGCTCGACGCCCGTGGCGCTCAGCTGCGGGAGCACGACCTCCCGGTGGTCCACCCGCTCGCTGAGCCGCGTCGTACGCATCGCCGCGATGACGTCGTGGTGGGTGAAGTGCCCGCCGCCGGAGGCACACCAGACGTTGATACCGCGGCTGTCGGCACACAGCAGCCAGGCCTCGTGGCCGGCCAGCGCCCTCCGGAGCCTCCGCACCGTGAGTGTGTAGTTGCCGGTCACGAGCACCGGCGCATCCCGTCCGGGCCGGCCGATCGCGATGAGCCCCGTCGGCGCGCGGTGCGGCAGCATCCGCAGCAGCGTGTCCCCAAGGTCTTGCGGAAAGGCGCCTAGCCGGCTCACGGGCCCTCGACCTCCGCCCCCGCGGCACCCGACCGGACGGCCGCAGACCCCGCCTCGCCGCCAGTAAGTGCTTGCACGATAGCGAAGGCGTCGCCCCAGCGGCGCTCCTCCCCGACCTCCACGAACCCGGCCCCCCGCACCCGGTCCGGTAGACCGTCCACGGGCCGGGTGCCGGTCTGGGTCATCAGGTAGGCCAGCCCCGCCACCGGCCAGCGGCGCACCGCGTGCCACGCTCGGCGCCAGGCCTGCCGGGGCCGCACCTCGTCGGCGATGATCAGCCGCCCGCCGGCCACCAGCCGCGTTCGTACCACCTCCAGCACGTAGGCTTGCTCGTCGTCGGTCATCTCGCTGAACGACAGGCACGCCACGACCGCGTCGAAGCTGCGCGGCTCGAAGACGTCCTCGATCTCGGCGGCACCGAGCTCGAGCCACCGCACCGACCCGGAGGCGCCGGCCGGGAGCGCCTTGGCTCGCGCGACCGCCAGCATGCCGGCGTTGCGATCGATCCCGACGGCGTGCGCCCCGCGCGCCGCACAGGCCAGCGCGAGCCCCCCGGTGCCGCACCCCACGTCCAGTACGCGCGCCGCGGTCCGGCCCGTCGTCGCGGCCACGGCGACGGCACGGTAGACCTCGTCGATGCGCCCGCCGGAAAGCCACCGGATCCCCCGGTCGTAACGCTCGGCCGAGGACTCGAGCACCCGCATCCAGGCGAAGCTGCCCAAAGGGAGCGCCTCCTCGAGCTTCAGCCTACGCCTCGGGCGCAGATCCCGTCGGGCAAGGCCGGCCGCAGCGCGGGCTGCCAGGCGCGGAGCCGACCTTCGCGAGCCACGGACCGGCTGATACGGCGATGACATCGCTCCGGCATCCTGGCGATGGCCCCCGGACCCGCCACGGACCGGTCGGCCCCGAAGGGAGCACGGATGCTCGCGCCCAGAGAACCGAAGTTGCTCCGAAGCGTCGCCCGGGTCCTCCTCCCGGCGGACCCAGGAACCCTCCCCACGGTCGTCCCGAATCGCTGGCAGGGCCAGGTCGACTGCCGCGTCGGCCCCTTCTCGAGCCGCGCGATCGCCGAGCATTTCGCCGGACGGGTCGTGGACTTCGGCTTGTTCGAAACCTTCTCCCAGCGCATCTTCGCCCGCCGCGACGGCTGGTTCGTCGAGGTGCGACCGTACCCGGCGGACGGCTGACGTCCGCCGGGTACGGCGGGCACGCCGCTCACGTTCCTCGACCCCTCCTCTTGCTCAGGGCCGCACCGTTCGTCCAGGCGGGCGGCCCCCATCCCTTCACCGGCCGCGCTTCGGCGCGGCCGTGCCGTCGCGCGTGCGTCCGAGGCCCCGGCGTATCCCAGCCGAGCGGCCCCCGGGTAGTGGCCACCTCATAGGACCCACGCCGCACCGGCCTATAGTGGCGCCAACCGAAGCGTCCATGGGGATGACCCCGATCCACGCTGGAGCGTCCCCGCGACACGCCCGCCGACGAACGGGAGGAGCGCATGTCATGCCGTTCATGAGCAGCCGTCCGAAGCGTTCCGTACGCCCACCCCGGAAGGGCTGGGATCCGTCTACTTGGGCCACGCGCGTGCCGCTGGCCCGGACCGAGAACTTCCAGGAGGTGTTCCGGGCCGCCTGGGAGAACCGCGACGCCGCAGGCTACGCCTGGCGCATCCTTCAGGACGGCGTGTGCGACGGCTGCGCTCTGGGCACGAGCGGTATGAGCGACTGGACGATCGACGGCGTGCACCTGTGCAACGTGCGGCTGCGGCTGCTACGCCTCAACACCATGGGGGCGCTCGACCCCACCCGGCTGGCCGACGTCGAGAAACTGAAGGGGTTGCGCTCGCGCGACCTGCGGGCGCTGGGACGGCTGCCCTACCCCATGATCCGCCGCCTCGGCGAGGCGGGCTTCTCGCGCATCGCCTGGGACGACGCCATCGACCTGATCGCGGAGCGCATCCGCGCCACCGAGCCGGACCGCACCTACCTCTACCTGACCAGCCGCGGCATCCCCAACGAGACCTACTACGTCGCGCAGAAGGCGATGCGGGCGCTCGGCACCAACAACGTCGACAATGCCGCCAGGGTTTGCCACTCGCCCAGCACGGTCGGGCTGAAGGGTGGGCTCGGCGTCGCCGCGACCACCATCTCCTATACGGACCTGATCGGCACCGACGTGATCACCTTCATCGGCTCGAACGTGTCGAAGAACCAGCCCGTCGTGATGAAGTATCTCTACCACGCGAAGAAGGCGGGGACGAAGATCGTCACCGTGAACCCCTACGTGGAGCCGGGCATGGATCGGTACTGGATCCCCTCCGACGCGGAGAGCGCGCTGTTCGGAACGCGCATCAGCGACCGCTTCTACCGCATCGCGCCCGGTGGCGACCAGGCCTTCCTGAGGGGCGCGCTCAAGGCCATGGTCGAAGCCGGCACCGTCGACCGGCGGTTCATCGACGAGCACACCGAAGGCTTCGACGAGCTGAGCGCCCTCCTCGCCGGGCTCTCGTGGGAGGCCCTCGAGGAGGCTAGCGGTCTCACGCGCGCGGACATGCAGGGCTACGCGAGCCTGCTGGCCGGTGCCGAGCGCGCCGTCTTCGTGTGGGGCATGGGCATCACCCAGCACGCCTTTGGCGAGGAGAACGTGCGCGCCATCATCGACCTGGCCCTCTCGAAGGGCTTCGTCGGCCGCGAGGGGTGCGGGCTCATGCCGATTCGCGGCCACTCGGGAGTGCAGGGCGGCGCCGAGATGGGCGCCTACGCGACCGTCCTCCCGGGAGGCAGGCCCGCCGACGCGGAGCACGCCGCCGAGCTCTCGGAGCTCTACGGCTTCGACGTGCCCACCGGAAAGGGCCTCACAACCCCGGAGATGCTCGAAGCCGCAAGGAACGGCCAGATCGACGTTCTGATGGCCGTCGGGGGCAACTTCCGCGAGGTGATGCCCGGGCCGGGAGGCGTCGACGACGCGCTCGACCGGATCGGGCTGCGCGTGCACATCGACATCGTTCCGAGCAGCCAGATGCTGCAGGATCCGGCCGATACCGTGCTGCTCCTGCCCGCCACCACGCGTTACGAGATGCCCGGGGGCGTCACCGAGACCACGACCGAACGGCGCATCGTGTTCAGCCCCGAGGTGCCCGGCCCGCGCATCGCCGAAGCCAGGACAGAGTGGGAGGTGCTGGCCGAGATCGTGGCGCGCGCCAGGCCGGAGGTGGCCGACAAGGTGCGGTTCTCCGGCACAGCGGCGATCCGCGCGGAGATCGCCCGCGTGATTCCGATGTACGACGGGATCCAGCGGCTCGCCAGGAAGGGCGACCAGGTCCAGTACGGCGGCCCGAGGCTGTGTGAAGGGTGGACCTTCCCCACGCCGAGCGGCCGCGCCCGCTTCCTGGTGGCGCCGCCGCCGGAGCTCCAGCGTGACGACGACGCCTTCGTCGTCATCACGCGGCGCGGAAAGCAGTTCAACAGCATCGTTCACGAGGACGTCGACCCCATGAACCACCTGCCGCGCGACGCGGTGATCGTCAGTCCGAAGGACGCCGAGCGGCTCGGCATCCCGGTCGGCGCCTCCGTCGTGGTGGAGAACGACCATGGCGCCTTCCGAGGGCGGCTCTACACCGCCGACGTCGCCCCCGGCTCGGTCCAGCTCCACTGGCCCGAGGCCAACGTGCTGGTGGATCCGGCCGCGCGGGCGCCCCACGCCCAGATCCCCGCCTACAAGGACGCCACCGCTCGCATCGAGCGCGCCGGGACCGCGCATGCCATTCCGGGCGAGTCTGCAGCCGCCGCGTCCGTTCCGCGCGTATGAGGGGGATGCGCGTCCGCCCTACCCATCGTGTCCCCGTCACGCGAGTGCAGGGCGACCGGCGCCGGTCACGCGAGCGTGATGCGGTCGCCACCGAGGAACCGATGGAGATCCGCCTGCTGGCGGGTCCGGAGGTGCGGAGGCAGGCGCCGGGGCACGGCGCCACGGTTGCCGTCACCATGCGCACCCCCGGGGACGACTTCGAGCTGGCCGCCGGCTTCCTGCACAGCGAGGGCATCGTGCGCGACCGCGACGAGCTGCTCGCGCTCCGCTACTGCACGGACGAAGCAGAGGAAGAACGCTACAACATCGTCAACGTGCACCTTCGGGCGACCGCGCTGCCGCCGCTGGAGCGCCTGGAGCGGCACTTCGCGATGACCAGCGCCTGCGGCGTGTGCGGCAAGGCGCACCTCGACGCACTCGAGGTTCGCTGCCCCGCGCCGCCGGGACCGGGACCCGTCGTGGCCGCCGACGTCCTCGAGGCGCTCCCCGACCGCCTTCGTGAGGCGCAGGCCGTCTTCGGCCGGACCGGCGGGCTGCACGCCGCCGGCCTTTTCACCCCCGACGGCGAGCTGCTGGCGATCCGCGAGGACGTCGGGCGCCACAACGCCTTGGACAAGCTGCTCGGCTGGGCACTGCTCGAGGACCGACTTCCGCTCGCCGATCACGTCGTGTGTGTGAGCGGACGCGCCAGCTACGAGCTGCTTCAGAAGGCGGTGGCGGCCGGTGTGCCGGTCTTCGCCGCGGTGTCGGCTCCCTCCAGCCTGGCGGTAGACGTCGCCCGGCGCTTCGGGGTGACGCTGGTCGGCTTCCTCCGGAACGAGCGCTTCAACGTTTATAGCGCCGAGCAGCGCGTGACGACACGACCCGCCGACGTTCCGACGAGCCCCAGACGTGCCGCCGCGGGCACCGCAACGGGCCGCGCGAGCGTCGGGGCGAACGGTGCCCCCACCTGACATGGTCGGTGGGCGTCAGGCCTCGACGTTCTCCGGGTCGACGAGCCCGCTCCGGATGGCGTAGAGCGCAGCTTGCGTGCGGTTGCGCAGGTGCAGCTTGGCGTAGAGATCACTGAGGCGGTTGCGCACGGTCTTCTCCGTGCACCCGAGCCGCTCGGCGAGGGCGCGGTTGTCGCTGCCGTCCACGAGCAACTCGAGCAGCACGCGCTCGGACGCCTTGAGTCCCTGGACGCGTCCCTCGACGGGTCGCCGGACGGCGGGCCGGACGGTGTCGGCCACCTCGCCGGGCCGTTCGCCGGCGGCGACGCGCACCAGCACGTCGACCAACGCCTTGGTGCTGAGCCGCTTCGAGACGCGGGCGGCCGTCGCCTCCTGCACCTCGACCGCGTTCGACGTGTCCGTGGTGCCGTCGGTCAACAACACGAGCTTGAGCGACGGGTCCTCGGCATGAATGGCCAACACGGCGTGGAGGCGGTCGACGCGCGTCAGCGCCTCGTCCAGGACGGTGACGTCCGGACGGACCTCGAGAGCCCAGCGCAGGGCGTCCTTGCCGGTGCCGACATCGCCCACCACCCGAAGGGTGCGCTGCGTGCCGAGGACCGCCGTCAGGGCCTGGCGCATCATGAGCTGAGGCGCCCCGAGGAGCACGCGCACCTGGGCCGTCGACGGTGCCGAACCCGGTCGCTGATGCGTTCCGATCCTCCCACTGATGCCGACCATATGCCCCTACCCCGTTTCCCGCGGGATCGATCTCGCGCCAGCCGGGCCACGGCGGCGGCGAGCCATGCAAGAACCCGACGTGAACGGGGTCCTCGCTTCCTGATACCAGGGTGACGGCCGGGCCCCCGGGCGCCGGTCGGCGCCATCCGGGACGCTCGTGTGGGAAAAAGTCCTACAACGCGCTCAGAAATGCGTGCTGGCCGGACTCCGTGCTCCAAGTCACCGACCAGTCAAACGTCCCGGATCGTCAATCCCCCTGGGCGTGGCTGTGGAGACGTTCCTGCATGCGTCCCAGGAAGCCGAGGTGGGCTCGACCGCGCAGATCCATGGTCCGGTACACCGCCAGCTTGAGGGCATCTTCGATGAAGACGAAGACCAGGCAGTAGCCCCACACCACCGCGATGGTCCACCACGGGATGGCGGCCACGAAGATCCCGAAGCCCACGATGAGCACCGCGACGGCCTGGGTCCCCAGAATGGCGCCGAGCAGCGCCGGAGCGGGGTAGGGGCGCGACAGGAAGACGCCGCGCTGCCGTGTCACGAAGAGCGTCAGGTGACCGGCGACGGCGAGCTTCAGGTAGATGAGGGTCTGCAGCTGCCCGGTATCGAGCGGCAGGTAGAGCCGCGCCAACGCCAGCAACGTGAACGTCTCGACCACGCCGATCAATCCCAAAGCGGTCGCCACGGTCAGCACGCGCCGCATGTTCCACCGCACCGGCGCGGCGTCGAGGGGGGTGTGGTCGAAGGCGATCGTGAGGATCGGCAGGTCGTTGAGCAGCGCCAGCAGGATCACCATGATGGCCGTGATCGGATAGGTGTGGAACACCATCATGGCGAGCGTCACGAAGAAGATGATGCGGATGGTCTCCGTGATGCGGTAGATGGCGTAGGAGTTCATGCGCTCGAAGATGCGCCTGGCCTCCTCGACGGCCCGCACGATCACGGACAGTCCCGGCGCGGTCAGCACCAGGTCGGCGGCACTGCGCGCGGCGTCGGTGGCGCCGCTCACGGCGATGCCGACGTCGGCCTGCTTCAGCGCAGGGGCATCGTTGACGCCGTCGCCCGTCATCCCCACGATGTGGCCCCTTGCCTGGAGCGCCTTGACGATACGGAACTTGTGCTCCGGGTAGACCTCCGCGAAGCCGTCGGCCTGCTCGACCCAGGCGCCCGTCTCCTCCTCGGGGTGCCCTTCCTCGAACAGGTGACCCGCCTGGAGCAGGTCGGTGCCGAGCGACAGCTCACCGGCGATCTGCTTCCCGATGGCCAGGTTGTCGCCGGTCACCATCTTGACGGCGATCCCGTGCCCGCGTGCGTCGTGGATGGTCTGGGCCGAGTCGCTGCGGGGCGGGTCGGACAGCGCCAGCAGCCCCAGGAGCTGCCACGGCGCGTCACTCACCGCCCGAGCCACGGCCAGGGTGCGATAGCCGTGGTGGGCGAGCTCGCCGACCTTCGCCTGCGCTTCGTGCAGGGCCTGCTCATCGAGCCCGACGAGCGACAGCACGGCCTGCGGGGCGCCCTTCGTGACACGCCAGACAGGACCCCCGGGGGTCGTCACCTGGGCCTCGCTGCGCTTCTTGACCGGATCGAACGGGACATAGCTCTGGCGCCGGAACTCGCCGGTCTGCGCGCCCGCCCGCTCCGCTCCGGCGAGCACGGCCTGGTCGATGGCGTCCGCGTTGGCCTCGTCGGAAGCCAAGGCCGCCGCGGCCAGGAGGTCCCTGGCATCGACATCGCCGAACAGCACGGGATCGCCGAGCTGTAGCTCGTTCATGGTCAGGGTGCCGGTCTTGTCGGAGCAGAGCACATCCATGCCGGCCATCTCTTCGATCGACTCGAGGCGCGCCACGATGGCCTGCAGGCGCGCCAGAACGGTCGCGCCGATGGCCATGGTGACGCTCAGCACGGCAGGCATCGCCACCGGGATCGAAGCCACCGTCAGGATCAGCGCGAACTGCGCCAGCTCCAGGAACGGCGTTCCCCGGGATAGCTCCACCACCACCAGCGCCGCGACCAGGCCCAGGCTGAGGTAGATGAGGTAGTCGCCGATGGCCAGGATCGCCCGCTGGAAGTGCGACTCGGGCTTCGCGCCGGCCACCAGTCGCGCGGTACGGCCGAAGAAGGTACTCCCCCCCGTCGCCACGACGAGCCCGGTCATCTCGCCCTGCCGCACCACCGACCCGGAGAACCCGAGGTCCCCGGTCACCTTGTCGACCGGCAGGGACTCACCGGTGAGGGCCGACTGGTCCACCGACAGGTAGTCGCCGTCCACGAGCTTGACGTCCGCCGGCACGATGTCGCCGAGCCGCAGCCGGACCACATCGCCGGGGACGAGCTCGGTCGCGTCGATCTGCGACCACCGGCCGCCGCGCCGCACGCGCGCCCGCAGTGCCAGCTGCTTCTTGAGGGCCTCGACCGCGTTGGAGGCCTGGAACTCGTGCCAGAACCCGACCAGTGCGTTGAAGAGGAGCATCACCGCGATGATGATGAAGTCGGTCCAGTGCCCCACCACCGCCGAGAGCACGGCGGCGACCTCGATCATCCAGGCGATCGGCCCCCAGAAGAAGCCGAGGAACTCGAGCAGAGGGCTTTCCCGGCGCTCCTCGACGGCGTTGCGGCCGTAGCGCTCCAACCGCGCCGCGGCCTCCTCGGTCGAGAGCCCCTCCGGACGGCTCTCGAAACGTTCGAAGACATCCTCGACCGGCACGTCCGCATAGCGGCGAACGTCCTGAGCTGCGGCAGCGCCCCCATCGGGTCCCCCGCCCGGTGCCCTGCCAGGGGTGGGCGAGCGCTCCAGGCGGGTGCGCGAAGCATCCATCGACGCCTTCTTCCCGGTGTGGGCGGTGCGCCGCCGGACGCCGACGGAGGTGCCCACACCCCGGACACCGGGGGCGGCCCTGGGCGGGTAACGACGTCATGGGAAAGGGAGGACAGGCAATGACACGCCAGCTCGTTTCAGGCCGCCGTACCGAGGCGATCCTAGCGCCGCGATGGGCTCCCGGAAAGGGTCAGATGCCCTCGAGGACGGACCCCGCAGGCGACAGATGGAGGCTCGGCGTTCTGCTATACGTTTCGGAGTCGCGGCTCTCCCTAGGTCTCGCCCCCCGCGACGCTGGAGCTACCCGTATGGAACCGACCACCGAAACCCGTGACCCCGTCGACAGCTCTTCCACCGTCCAGCGCTGGTACCTCTCGTACGCCCTGCTGGGGCTCGTGGTCTCCGGTGTGGCGCCGATCGTCCTGCCGCTGCTGGCGGCACGGACCGGCGGACCGTCGGCACCGGGCCTGGTAATGGCGGCGTTCAACCTCGGCATGCTGGCGGCACCCCTGTGGGGCGCCCTGGCTGACCGGACCGGCGCGCACAGGCCGATGTACGGCCTGGGCCTGGCCGTCGTGGCTGCCGGCATCGGCGTGTTCCCTCTGAAGGGCGACCTGGGCTGGTTCCTCGTCATCGCTCTCGCGATCGGCCTGGCGGCCTCGGCGACCGCGACCGTTGCCAATCTGTTCATCACCGAGCGCCACCCCCGCGAGACCTGGGGGGCGCGTTTCGGCTGGTTGCAGACGTTCTACGGCGGAGGTCAGGTGGTGGGGCTCTTGCTCGCCGGCGCCTTCGGCGCGTCCAGGGCGCCCCTCGCGCTCGGGCTGGCGGCCTTCGCTGCGGTCCTGGGAACGGCGATGTTCCGCGTGGTTCCGGCCTCGACCGAACGGGCGCAGCCGGTCGCCGCCCGCCATCATCGAAGCCATGGCGTGCTGGTGCTTGGCACCCTCATGACCCACGTCCACCTGCCTCACCTTCTGCGCGCTCTGGCCAAGCTGCCGCGCATGGCCCGCGGAGGCCGTTCGCCGTTCCTGATCTTCCTCGGCGGCTGGTTCCTGGGCAACCTCGGCGGCGCCGCGCTGTTCTCCTTCTACCCCCTGGTGATGGAGCACGTGTTCGGGCTGAGCACGGGAGCGGCCTCCTGGGCGTTCGCGGGAGCGGCCGCTCTGGGGCTGGCCCTGTACGGACCCGCCGGCAGCGGCGCCAAGCGGCTGGGAGCGGACGCGGTCTATCGAGCGGGCCTCACGCTGCGTCTGGCGGCGGTGATCTTCCTCGCCCTGGTCGGGTTCACGCACCTCGCGATCCGTGGCTGGCTGGCGATCGGAGGGTTCGGGCTGGTGGTGCTGGCGTGGTCGCTGCTGGGCGTTGCGGGGTCGGACCTGGCAGCGGAGAGCTCGAGCCTGCCGCAGGGCGAGGCCATGGGCCTGTACGCCGCTTCGGGCGCGGTGGCGGCGGTCGTCGGCTCGCTGCTCGGCGGCCTGGTCGCCGCGCTCACCGGCTACGCGGCCCTGCTGTGGCTGGCGAGCGCGTTCCTGCTCGCCGCCCTGGCGCTGACGCCACGGCGTCGCGCCGGCGCGAGCCAGACCCACCACGAAACGGACCGCTCCGCCCCGCCGACGCCCACCGTCGGGGGCGGGGCGGCGCGACCGGGCGACGCGGCGCCGGAAGGTTGACCGAAGGGCACCCCTCTCGGTCGCCCGTCCCGGCGGACGGCCTCAGGGGGTCGAGGTCGCCGCGCTCCCTGCCGAGGCGGCCGACCCACCGCGGTAGGGGTAGCGGTCGTAGTTGGTGAGCTCCACGTAGCCCACCCCGGCCCGGGAGCCGTGCACCCTGACGTCACCCTCCCAGTAGACGATCCCGGTTGTGGAGCGCGTGTCCATCTCCTGGTTCTTCAGCACCGGCTCCACCGTCACGTCGATCCCGTAGCGGGGCAGTTGCACCCGCCAGCCGAGCGGGTAGACCGCGCCCGTGGCGGGGCTGGTCCAGGTCTCGCCGGTCGGGGTCACCCGGAAGTCCCTGGCCGTGAGGTGAACGGTGCGCCCGTCCTTGGTGACGAAGCTGCCGGCCGCGTGGTCGAAGCCGCCGTTCTTCGAACGGATGAGGTAGAGCATCAGCTCGGTGTCGTTGTCGAACTGCAGGCTGTACCAGTCCCAGCCGGCATAGCCAGACATCGAGAAGTCGCCCCACTGGTGATCGTGCCAGGCGAGGCCGGTGACGTCGAGCTCCCGGCAGCCGAAGAAGGTGCAGTCCACGCCGAGCGTCCCGCTCACCTTCATGCGGGTGTTCGAGACGTAGTAGCTGGTCCCGCCCGGCCCCATCGACTGGATCCCCGGCGGCTCGCCGTTGAGCGCGGCGGGCTTCTGCGGAGCCAGGGTGAGGTCGATGCTGTAGCCGTCGCCTTCGGCGTAGACGTGCTGGTCCTTGGTGCCGGGGACCGAGCGCGCGAACCAGTCCGCCACCGACACGTCGTAGCGGTCCGACGATGCACTCCCCTGGTAGCCCCAGGCGGTGGACCGCTGGGCGCTGGCGAAGACCTTCTTCGCCACGTCGGTGACAGCGAAGTGGCCGACGAAGACCTTCTCCATCAACGCCGACATCGGAACCGGGCCGAACGCCTTCATCGAGGGCGGTGGATACGCCTTGAAGAAGGTGAGCTCGAACCCGTAGTGCCGGCCCTGGGAATCGACCAGATGGCCGGTGTAGTACCACCACTCGATCGGGGCCCGGTGGGCGGCCTCGTCGCGCGGAAGCTGAACGGGCCGCACCGGGTAGGGATGGTCGTAGACGCTCGGCACGCAGGCCGTGAGGAACAGCAGTGCGAGGCCGGGGACCACGAGCAGCAGGCGACGCGCGCGCATGGCCTACCGTACACGGGCGGGTCCGCCGCGACCGTGGCCCGACACCCGGGTCGGCGCCGGACCCCGGGCCCGTGGCTGCATGGCGCCGACCCACGCAGGGTCGGCCCCGGTCCCGTCCCTCGCCCCCGGACGGCCGCGAGCAGGCATGATGGGAGGCAGGGATGAGCGCGGTGATCCACCGGTGACGGCGCGACGACAGGCGCACGAGAAGGCTCGAGGGACCGCCCGGTGATGGCCTCGACGCCAGGCGGGAGCGTGCGGCCGTGAGGGTCCTCTGCGCGGCCGACATCCACCTCGGCCGGCGGCCCTCCCGGCTCCCGGACGCCCTGGCGGCCCGCGCCGGCGAGCTCGATCCCGCCGCCGCGTGGCGGCGGCTGGTGCAGGTGGCGCTCGACCGGGGCGTCGACGCGCTCCTTCTCGCCGGAGACGTCGTCGATCAGGACAACGACTTCTTCGAGGCGTACGCCGACCTCCGCGGGGGCGTCGAGCAGCTGACCGGCGCCGGCGTCCCGGTGCTGGCCGTCGCCGGCAACCACGACGTCCAGGTGCTCCCCAGGCTCGCCGAGGCGGTGCCCGGCTTCACTCTGCTCGGCCGCGGCGGCGTCTGGCAAGAACACGTGCTGCAGGCGGCCGACAGCACGCGCCTGCGGGTCCTCGGCTGGTCCTTCCCGGAGCGCGTGGCGCCCGACGACCCGTTGACCGCGCGCCTCCCGGAGCGTGGGCCGGAGACCACCGTCGGCCTCCTCCACTGCGACCGCGGTCAGCCCGGCAGCCGCTACGCCCCGGTCCGAACGGCGGAGCTGGACGACGCGCCCGTCGACGCCTGGCTGCTCGGACACGTCCACAAGCCCGACATCGCACCCGGACCGCGGCCGATGGGGTACCTCGGGTCGCTGGTCGGCACCGACCCCGGCGAGCCCGGCGCGCACGGCGCCTGGCTGCTCGAGGTGGAGCCGCGGGGCGCGCTACGCCTCAGCGCGGTGCCGCTGGCGCCGCTCCGGTGGGAGACGCTCGACGTGCCGCTCGACGGCCTGAGCGAGCCGGCCGATGTGCCGGTGCGCGTTGCCGGGGCCATCGACGCCCTGCACCAACGCCTCCAGCAGGAGGCGCTCCAACCGGCAGCGGTGGGTTGCCGGCTCGAGCTGAGCGGCCGCACCGCGCTGCGGGGTGCCGTAGCGCGCACCCTCGCCGCCGACGACCCGCGCGCCACCGCCTATGCGCGGGACGGCACCACCTACTTCGTCCACGCCTACGCCCTGCGGGCGCAACCCGAGCGCGACCTGGAGGCCCTCGCCCGCACCGCCGATCCGGTGGGCCTGCTCGCCCGCAAGCTCCGGCTGCTGCAGGGGCACGGCGATCCCGAGGCCCGCAGCGCCCTGCTGCGAGCCGCCGCACGGCGCCTGAGTACGGTGCCGGAGCGGCGCCACCTGCGCGACGCCGGAGCCTCCCCCCCGAGCGAAGACCGCGTGACCGAGCTGCTCGAGACCGCGGCGCTCGACGCGCTGGACGCCTTGCTGGGCCAGCGGGAGGAGGGCGCGTGAGGCTGCGTTCCCTCACGATCGAGCGGCTGCCGGGCATCCGGCCCGGCTTCGAGCTGCGGGACGTGGCCCAGGGCGTCAACGTCGTCGTCGGTCCCAACGCTTCGGGCAAGAGTAGCGTGCTGCGCGCGGTGCAGGCGCTGCTCTACCCCCAGGAGCAGCGCGGTGCCGGGGTCGTGCTCGAGGGCGTGTTCGACGATGGCGACGGCGAGCTGCACGTCAGCCGGGTCGGCGAGACCGTGAGCTGGACGCGTGACGGGCGGCCGGTACGTCCGCCCACCCTGCCCGATCCCCACCTGCTGGGCTGCTACACGCTCCGCCTCGAGGACCTCACGGCGGCGGGCGAGACCGACGACGTCATCGCCGAGAGGCTCGGGCTCGAGCTCTCGGGGGGCTACGACCTCGCCGCCGTCCGTCGAAGCCTGTTCCAGCCGCGCGGCAGCGGCCAGAGCGAGGCCCGGCGCCTGCGCGAGGCGGACGAGGCGCTTCGTCGGGTGCTGCGCGAACGGGAGGCGCTCCTTCACCAGCAGGCGCAGATCGCGCGCTGGACCCGCATGGAGCGC
>Ga0315542_1000672_pt1 | contig 21727 bp, 18 predicted proteins | sample SalMarSW160120MG_FD_202541 | JGI IMG/M metagenome (GOLD analysis project Ga0315542, IMG submission 202541) | Salt marsh sediment microbial communities from the Plum Island Ecosystem LTER, Massachusetts, United States - Salt Marsh Sediment SW1601-20 ... | reverse complement strand
TATGTTCTCCGCCCACTCGGCGAGAGTAATATGTTCGGTCTTTAATGAACGATGCGCCGGAAACAGATCGCTGATCACTTCACAGTTTGTAAGCGTCTCAAACGTCAGCGGACAGACGAATCTCTTTGCCGATTCAGTCATCACAACCCTGATCTCGGCACCTTCTCTTTGAAGCATCCGAAGCAATTCACAAGCTTTATAAGCTGCAATGCTTCCCGTCACTCCTAACAATATTTTTCGTCCATCCAACCTTTTATCCACAATGGGTTACCCGCACGACCTGATTTATTGTGTTTCTATACCATTTCGGGAACTTTACTTGTTCTCCTCCATTTCCTTGTAACTGAAATGAATCTCTTTTTGAGCCATTTCCTGAATGGCCACTCTTGAGGGTTTTGGAAACTTTTTATGCTCCCGCAATAAGGCCTCCCGATCTATTTCAACATCATCAAAATCTTCATTTTCTTTGTTATCCAAAACAGTGGGCGTATCCATATCCATGTCGATTTCAAGCTTCTGCTCATTGTTTACCTGCCGCGCACGCTTGGCCATAATCACTACTGATTCATAGATATTATTTGTTTCTTCCAAAAGATCTTCGATTGATATTTTTTCCATCGAGCAAATTCCTCCGATACTTCGTTTTTAGGTCTGACGGACAATAACTTCAATATCTTCTATCGTTTTTTCAAAACAATCATTAACTACCTGGAAATCGTATTGCTGCGCAAACTCCAGTTCATGCTGCGCATTTTTTAATCGTTTATCAATCTCGGTCTTGCTCTCAGTTTGACGATTTCTCAACCTCCTTTCAAGCTCTTTTACAGAAGGGGGCAAAATAAAAATAAGTACTGCATCTTTTTTCTTTTTTTTGATTTGTATCCCGCCTTGTACATCGATGTCAAAAAGAACCTTTTTTCCATGACTTATTTGCTTTTCGACCTGTTCCCAGAGAGTTCCGTATAAATATCCGTACACTTCAGCCCACTCAATAAAGGCGCCCTCTTTAATTTTTTTTTTAAAATCGGATTCATCAACAAAGAAATAATCTTCCCCATGCTTTTCATTTTTGCGTTTTGGCCTTGTTGTGACGGAAACCGAATAACCAAAATCCGGATTTCTTCTTCTCAACTCTTGTATCACAGTGCTTTTCCCGCCCCCCGACGGAGACGAGAGAACATACAGCCTGCCGCTTGATAAATCCATTTCCTATTCCAAATTTTGGACCTGCTCACGTATTTTTTCGATTTCTTCTTTCATCTCAACCACAGTATGGCTGATCTCAACATGGATCGCCTTGGAACTGATTGTATTCGCCTCACGATTCATCTCCTGAAGAAGAAAATTCAATTTCTTTCCGACAACTTCGTTTTTTTCCAACGTATTTAAAAAAATCTGATTATGGCTTCGCAACCGAACACACTCTTCCGTAATATCCATTTTATCGGCTAAAAGTGCAATTTCAGCATGTAGTCTGTCCTGATCGATATTGTGATCCTGAGTAAGCCGTTCAATCCTTTCTGTAAGTTTTTTATATTCTTCAGAAACATTATCACGTGCAATGCTTTCAATCGTGTCCAAATGTTTTTCCAAACTTTGAATACGTTCAGCAATGTCTTTCAGAAGGATTTCTCCTTCTTTCCACCGCATTTCCTTTAAAGCGTCCAATGCGTCCTGCAATGCTTTTTTCACGTGGCTCCAAGTCAAATCTGCATTTTCCGGTTCTGAATAGGATTCAAAAATTTCCGAAAACCGCATGTAATGATCCAATCTCAACTTTTCACGAATCCCGGCAACATTGCGAAGTCGATTCAACAAATCATGAATGGAGCCGACTATTTTTTCGTTAATTCGTATGCCCGATATACCGCCGGGATCCCCTTTCACCGTAATTGTTGTATATATTTTCCCGCGCTCAACACCATTCCGGATAATATCACGCACCTGCTGTTCGTAATAGGATAAAAATGATGGCAACCGGCACGATACCTCAAGATATCGATTGTTAACGGATTTTAATTCCACTGTAATTGTCGTGCTGTTAAATTGTGCTTCTCCGATTCCCAGCCCTGTCATGCTTGAAGCCATTGATCGTCCTATCTTATGTAATAGAAAACTCTCTTAATAAGAATATGTATTTTACAAAAATAATTGTTGATAGTCAATATCTATTTTATAATTATGACACTTACGTATATCAAAATTTCAATGGAATGGGTTTATTTAGAAGGATTGTCAGGGAAATGCGATGGGTATGTCCAAGATCAAAATGATTTAAAAATCCATAATCCACTTGAAAATATTTAAACCAAAAACCTCCTCCAACTGTAAAGTTCCCCCTGTCCGTGCCAGCCCGTAAAAAAAGTCGGTCTTTGTAGGAGATTTCTCCTCCGGCGTGCAGATCGAAACCCAAAGCTCCCAGAGACATTTGGGCTACTTCGCCTCTCGATTCAAAATCCACATCAATTTCACAGACAGGAAGTACTTTGATAGAATGAAATTGAACCGGATAAACGGCTCCCAATCTCAAATGCGGCAGCAACAATTCCGTTCTCCCTGTATTCCATGCAATGAGAGTTGAAGTGCCGTCCGCAAGAACAGCTCCAATTTTCAGTTGATGAACCGGATTCCATAATACTCCGAAATCAAATCCGATTCCCCACGCACCCCATTGATCCATGCTCTTTCGAATCGTTTTAATACTTCCACCATATGAGAAAGAACGGCTCTGTCTTTTTCCAAAGGAAAACATGAAAACCATTTCACTGTCGTTGATATATTTTTCAACCTGTGGAAGATTTTCGGCTCCCAAAGGTTTCGAAGGATCGGTCAGCCGGGTCAACGGAATGTCATCCACGCCTAATCGGTATACTCCAAAACCCAAAGTCAAGCTGTCCTTTACAGAATATCCGAGTCCAAGAAAATCCCAATTGACAATGCCGCTGAATCGTTCTGCATGCATTCCGTGTATTTGAAAAGACTGCAGAAAAGCCAGTCCTGCAGGATTCCAGTAGATTGCCGTAACATCTTCCGAAGCCGCAACATAGGCGCCTCCCATCGCTAGTGCCCGTGCACCGACACCCACTGCCAAAAACTCTCCCGCATATTTTGAAGTTGTTACCTCTCCATAAACGAGGGACAATTTGGAGATAAAGAAAAAGATGATTGCGTAAATTATTTTCAATTTCAATTGTTTTTCCTTTTTAACCTTTCCCAAGTCCCTAAAACATACATAAATAGCTACACAAAAGCAAGGTAAAATTTTCAATAAAATATTTTAATTGATAAAACAAACTGGGATTATATATAAAAACCCTATTGAAATGAATTCAATAGGGTTATTATTATAATTTCTATTATGATATTGTCTTTATGTCGAACCGTCTATATCAAGCATCCTTGTTCCTTTTAAATATTCTTTTGTGACGGGATGTGTAATATTGGCAAGTTTTTGAGTAATATCCCGAATGCGGAGTGCGTTTTTTATTATAGCCTTTAACCGTTTTCTGCAATCCTCATCTTCAATTTTCCCTTCATGAAGAAGATACTGGGCATTCCCTAAAATTGGAACCAGGGGATTGTTCACTTCATGATTGACTGCCACTGCTGTTTCGACGACTGCGACCAAACGGTCCGAAGCATACGAGTCGTATTCAGAAAAATTCTTTCCTTCAATTTCTTTACTGATTCCAATGGCTCCGATCACCTTGCCACTGCCATCCTGCATTGTAGAAATGGAAAGATTTATGGGGATTCTTTTTCCTTTCTTATCAATGACAATGGTCTTATAATTTGGCAATTTTTTTCTTTTTCTAAGCAAAGCGCTAATATTTAATAATTCGGAAGGACCGTCAGCTAAAAACCGGCTGACCCGTTTTTCCACCAATTCCTCAAAACTGTATCCCAACATCTCTTCGCTGGCATGATTGCAATAGGTAATAATGCCTTTTCTGTCTGTGGTGATGATAGAATCAATTGAACTTTCGACAACCCTTTCCAGAAAATCTTTTGCTTCATGAATGGTCGTCCAGAACTGAGTTTCCTCCATCTTGATTTGATGGGACACAAATACGTCTTCAACAAATTCAATCAGCTCTTTCACACTATAAGGTTTTCCCAAACAGGCACTAAAACCCAATCCATAATATTTAGAACGATTTAATTTCCCGTTATTGGTAAGCAAAATAAAAGGAATATGTTTGAAGGATTGATATTTAAAATCTGTCAAAAAGTGAGTATAAAATTCTTCTGCAGAAAAATCGGGTAAAGAGTAGTTAACAATGACCAGATTCGGATTCTCTTTTAATATTCCTTCAAGACCTTCTTTCCCGTTATCATAAAACAAACAACGATAACCATTATCGACAAGTACTCCATCAATTTTTTTCCTATATCTTTTGTCATTATCGATATAAACTATTTTTTTCATTTTTTTATCTGCATATGCTATATTTTATTAAAGTCCTTTTGTCGTGTACAGGAAACAAGTGTTATACAAAAGTAAATTAATTTCCCAACCGATCACTCACAAGTTGTTTCAAAATCAACAAATCCCATGGCTTTGAAAGGTAAAGCGTCCCATCCTTTTTATTTTCAGCAATACGTCCGAATTTAAGATCAAGATATCCGGAAGTTAATACTCTCACCGAGTGTGGATTCTTTTCACGAATTTGATTGAGCAGATCCGAGCCTGAAGCATCTGGTAATTTTAAATCGGACAAGACAAAATCAATCCCATGATGTTCAACAATTTCCAATGCATCCGATGCCCGTTTCGCTGTATGCAACTGATATCCGTCATCCGAAAAAAGATCCACCAGAATATCGAGTATTTCTTCTTCGTCATCAACAAAAAGAAGGCTTTTATCGCCGTTCATAGAACCTCCAAATTCCCTTACATCAAAAACACTCAAATCATTACTATATCTGTACTTACAAACAGGCAACATTCATGCCATGTGGAATGAACATTGTTTAGTATTTAATTAATAGAATGTTATGAATAGTATTAAGGTATGCGATAAACAGAGGATAGAAGGCAAGCTTTTCCTTTGTCAGGATCAATTTACCCATTGTTATTAAACAACAATTCCTTCTTTTCTATATTCATTTAGTTTATTTCGAAGTGTACGAACACTGATTCCCAACAGGTCTGCAGTTTTGGTTCGATTATCTTCATTTTCGCGGAGTGTTCTTAGAATCAGGGTCTTTTCTATTTCTCTCAGGGATTTCGGTTTCGATCCATCGTAAAGAGGTTCTTCTTTTGAAATATGATCACTCAGAGAAAAATGGTTCACATCCAGCATGGTCACATCAGGGCCTGACATGACAATCGCACGTTCGATACAATTCTCAATCTCCCGAACATTTCCCGGCCATTCTTTTTGCATAAGCATTTTCATTGCTTTTTCCGATACGCCTTTTATCTTCTTTCCATTTTCGCTGTTATATCCATTAATAAAATATTGTATAAGAAGCGGTATATCCTCTCTTCGTTCAGATATCGGAGGCAAATGAATAGGAACGACATTAAAGCGATAATAAAGATCTTCCCGGAAACGCCCCTCTTCAACTTCTTTCTTAAGGTCACGGTTGGTCGTAGCGATAATGCGCACATCCACAGGGATTGGCTTTCCCCCACCTACCCTTTCAATTTCCCTTTCCTGAAGAACCCGCAACAATTTTGCCTGAAGCCCTAAAGTAATCTCACTGACTTCATCCAAAAGCAGAGTACTTCCGTGAGCCATTTCAAACCGGCCCTTTGTGGTTTTATAAGCTCCCGTAAAAGCACCTTTTTCATGACCGAACAATTCACTTTCAACAAGGCCTTCCGGCAACGCTGCACAATTGGTTGTAATAAACGGCATTTGACGCCGATCGCTGTTATAGTGAATTGCCCTTGCTACAAGTTCTTTGCCCGTACCGCTTGGGCCTTGTATCAGTACTGTGGCCTTGCTTCGAGCGACCATCTGAATCGATTCGAAAACACGGTTCATGGGATCACTCTTTCCAACGATGTTTTCAAAACTGAATTTCTTATCGAGCTCAGATCTCAAATAGCGATTTTCGTCGACCAAATTTTGATATTCAAAATATTTATCGACAACCAGTTCCATTTCTTCCAAACTAAAGGGTTTTGTAATATAATCAAACGCACCCTGTTTCATCGCTTTAACCGCACTCTTGATCGAACCATAAGCAGTAATCATAATAATGCCAATACCAGGATATTTCGTTTTTACTCGAGAGAGAATTTTCATTCCACTGATATCAGGTAATCTGATATCGGTAATCAGAAGATCGTAGGGATTTTCCTCAAGCCTGGCAAGTGTTTCTTTTCCATTGGCTGTCACATCAACAGAAAAACCTTTTCTCTGAAAAGTTTCGTTCAATAGTTCGCGGATCATTTCCTCATCGTCAAGAACCAGAATACGTTTTTGTTCATCATTCATGTATCAATTTCCTTCATCTAATTGAATCAACAAGGTATGGCGATCTTTTGAATTCGTCTCAAGTGAAATTCGGGCATTGTGCAAATCCGCAATCTTGTATACGACAGCAAGAGAAAGTCGTGCTTCAATGGGTTCACATTCCTCAATAAAATGAACAATGTTTTCCAATAGATCAGAGGGAATCATTCCATCATGAAAGTGAATTTCTATATCAATCTTTGAATTTTCAGGTGGGTTGAGTTTAACGGACTCAATTTGTCCGCCAACCAATTGAGTAAAACGAAATGCATGATAAAAAAGCTCACGCATTAAATACGGATCCCCTGATAATTCCATTTTTTCTTCCGGGAAGTCAGTATGAATGACGTCTACTTGTTCTTTATCTTTATCCTCTTTTGTAAAATTATAGCAGATTTCCTTGATCAAAGACTTTATGGCGATTTTTTCAAAACTGGGTTCTGCTTTTTGCACCAATGTCATTAAATGAATGACAAATTCATTCAACCGATGGACGCCGTCGATAATTCTTTGCAGAAGTTTCTTTCTCGGATCATTTCGATCGAGATCTCTTTCCAGAAGAGAAGCAAACCCGCCTATACCACCCAGGTTATTTTTTATTTTGTGTACAACATCGGATAAAAATTTGTCATCCCTGCTGTGTCCGACCTGGAAATGGATAAAATTCTGGTCCTTCTCATTCAAATCCAAATTAGTCAGTTAAACCTCCTCGGGCTTTCTGGGTTTTTGTGAAACCACCAACTATTGTTTTGCTTAAACCATGCCAAAAATATGTCATTTTCGTCTTTTTCAAGTAAAAAATGAAAAATAAATCTGTATATAAAATTCCCCTGTTTCCAAATCATTTTCTTATATCTTGATTATATAGTATAATATATTGAATACTTTATAATTAATTACATATCGATAATGGTAATTTTACAGGATATAATTTTACAATCATTTTCAATCTCAATTTCTCCATACATAAAAAAACCAGTATCATTAAATACTGGTTTACAAAAAGAAAGGAACTTTACAAATTGGAACTACCAAATGATCCTCCAGATACTTCGGATAGTTGGAAAATCAATCAGCCATTTAATACTGTTCGCACCTGTTGCAGTAAAGACCTCACTTGATAAGGTTTATGAATAATTCCGGAAATATGGGATGTGATTGATTTCCCATAGGCTTCTTTTTCTCCCAAACCAGCTGCGGCAATAATTTTAATTCTTGGATTCATTTTTTTCAGCCAGACTAAAATTTTGGAAATTTCCATTCCGCTCATAATAAGATCCAAAATAACCAGATCCACTCGATTCTTGTATTTTTTATAAATCGCAATCGCTTCAGGCCCGTTCTCCGCACAAATCACTTTATAACCGTATCGCGTAAGCATCTTTCGGGCTGTTTCTTTTAATGCCTTTTCATTATCGACCAGCAGAATGGTTTCCTTTCCCAATATTGGTTTCGCATTGATTGCAGATTTTTTTTGCTGGGAACGGTTTTGCTTTTCACAAACAGGCAAGTGAATCTTGAATACGGTTCCCTTATCCTTTTCGCTGAACACAGAAATAAAACCACCATGTTTTTCAATGATTTCCTGAACGATCGATAATCCCAAACCTCTTCCGGTATCATTTGGCTTGGTAGTAAAATACGGTTCAAAAATTTGCTCTTTAATCTCACTGCTCATTCCAATGCCGGAATCACTGATCGTCAATTGTACATATTGGCCTGGTTTCGCCCCTGAATGTAACTGCACATTACTCTCATCCAGCTGGATATTACTCGTTCGAAAAACAATTTTCCCTTCATTCGATATCGCATCACGGGCGTTTAAAGCAACTTCAAGAATCGCATGCTGTATTTGTCCCGTATCACCCATAATAGAGGCCAATTCAGAATTTAATTCGGCACGAATCGTAATCGTCTTACTTAATGTTCGTGATAAAATGCCGGCAACCTCTTTTACCAGTTGATTCATATCCAAACAAATAACGCTTTCTCCTCCTGCCTGAGCATACGCTAAAAGCCTTGAAGTCAATTCCGTAGCTTTCTCCGAAGTCCTCATAATTTGGATGATATCATTATAATAGGGGCTGTTCTTGGGGACGTCTTCATGTAACAGCGAACTATATCCCAAAATCGAAGCCAGCATATTATTGAACTCGTGTACAATCCCACCAGCCAAAATACCAAGAGATTCCATCTTTCTTGCCTGAATCAATTGTTCATGAAGCCTCTCCCGTTCCTCTTTACTGATCCAACACCAAATAGTCATTTTATCATCATCAAAACTGATTGGATTAATTTCTATCCATCGCCGTCTTCCATCTTTGATTACTGCAATCACTTCATATTTTCGATTTTGATCCCCGTTTGACACATCCGTGTTATCCTTATTAATCATTTCATGAAAATCCGAGGCAATAAAATCTGTAACAGGCCTTCCATTGATAAGGTCACTGGAAAGCTCCAGAAAATTTTCAACCCATTTATTGACGTATTGGACAATCCCGTCTTTAATAAATAAAACCCCAAAAATGGAGATTTTCAATAACAGATTCAAAGGATCCGTATTTGTGATGGAAACAGGCGCCGGGTTTTCTTTTTTCATGAAAACAAATGGCAAAATAGATTCTAAGAATTCAATATTATCCAGACTCCACTGATTCGAAAGAACATGCGTAATCACCAAACAGCCGTGTTTAAATCGATTTGTTTTTAACGTAACAATTCCGAGCGATTCATAATCCGTCAAAGATACCAAATAATCCTTTTCATCCTCACCGGATGATTCGAACATTAAATTTGAGAGTGATTCAATTAATACACTGCCGGAGGCGGTACCAGGACACAGTGTTTGTCGAGAACATTTATTGGCGATTTGCAGCCACCGCTCTGCCGGCCATTTTCTGAAATCATCCGGGTCATTTTCGGGGATAGTGACTAATTTGTTCCATTTACCGAGGGTAAATTTTGTTCCGCTTTTATCTTCGAAAAATAATCCAATCCCGTCGGTTCTCATACTCTTCTGTATTTCAATTAAAACATTTTCCAATAATTTTTCAAATATATAATTTCCGTTTAGCAATTCTAAAAAACGGATGGACAATTTTTGTTTGTTTTGTAATTGAACAACATCAGAAATATTTTTTATATAGAGTCTAACCTCGGTTATCTTGTCGGATTCGTCTGCAACTGACAAACCATTTATCATGACAGGAATACAATATCCGTCCTGCTTTTTTAAATATGCTCTTGCATCCTTTATATAACCTTTGCTTTTACATTTTTTAACGGCTTTCTCAATTTCGTCTTGATATGGATCATCAACCAGGTCCAGGAATTTTTTTCCGGTTATTTCCTTCTTTTCATAGTCCAAAATATCCAGAACAGTCGTATTACATGAGACAATAGCTCCCTCATTATTAATAAGAAAATATAAAATATCCGCTTTTGAGTACAATTCCTCGTATATCTTTTCAGGGACACTCAAGTTGTAACTTCTTGTTTTATCAACAGTTTTATTCATGAGTTCTATAAAAAGAAATTATTTTTCTCCGAATCGATGCAAGCCACTTTTTAAACCTGTATATTATGATCTTTTTCAAAAGAAATATTTTCAGATAATAATTTGCAAACCTTGTTCCAAATGATGATTTTTTTAAAAAATATCTATACTATTTTTCGGACAGCTTGTAAGAGGACTTCTGTCTGGAAGGGCTTTTGTATAAATACAACATCTCCGAATTGTTCCAAATCATGATGATTGTAAGGACCATATCCGGAAGTAAATATTACCTTGATATTTGGATTCGTTTCACGAAGCTTCTTAAACGCTTCCTTACCACCCATCTCCGGCATAATCAGATCTAAAACCACAAGGCTGATATTTTCCCTGTTTTTATTATAAATCTCAAGCGCTTCTTTGCCATTGCTTGCCAATAAAACTTCATATCCTCCTTTTTCCAGCATTCGCTTGCCAACCTGTCGAATCACCTGCTCGTCATCAACAAGGAGGACTATGTTTTTCTCAGAAGATTCTGAAACAGACACTGGATGAATTTCCTCATTGACCTCCTGAAACCTGGGCAACAATATGGACACCTTTGTCCCTTTGCCAAGTTCACTATCCACAAGAATTGCGCCTTCGTGATTTTTAATAATACCATATACCATTGCCAATCCTAAACCGGTTCCTTCTCCGGCAGGCTTTGTCGTAAAAAAAGGTTCAAAAATTCTATTTTTGGTTTTTTCGTCCATTCCGACACCCGTATCGGATATCGCAATACGAATATAATCTCCCGGCTGAACACCCAGCTGAGTTTGGGAAAATGTTTCATCCAAAATAACATTGGCAGTTCCAATTGTCAGCTTTCCTCCGCCCGACATGGCTTCAACTGAGTTGAGACAAATATTCATAATGGCCTGATATATTTGCTTTGAATCGCCTTTCACCCACCAGAGATTTTTACCCAGCGATGTTTCGATAATAATCGATTTATCGATTGTACGATATAATGCAGTTATAATTTCTTCTATATTTTGATTTAAATCAATAGATCGCACATGATATTTCCCGCCGCGAGCGAAAGCCAGAAGACGGTTCGTCAAATCGGCGGCCCTCTTAGCCGTCTCGGCAATGGTATGAATGTCATTGTAATAAATATGATTGCTGGGCATATCACTCAATAACAATGAGGCATATCCCAAAATTCCGCCTAAAAGATTGTTAAAATCGTGCGCTATACCGCCGGCCAATGTGCCTATGGATTCCATTTTCTGACTTTCAAAAAGCTGTATTTCCAGTTTCTTTCTTTTTGTAATATCCACAACATTGCCGAGAACCGCCACCTCTCCTCCCATTTCTACCTGGCACGATCTGAGTTCCCCATAAAGCTTTTCATCCCCCTTTTTAATAAACCGAACTTCATAGTGATCGACAACCTCCTCGCCTTTCTCTCTTTGATTTTCACGGCTGACTACCATGCTTCGATCCTCGGGAGCAATAAATTCAAAAAAGTCTTTCTCGATAAGTTCATCTCTGTTATAACCAAGAAAATCGGCAAATTTACTATTGACAAATTGAATTTTACCTTGCCTAATAATGAATACACCGATCAGAGAGGATTCAACCAGCAAACGGTATTTTTCTTTCGATTCCCTTAAACTCTCCTCCAGAGCTTTCCTCACTTCAACATCACGAATAAAACTCTGAAATACCTCTTTTCCCTGAAACCAGACTTTTCTGCTGCTTAATTCTGCTTCAAATACTGTATTGTCTTTTCTTTTTAGTATTGTCTCCAATGGTTTTGTCTTTTGACCATGAAATACAACTTTTAAATAATTCTCTTGTTCGGAAAAAGCTTTGTCAATTGTAATATCTTTCCAGGTCAGTTGTAATAATTCTTTTCGTTCATATCCCAATAATTGACAGGCAACACGATTAATTTCGATTAATTGCCCCGTGCTGTCATGTATGATAATACCATCATTCGTTCCTTCGAACAACACATGATATTGAAATTCTTTCTCAAGCAGGTTCTTGGTCCCTTCTTCGATACGCTCTTCAACATGTTTTACCCAGTTATTCAGTTCCGTTCTTTTCTTTTTCAGTTCGCGAAAAAGCCTTGTGTTTTGAATTGAAAGAGCCAAAACAGACGATACGAAGGATATAAAATCCAACACCCTAGTTTCTTCTCTTAACGAAGAATAGTCGATCAGTAAGATAGCATCGATATAATTGGTGTGAATGTTTAATGGCGATAAAATCAACGAGCTGCATTTATAACGCTTCAATGATTCGTGAACCAATCGGTCTTCATTAAAATCAGATAACATGAGAATCGTTTTTTTTGAGAATCCTTTGCTCATCAATAAAGACAATATCTTTGGACTAAAAAACGGTTTTTCATTTATAGGAGATATATTCAGTATCTTGGATGTTTTATCGTTGGCATTCCATGTCAACAACAAGACTTGTTCTGCCATACTTCGTTTTTGAATTTCAACTAAAAGCGTCTGCGTACGCTCATCAGGGGAAAGTGCAGAGGAGAAAAATTCTTTTTCTACTGCCCATTCAAAAAAAGCAGGAGTTTCCTTCTTAATATATGTAATTTCTTTTTTCTTTTTCCAAAACATGATCTTAAAAAAAATCCGCTATCTAAATGCTCAATGATGAACAAACAGACAATTCCCGCTTCAAAATCCTCCCAGGGGAAGTTATCACCTCAAAACGTTGAATATTTGGAAGTTACAAGAGGAGTGGATAATTATTTATCTATCCAAATTTCCTCTCCCCATATGATGGTAATTTATTTATGGAAAAAAAACAAGAAAAAAAGTATTAAATGTTTGTAACATTTACATTTGTGAACATTTTTCAATTGGCATTAGAAATGAAATGTTCTCTCTTATTTTTTCTTGTTTGAGGAATTAATCATACTATGGAAGATTAATGTCAGTCCGATAAAGATGAAAATAACCGGCCAATAATGTTTTAGAAAATCAGCCCATGCCCAATAGGAACCGTTTATTATGTGCACAAAAAAGCCCACACCGAAAAAAAGAAACAGACATGCCGGAACCAATATACCCCAATCTTTGGGATTCAACAGGAAAAGCAACATCAAACCAATACCTATCGCAGCCATGAAAACAGGCCAATATTCATCCGCATAGAAATAAGGTATTATATCAAAATTCCTGAGAATAAAAAAGATCCCCAAAACGAGCGAAATAACACCCCAAAAAATATTTCCCGATTGTCTGCGCCAAAAAAACTCTGTAATCAATAACAAACCCAATGCGCAAAGAAAAACAGGATAAATCTTATCCCAATGAAAAGAGAGGTATGAAGATTGTCGGCTGAACAGCCAGAATCCGATAAAAATCAGGAATATACCCGGAATGATTGAATTTTTCTTCTGAACCATTATTGATCTCCCTGCTTATACTATTTTTTTTCATTTGGATGAAGAATCACATCCTGTGGCAATATGATGATGAGTGCAATGTATACAATTATCCAAACAAAAACATCCGTAGCAAGCGCCATGACAACAAAAGCAATTCTTATCAATGTAAAATCCACATTAAAGTACTGCCCGATTCCCGAGCAAACACCCGCAATCATTTTTTTGTCATTTCTTCTAGTAAGTCTTTTTGTTTCTGGCTTGGAGTATTCTTTCTGTTTATTCTGACCGGAACGGAATACATGAACGATATAGAGAATTCCCAGCAGAATAAATCCCAGCGGCCAAATTGTTTTCCAGGAAATTTTCCAAAAATGGAAATACTGAAATGGATTGTTCCATCGATAATGCCAACCCAATTGTTGAGATAGAAAAATCAGACCGAGAACAATCAGAATGACACCCAACAACAAGACAGCATTTCCCGAATCTTTCTTTTTCTTTTCTTTTGGATTTTTATGATCGGGATTTACCGGTACAAGAATCATAGCAAGTATATAAGCGATCAAACCCAATCCATGAAGAAGAAAGCCCAATAACCAGAGTATTCGTACCAAAGTGCTGTCCACACCAAGATATTCAGCGAGACCTCCGCATACGCCGTCAATCACTTTGTCTTTTCGAGATTTGTACAACTGTTTAACAGGGACCTTTTCCGATTTTTTCTCGTTCATCTGTATGCTCCCTTTATTTTATTCAATCTGTTTTTCTAATTATTCTACGGAGTTTGAAGGGATAGGTTGTACATTTAGTTAAATATTTAACTAAAATTTTATGAAATTTTTAACGAAATATATTTCGTTAAAAATCATAAAAAGCATCTATTCTTTTTTCTCTTGGGCTTGTCCTGTCATGGGAACAAACCTTACAGGAATAAGACTTTGTTTGTAAATTTTTCCGGCTTTTTTTGTCACCAAAACCAGTTCCTGAAAACCTTCACCGACCGGCAATATCATTCTTCCCCCATTTTTCAATTGTTTGATAAGAGGCTCTGGAATTTCAGGCGGCGCAGCAGTTACAATGACCGCATCAAATGGAGCTTCTTCCGGCCAGCCCTGATATCCGTCACCGCATTGGCAGTGTACGTTTTGATACCCTTCTGCGACCAGCCTGCTTTCAGCCTCTTCGCAAAGCGGTTCGACAATTTCAATCGTGTACACTTTTTTTGCAATTTCCGCAAGAATAGCGGCCTGATAACCCGATCCTGTGCCAACCTCCAAAACTTTCTCGTATCCTTTTAATTGGAGCGCTTCGGTCATATAGGCCACGATATACGGCTGGGATATGGTTTGTCCATAACCGATGGGCAACGGCTCGTCGTTATAAGAATAGGGCTGGTACGATTTGGGTACATACCGGTGACGTTTCACTTTTTTCATTGCTTTTAAAACAAGAGGATCCCGAACATTTCTGGACATGATTTGTTTCTCGACCATTTTATGTCTTTTTTTCTCATACTTGTCTCCTTCGTGTGCATTCACGACTTTCACTTCAATCACCCCACTCAGACAAATAGATAAAACCAATGTGACAGGAATCCCGCTCCTTCTCATAAAACACCTCGAATATTGTTCCAACTTTTTTTTTAATCATATGGTCTTCCATCAATCTCTTTGAGATTTAATTATAATTGAGGAAATTCCATTTGTCTTATCGCTGGCTTTTGGGAGACATATCAAGTGACAGGGTAAGAACATACAAAATAGAATTGAAACAGATAGCCGATTTATTCCTCTTTGGAAGCAGATTGAATTCGACTTTCTTTTTTAATGCAATTCCAGAATTGTCTTTGTATTTCATAAGCCGCGATGCCAAAAGCGACGGCCACATTCAGTGAATTTTTATATCCGAACATGGGTATTTCCACAATATCATCGGCCAGCTTCAGAATTTCCCGGGACACGCCCAGTGCCTCATTTCCCAAAATCAGTGCGGTCGGCAGATTAAATTGATACTCCCAGATTACTTTACTTTTGTTGGTTAACTCAAGAGCAACGATTCGGGCGCCTAGATTCCTTACTTCTTTGACGGCCTCCTCTAAAGTTTCCTTGTGGGTCCAGGGTACATAGGGCATGGACCCAAGCGAGGTTTTTTCAAGTTTTTTATGAGGCGGATGGGCCGTTATGCCGCAAAGATAAATCCTTTCCATGAGAGCGCAATCTGCGGTTCGAATAATGGAGCCGACATTGAATGCACTCCTGAGATTATCCAGAATCGCATAAACAGGTCTGCGAGGAATTCCGGAAAAATCTTCGGGAGAAAGAGGCGAGTCAAAAGAACGAACCTGAATTTTAGTTTCCATGCAAATTCTTTCCTGATCAGCAGAATTGATCTATTATTGTTCACTGAAAATCATGGTGCATTTAACATCGAGCATAGCTCTATTGAGGACACATTTAATTCTAAATACTAAATACTAAATACTAAATGCTATATGTTCAATGTTCAATGATTCCATCATATTTATCAAACTGGCGATCGACGAATTGCGTCCAATGATTCATTGTTTGATTTAGATTTTGAACAAGCACATCTTCATTTTCTTCATTGATCCAAACAGGTTTTCCCATTGCCACATAGCACTTCGAAAACGGTTTGGGAAAAAGATAGCGGCACCATGTGTTTTTCAGTCTCCATCCATTTTTTGCATTTGTTGTTACGGGAATAATCGGAAATCGCATTTTTCTGGCCAAAAATAAAATACCCGGTTTCGCTTCATAGATTGGTCCGCTGGGTCCATCTAGTGCAAAAGCAGCGGCATGACCTTTCTCGGCTTCTCTCTTGACATGCAGAAGTGCCTGAACACCCTTTCGTTTGCTCGACCCGCGGACAACTGTATATCCAAATCGTTGAAGTATGCGGGTCTGTATTTCTCCGGCCCAGCTGACATCGGCAATCAATGTAATTTTCCAGGGACCAAAACCGGGAATCAGCAAAAACTGCCGGCCGTGCCAGAATCCAAAAAACACTTTGTTTCTATCCAGCTTGATAAATTCCGGGTGGAAATAATATCGAACTTTAAGCGTACGAGAATAGAGATAAATAATACTGAAGACTATAAAAGCCGCAAACTGAATAAAGCCGTCAGAATAGGTGATCCGCCGCCTCAACTGCTTCAGACGAAATCGAATACCGTTTCTTTTTTTATCAGACTCTTTTTTCATTTTTTTTAAAAAAGAATGCCAAATGAGAGTGTCAGTACCTGTGGATTGTTATTCGGCTTGAACAGCAGATGCCATCGAACATCGAACAGAGTTGTCCATCTGTTCCGAAATGTCCAGCCGATCAGCCCCAAATTGATTCCCAAAGTATTTAAATTGTCTTTATCTTCATCAAACTGCTGCGCCAATTGGTAGTATCCAATTCCGCCGGCAATCAATGATTCATTTCGAATTTCTCCGCGGGCGCGCCAAAGAAGATCAAATGAGGACCATAAAAAATCAAATTTCAGATCTCCCTTTTCCGTTCCTGCTGTTCCCAGATTAAGCGTGGTCAATCCGCCGCCTTCCAATTGAACGCTGATTTTTTTGCCCATACGGTAATTGATCATTCCACTTCCGATAAACGAGACCGGAGTTCTAAAATGTGAAAAAGGAATTTTAGGAAGTCCTACCCCGGCAGAAACGCCTCCATGCAGCCGCTTTTGTAAAGGTATTTGTCCAAACAATGGAAAACACAGGCTGAATAAAAGAGAAAACCAGATGGCAACTTTTAGTATTCTGTTCATGTTTTATCGTTCCTTATCATGATATTGGTTTTAAATTAAAAAAAAATCATGCCTAAATCAATAAAAAAACATATTGCGGTTTTCCCGGAATGTTTATTCTTTTTTACAATTGCGCGCTTGAAATTACAGATTGAATCATGTATATTGAAAAAAGGAGATTGATTAGTATTTTATGAAATTTTTATTGATTTTCCAAATCAATTGAGACAGATTTGTATTTCGGTTATTAAATCCAAATTCACACTTTTTTAAATACAAATAGAAATATTTAGGTTTGATCCATAGAATTCTATTATTTTTGTTTTAGCAAATGGCCAGAAAAATTCGATACCACTAATATGATAATATAATAGACATATTCAAAATACTGATTGATCCGATAATGTTCAAAACCATCAAAGAAAAGACTATCATAATTTCATCAGGAATCAGTATAGATGATACGGCCTTGTCTAAATTTTAATTTTATAATTGCTATTAATGTTCTTGACGAAATATCAGGAACAATTTGTGTATAGACTTTACCGTTATGTTTCAATATACCAAATACAGGAATTTTGCTTTTAAAAGAGCAACCAACATGACCTTTATGTTTGCCGCCAAAATAACTTTCATCAAGTACTATTTCGCCATGAAATTGTTTCATTTGTTACTCTTGATGAAAAGTTATGACTTGTCTGATTTGAAAGAAGTATTTGTTAATTGTATTATGATTGATACGTATCCGGTTTTGCATTTAAATATACCGAAAAAAACAGGAGTGGTTGAAATTGAAACAAAACTGGCAGAAGCTAAAAAAATATTCATGCAAAAATATCTATTATGGAAATGCAGTTGAAATCAAGATAAAATTAAAATAGTGGAATTTGTGTTATTCGGCAGAAAATATTCTCAGTCATTACTTACGACCAGAGGTTTTAATATGGGGATATTTATGATGAAAGCAAAAATATTGGTCTTTATTCTACTGTATGTTTGTGTGGGTCAGGCGGCACAGCGGGAAATAATGGTGTTCAGGAATCTAACGCCGGAAATGGGTTTGTCTCATGGTGATGTGCTCTGTATTTATCAGGATCATGAGGATTATATCTGGATCGGAACAGCTGACGGATTAAACAAATACGACGGCATTGAGTTTACCACTTATAAATACAACAGAAATGATACATGTTCTTTATTCAGTAATTATATAAACAGTATAAAAGAAGACAGTTATCACAATTTATGGATTGGTACTGCCAGGGGCTTGTGTAGATATAATCGGGACAAAAATAACTTTGAAAGAATCACTTTTTATGATAATCACAACAACAAGGATGAGAATTCCATTACCGAGATATTTGAAGATCAGGATAAACAATTATGGATCGGTTGCGGTCAGGGTGTTTTTGTATTTGACCGGGATGAAAAGATATTCTATACCTGTTTTGAAGAGACAATTGCCCCAAACAAATTGCGCTCCTGTTCTGGAATATGCCAGGATAAAGATGGCAATATCTGGCTTTCATTTTATAATTCCGAAGACTTTGGACTTATAAAATATAATTCTGTGACAAATAAAATCACTTCGTATAATACAAGGCATCGGGATATTCAATTAAAAGAAAATGGCATTTACTCTTTAATGGCAGACAACCAAAACAACATCTGGATCGGCTATGTCTCCAAAGGTTTGGATGTTTATAATATGAAATCTCACATTCTGAGAAATTATCAACAGAATAACCGCAATAAAAATAGCCTGAACAACAACAGTGTATTTTCCTTTGCACAATCCAAAAGCGGTACCATCTTAATTGGTACGAATGGAGGTGGGTTAAATGTGTTCGATCCCGAGACGGGGATATTCAGCCATTATACAGCGACTGAATCCGAAAGATCCGTGATCAGCAATACCATCCAAGACATATACATCGGAGAGGACGGTATCGTATGGATCGGATGCTGGGGAGGCGGTGTCAGTATATATGACAAACGCTTTGAGCGGTTTGCTCTATACAGGCATGACAAACAGGATGTCCATTCATTATTTGGCAACTCGATAACCAGTTTTACACAGGATTTAAATGGCAATATCTGGATCGCAACAGACGGAGGAGGAATAAATCTCTTCGATACAACAGAAAAACGATTTACCAATTTTCGAAGTCGTAAAGATGATCCGCGAACCCTTTCAAATGATAAAGTCCTGGCTGTTGAAGCTGATGATAAAGGAGGTCTGTGGGTGGGTATGTGGAGGGGGGGATTAAATTATTTTCAAATCAGAGGTAAAAGACTGATTTTAAAAAGGAAATATCCAACAGTTGATGAAAATGATCCGAACAGTCATTCAGTATTCAATATATATTGCGACAAGCGAGGTAACCTGTGGGTTGGAACCTTTCAAACCGGCCTTTATTTATATGATCCGGTCTCATTTAAGTTTAAGAAGCTTCATCTTAATTATCCTGAAGGCAGAGGTTTTTTATTTAATGGAATCCATGATATATTAAATGACAGTGAAGGGAATATCTGGCTGGCCACTGAGGGAAGCGGATTGATGAAAATCGAGCAGCAAACCGGGAAATGCAGGTTTTTTGTCCGCGATAAAAACGACAGTACCAGCCTGATCAGCAATTACATAAACGTGGTGCATGAGGACAGTTATAACCGTTTATGGATCGGTTCATTTGAGGGCGGTTTAAGCCTTTTTAACAGACAATCAGAAACCTTTATTAACTTTACCACGGATCATGGTTTGCCAAACAGTACAGTAGTCGGGATCCTTGAGGACAGCCACAACAATTTATGGATCAGCACCAACAATGGACTGTCAAAGATTGCTGTTGATTCTGTAAATGGACAGATACAACTTTCTATGCGTAATTATACTGTTGAGGACGGTTTGCAGAGCAAAGTCTTCAACCGCTGGTCTTTTTTTAAAAGCCGGTCAGGGGAAATGTATTTCGGTGGCATCAATGGTTTCAATGTTTTTCATCCGGACAGTATCAGGGACAATACGTATGTTCCTCCTGTACATATAACCGATTTTCAGTTATTTAACAAACCCGTGCCTATTGGCAAGGATGATTCACCTTTAAAGAAACACATATCACAGACTGAGGAGCTGATACTGAACTATAATCAAAATTTCTTTTCATTAAAGTTTATTGCCCTGAATTATATTTTCAGCGAAAAAAATCAGTATGCCTATTTTATGGAGGGCTTTGATAAAGACTGGAACAATATCGGCAATAAACGAGAAGCCACCTATACCAATATCGGACCGGGGCGTTATGCGTTCAAGGTAAAAGGCTCGAATAATGACGGATTGTGGAATGAAGAAGGTAAAACACTTCATATTGTGATCAAGCCCCCGTTCTGGCAGACCTTGTGGTTTAGAGGTGTTATACTTTTTCTCGGAATCCTGACCGTTCTGGCAATTGTTGAATTCAGGATTCACGGCATCAATAAACAGAGAAAAAAGTTGGAGCAACAGGTCGAGGAGAGAACGAAAGCGTTACAGAAGTCCAATATCGACCTTGAAGCACAGCGATCCGCGGTGCAGAATTATGCAAAAGCACTCGAACGGTCGAATAAAGACCTCGAGGCATTCAGCTATTCTGTGTCTCATGATTTACGCGCGCCATTGAGGGCAATGAGCAGCTTTAGTCAAATACTGCTTGAAGAATATAATGAAAAGCTGGACAGCAAAGGTAAAAATTATCTTGAACGAATTCACAATCGAAGCCATCAAATGGGGAACCTTATTGATGATTTGTTGAAACTGTCCCGTGTGACACAGGGCGATTTATTCCCTGAAGATGTGGATCTGAGCCTTATGATAAGATCCCTGGCCAAGGAATTTCAACAGATGAGCCCTGCCAGAAAGGTTCAATTTATCATTGAAAAAGATCAGCATGTGAAAGGGGACAAACTTCTTTTGGAAATTATGCTGAGAAATTTATTGGACAATGCCTGGAAATTCACTTCAAAAAAGAAAAACACAAAAATTGAATTTGGATCCATGCAGAAGGATGAAAAGAGTATTTTCTTTATCAAAGATAACGGTATTGGTTTGGATATGGATTATGCGGATAAATTATTCGAGACTTTTCATCGTCAGCAAACTGAATTTGAAGGAACAGGTATCGGACTGTCCACCGTTAGACGAATTATAGAACGGCATGGGGGTAAAGTATGGGCCGAAGGAAGGGAAAACAGGGGGGCCACTTTTTATTTTACTTTTTAGGAATAATTTGAAATTTAATAAAATGATAGCAATAAAAATTCGTGATCTTTTCACCTTTAAAGTTTATTCATAGCGATGAGCCATTTCTGTAAAGGTGTTGACATGAATCGATTTTTCTGTTACATTTTGGGTGTCTGAGAGCATCTTTTGCTTCCTTTCAGATTTTTATTAAATCCAAAAGTAAAGGTAAAAGCATGTTTGCTTTTTTCAGGTCCCTATGTTTTCATAAAAAGGTCACCAATAATTACTACTATCAAAGTATTAAATCATGATAGTCAAACCACTAAAATAGACATATTAAAAGGACCACCCAAAGAAAATGAATATTTACGCTCTT
>Ga0315542_1000671_pt1 | contig 21738 bp, 21 predicted proteins | sample SalMarSW160120MG_FD_202541 | JGI IMG/M metagenome (GOLD analysis project Ga0315542, IMG submission 202541) | Salt marsh sediment microbial communities from the Plum Island Ecosystem LTER, Massachusetts, United States - Salt Marsh Sediment SW1601-20 ... | reverse complement strand
CGGTATAACCCGCCTTGCTCAGCCGGATTGGTGATGTCGTGCTACCTGAAGGTAACCTCATCCGAAAATACCCATATTTATCCGTAACAGCTGCCGCGGTTAGATCTTTGTTGTAAATGCTGGCATCAGTCATTTTTTTTCCCGACTGGGAATCATAAACATATCCTTCAATGATTTGGTTGTGTTGGTTTATCTTGTTGCTTCTTTCTCTTTTCAGGATTATGTAATCGCCTTTTACTTTGTAGGTAATACTGCTGTCTAACAACGAATTCAAGGCAAAACGAACCGATTTGCCCTCAATAGTCAGACTAACTTTTGTACCTGATGGGATAATATCCGGACTGAAGGAAAACATAACATCACTTTGCGCGGAAATTTGATCCAATACTGATTCAATAGTCTGGTTTTGGGCAGAAATGCTAACATTGCGTTCAAGTAAAGGTACATTTTCATTTTGAGCCTGTAATACAATATATTGAAGATGACATAATACAATAAGACAAGCTCTTAGAATCTTTTTTTGCCTCATACCCGGGGTTATTTAGGCTTATTGTTACAACATATTTTCGCAAAATTATCAGTTGTTACAATGTTCACCCTGCAAAATAAAACCAGAATCTGTTCTTCCGACTTTCAAGTTAAGCGTTTCAGCAATAATATCCATAATATACCCGATATCCTCGTTATTAAAAGAGACAGATATAGTGCAACCGGCTAATTTCGGATTCCCAAGTTCAATATGTTTTGAATATACATCGGATAATTCTGAGATCACATCGGCCAGTCGGGCATTCCTGAAGACAAAGCATTTCGTTTTGTAAGCTATGACATTAGGGTTTAGAGCTTTTGTTACCGAGAATGATCCGGAGTTTTTTTGATATTGTCCGGTCTCACCTGCCTGCACTTTAATACCTTTGTTTTCGGAAGTAAAAAATCTGACTTCACCAGTTTCAACAAATACTTCCACGGAATTTGCTCCATGCAGAGCTTTTACGTTAAAGGATGTACCGATATCTTCAATCAGAGTTCCTTCAGCCTCAATGGACAGAGGTAAATTACCTGAATGATCTACATTAAAAAAAGCCTCACCTGTTAGCTGAATTTGCAATTTTCGTTTTGTAGAAGTTAATATAATCTTACTATGACGGTTTAGAACCACTTTTGCGTTCTTATTAATTGTTTGATTTACAACACTGTCAGTGCTCGCAATAGTGTTAGTCTGAATGATTCCGGTCTGTTTAGTGAAGTGATTATAGAAGATTATGGATAAGCCTGTAAGTACTATTATTGAAGCTGCAGCTTTCATCCAGGTATTCATAAACGGTTTCTTTCCTGATTCGAAAGCAGACAAATTTTTTGACGGATTATCCATTTTCTTTTGAACATTTTCCCATGCTTTTTTTGTGTTAACGCGCTGATATGTATATAAAGTAATGGTTTTATCGTGAAGATATTGCAGGTCCTTAAAATATTTTTCATTTACAGGCGAGCTGTTAAGCCACTCTCTTAACTTCACTTCTTCACCGGGGGAAATTTCCCCCGCCAGATATTTCGCAATCAGATCTTCGATATGTTTATTATCGCGGGTCAATTTTTAAGTTAATTAATTTTTTATTAATAAAAGCAAAATTAATAGCGAAAGGTAATCTTTCAGCATTTCGCGCATAATACGCAATGCTTTGCCCATATGGTTTTCAATCGTCTTTTTGGAAATATTTAATTGCTGCGATATTTCCGCGTAGGTATAGTTCTCAAACCTGCTAAGCTGAAATACTCTTCGACACTGATTAGGTAATGAATTTACCACTTCGTTTATTTTCATTTCAAGTTCATCGCCAATCATCTTTGCATCCCCGGAATTTTCTATGGAACCGTCGTGGTACTGAACATAATCCGCATGCGTCTGCCGTACCTTATAATGTTTGATCCTGTTCAAAGACTGATTATGTACAGCCTGGTAAAGGTATGACTTCACGGAAGTGTGAATTTCGATGGTTTCACGTTTTTCCCATAATATAAGAAACATGCCCTGTACCATCTCTTCTGCTTCTTCAATATTATTCAAAAAAGTGATGGCATAATTGCACAGACGCTCATAGTAGATTTCAAAAACCTGCCCGAACATTACTTTATCACCCTTATGTAAGGCATCTGCTAATTCCTGGCCTGATAACAACACATTAACATCTGTTAGATAGCGAAAATACCGATTAACAAGATACCAAACAACAGCTATGAATAATTAAAATTCTTATATATGACAACCTTAGAGGAAATTACCCCTATCCTTCCTAAAACAGAGGGGTCATTTTCCCCGGCTTTTCCAGCCAGAGTAAAACATGCACAATTTTAAAGGGAATGCGTAGGGAATTAGTTGCAAGCTTTCACAATTCACCAGTAGAGGTAAAAGGTTATGTTCACCAATTGTTGTTGTATACTCCTTTGGAAGAAGAACATGAAATCAAAGACAGGGCTTCCCGAGAAGAAGTAAGACAACAAGGCATCGAATTTGAAATTATATTACCAATCACTCCCAGGTTGGGAGAAGAAATTGAAATTTCTTTTCTCCGGGAAACAGGGAAGTACTATAGAGGGTACGAGCATGAGGTAAGACATCGTATCAATGGTACAACACAAGAGATTCAACTTGAAATACATCCCTGGAATGACTATTACTATAAATGGGTTAAAATGAAAGAAGCCTATGAGAGTCGAAAGTTGTGGTTGAAGAGGCTTGATAATGAAGATTACAATAACTGATCTACATAAACACTTTTTAAGCTTAACTTTGTAGCCGATTAAATTTTGTTTTTCAGGTTTTGTATGAAAATAAAAAAGCCACCTACTTTTTGTCTTTGTAAGTGGCTGATTTTCTGTGGGTCCAGCCTGCAGCGGTGGCTCGATCGCAGCGGTATTAAGTGTGAGTGTGAGAGTGAGTTTTGAGGAAAAAGAACGAGAGTGCTCTTACTCGCTCTCACTCTCACTCTCACTCTTTTTTAAGTGGGCCCAGCTGGGATCAGGGCCGAGCGTTAAAAAAATGCCCGGTGGGCATTTTTAGCGAAGGAGCCCGTCTGCAGGGGTGGCTCGATCCCAGCGGTATTAAGTGTGAGTGTGAGAGTGAGTTTTGAGGAAAAAGAACGAGAGTGCTCTTACTCGCTCTCACTCTCACTCTCACTCTTTTTTAAGTGGGCCCAGCTGGGATCGAACCAGCGACCCCCTGATTATGAGTCAGGTGCTCTAACCATCTGAGCTATGGGCCCTCCGTAAAAACGGACTGCAATATTAAATATTTGTAACTAATTATGCAAGTACTAATCTAAAAGAATACATTTCACTTTCCTTTACGAATATACGACATCAGCACATTTACTGCCTCATCCATATCGTGACCAAAACTAAGAATACCCGCCCTGTCGCCAGCCATAACAATAATCCTCTTTTCGAACACATTTGAATCGCTGAAAAGCCTGAAGATGTCTTTTGCCAGACCAATAGTGCCATAATCCAGTGAAGGATTTGTAGTGGGAACCTTGTAGATAAGTTCATTCCAAAGATCGATACTGTGTATATGAACCACTGCATTGGCTCCCGGATCGGCAAGATAGATTGCTGCATGAGTCAGGGATTCAGATGAAGCCTTCAGCGGACCTACGCACTGTACTGCATTATCATCGATGTTAAACGAGTTGACCTTAACATAATGACCGGGCTCAAGTTCGGGTATTTCACCTGTTGCAGAACCAGTGATTATGAACTGGTTGCCACCCCTGATCCTCATGCTTATATTGCCGAAACCAACACCATTTTCATAAGCTCCTATCAAATCCATATTATATAATATCTCCCTCCAGTAATTAATTATTTCGTACTGTTCGTCTGAAATGACAGGCCCGGACTGGTTCCAATGGCAATTAAATTTTACTACCCCTTCCATTTTATGTTTATTTATCTGAAAACAAATTTTTTATATCTTCCTCGGTTGCCTTGCATATTCCTTTTTCTGTTATGAGACCGGTAATATATTTTGCAGGTGTTACATCAAATCCATAATTGACTGCAGTACTGTTTTCAGGGCAAAGCCCGACAGTCATGATCTCACAACCTGATAATCCTGAGATAGTTAACACTTCTTCAGGATCTCGTTCTTCAACAGGTATTTCCAGGATGCCATCTTTTATCTCCAGATCAAAGGAGGTTGTCGGGAATGCTGAATAGAAAGGAATGTTATTGTCGAATGCAGCCAGAGCTTTAAGATATGTACCTATTTTATTGGCTACATCTCCTTTTGCTGTAGCCCTGTCGCATCCGACAATTACTAAATCAACCATTCCATGCTGCATAAGATGACCCCCCGTGTTATCAGCGATCAGTGTATGTGATACCCCCGCCTGACCCAGCTCCCACGCAGTCAGCCTTGCTCCCTGGTTCCTCGGCCTGGTCTCATCGACCCATACATGAACCGGGATACCGGCATCATGGGCCAAATAAACAGGTGCCATGGCAGTCCCGTAATCAATACATGCCAGCCAGCCGGCATTGCAATGAGTCAGAATATTTATAGGTTCTCTATTCCTTTTTTTGCTTATAGCTTCTATAAGCTTAAAGCCATTTTTTCCAATATCCCTGCAGTTAGTTTTTTCTTTTTCACATATATTAAGCGCAGCATCCAGGGCTGATTTCGATAATAGTTCAGGGTCTTTAACAGAACTGAGTTTTTCCATTACATAATTTACCGCCCACGAAAGATTTATAGCCGTAGGCCGGCATGAAATAAGATACCTTGCTGCATTTTCAAGATGTGACCGAGGGTTTGTTGCCTGATTCATTTCAAGCACTGAGAGATATATACCAAAAGCCCCGGCGGCTCCTATCAGCGGAGCTCCCCTGACTGTCATATCCAGGATTGCCTGATAAACATCCTCAACAGATCTTAATTCCTTGATTTCAAAATAAAAAGGTAATTTTTGCTGATCTATTACCCTGACAACCCGCGGATCGGATTCATCAAGCCAGATACTTTGATAATTTTTACCGTCAACCAGCATAAAAACGACCTTTTAATATTTAAAATTAAACAAAATCAACAACACAAGACTTAAAGCGATAATTTATTTCAGGAAGATATTCTGTGTGAAATTGAAATGAAGATTTTCTTCAATGGTTTCGAATTATCGACCAGAATATTCGAATATTTTGACCTGACGGATTAAAATATTAAATTTGTTACCATGAAAACCAGTTTCTCCAAAAAGGCAACATATGATTAATAAAGAGGAATTTAAGAAGAAAATAGTAATCACTGCCGGCCAGATTTTCAGTCGTTATGGATTTAAAAAAACCACAATGGACGAGATTGCCAGGGCTCTTAAAATGGGTAAAAGTTCCATTTATTATTATTTTGAGAGCAAAGAGGAAATATTTGAAGCAGTTGTTTTGCGTGAAGCCAATATACTTAGAAATGAACTCACTAATTCAATAAAAGCAGTTGAATCTCCTGTGGAAAAGATGAGAAATTATGTTTTTGTCAGGATGAAAGCGTTCGAAAAACTCTCCAATTATTATAATGCGATATTTGATAAAAACCTCCATCATTTTGATTTCATCGAAAATATCAGAGCAAAATACGATCGCGAGGAACTAGCAATTTTGAGGCTTATTATCTATCTGGGGATACAGCAGAGAGTCTTTAATGTGAAAAACAGTGAATACACGGCCCTTGCCATTCAGACAACATTAAAAGGTCTTGAGGTTCCTCTTTTCTGGATGAAAAGGGAAGTCAATATAGAAGCTAGGCTGAATATGATCCTTGAGGTTCTTTTTAACGGGATCCTGAAAAAATAAACTATCTGTTAATTACAGCTCTTTTTTTATTTTTAAGGCTTATATAAAACCAGATACACCCTATCAACACAAAAGGAATACTAAGCCATTGTCCCATATCAAGTTTCATTGAATTTTCAAATGGAACCTGAACCTCTTTAAGAAATTCAATAAAAAAACGGGCTGTAAAAATCAGAATACAAGCCAGGCTTATCAATGTTCCCTGGATATGCTCGCCTTTTTTGCGCCAGTAGATCCAGTAAAGTATCAAGAAGATAATCAGGTATGAGAGAGCTTCATAGATCTGCGTAGGATGTTTTGGTGCCGTCTCCCCGTTGCGTAAAAAGACAAACCCCCAGGGTACCGTTGTTTCAATGCCATATATCTCAGAATTCATCAGGTTCCCGATCCTGATAAAAAATCCGGCTAGAGCAACAACAATAGCAATGCGGTCGAGAGCCCAGGTATAATCCTTTTTCTCTTTCTTCACGAACAGCCAGATTGCTGTTAAGATTCCAATTGCAGCTCCGTGACTTGCCAGGCCTCCCCGCCAGATCTTTAAGATTTCTAAAGGATGCGATAGATAAAACCCTGGTTCATAAAAAAGACAATGACCCAGCCTGGCTCCCACAATAGTCCCGACAGCCATATAAATTGTCAGTCTGTCAAGCATGGCATCACTGAGATTTTCATTTCTGAAAATTTTGTTCATGATGATATATCCAAACAAAAACGATGAGGCAAACAACAATCCATACCACCTGATTGCAAATGAACCCACCCTGAATATTTCCGGATTCACATCCCATGGAACAATAAGTAAATGCATAATTACCCGTTTATAAAGATGGCCAAAGATATTAAATAATATAATTGAACGATGTAATAATGCCGGATTACATTACAGCTTTTATTCCTGATACGAAAATTTCATTAAAAATGATGTAAGTTTGTAATTCAAAAAATCAATTTTAAATCATGGTCCGTAGCATGATCATACGCATATTTCATGTAACAGTGTTGTTTATTTTTATAGCAGGATGTGCAAAAATTAGCTCACCTTCCGGCGGTCCTAAAGACATAAAGCCACCAGTAGTAGTAAAAAGCATTCCTGCCAATGGCCAAAAAAATTTCAAGGGGAAAAAGATTACTATTACTTTCAACGAATATGTTGTCCTGGATAAGATTAATGATAAATTCATGGTCTCTCCGCCAATGATGGAGAAACCAAGGATTTTCCTTAAGGGGAAAAGCGTGGTAGTTGAATATAATGAGGACCTTCGCGACAGCACTACCTATACTTTTAATTTTCAGGATGCGATCAAGGATCTTAATGAAGGCAATATCATTCAAAATTATCAATTTGTTATTTCCACGGGACCGGTTATCGACTCCCTTTCCATAACCGGTAATGTATACAAGGCTAATGACCTGGAACCGCCTGGGGGTGCTCTGTTACTGTTGTACGACAACCTTGCTGATTCGGCTGTAATAAAGCTTCTTCCTTCTTATATATCACAGGCCGATAAAAACGGATATTTCAGAATAAATAATATAAGAACAGGCAAGTACAGGCTCTATGCACTTGAAGATCTGGATAACAGTAAAAATTTCAATCTCCCGGATGAAGAAATTGCCTTTATGAATGATCCAATTGAAGTAACAGCTGAAAGAAATTACATTCCTGTAATAAAAGATACAATAATTGCTAAACCAAAAACTGCAAAAGAAATTGACACAACAGTTCTCAAGGGAGAATATAAGCTTTACCTTTTTCAACAGGAGAAAAAGAACCATTATCTGACATCTTCATCAAGGAGTGTTCCTTACAAGCTGACATACACTCTTTCATTGCCCCCCGACACTCTTGGTTTTGATTTTTCAATACCTGGGAAAGATTCAAATTCATACTTTACTGAAAGAAACAAACAAAACGATACTCTGGTAGTATGGCTTACTGACAGTACATTATTTTCTCAGTCTCAAATAAACACTATTATTCGTTATCCTTATACGGATACCTCCGGAATGATTATTCTTAAACAGGATTCCATACTGATGAGATTTGTTATTCCTCGTTCCACCAGAGCAAGAGTAAAGCCCCCTTCATACAAGATTATGAGCACCATTTTAAAAGGATCTCTTAAACCGGAACAGATGATTGTTATGGAATCGGAAACACCGGTTAATTACCCCGATACTTCAAAGATCCGCATATATGAGTTAGCAGGAACAGAAAAAATAAAAATACCTTTTACTTTTATGAAGGACTCTTCAAATTCCTGCAGGCTTATTTTAAAGGCAAACCTTGTTCAGGGCAAAAACTATCTTTATATAGCCGATTCTGCAGCATACAGTGATATATATGGAAAACAAACAGATTCCACCGGCACGAAATTTACCGTAAGAAGTGAAAATACATTTGGCTCGCTATTGTTTAAAATTAAAAATTACCAGGGACCAAGGATCATTCAATTACTGACAAGTAATGAGAAACTCATCACGGAAAGGATAATGAAAAACGACGGAGAAATTGAATTTAAATATCTTGACCAGGGTAAATACAGGCTACGTGTAATCTATGATCTAAATGACGACGAAAAATGGACCACAGGCGATTTTGCAACAAGAAGGCAACCGGAACCAGTCTCATATTACTGGCAGGAATTAGAAGTAAAAGAAGGATGGAAAATGGATCAGGACTGGGATTTAAGCGATCAAAATTTCAAAATATTTAAGAAGCTGACAACCGGGGGCAAGGGCAAATAGAACTTCAATAAAATTTTACAATATGAAAGAAATAGTTGCGGGCGTTGATATCGGAGGAACAAATACAGTATTTGGGCTGATAGATAAAAAGGGGAAAATAATAGCGGAAGAAAGTCTGAAAACAACAGATTATCCTAAAGTTGATGATTTTGTTGCAGCGCTTGTTTCCGATATTGACAAATTGTTATTACAAAAAAAAGAGTATAAACTTGCCGGCATAGGTATCGGGGCTCCCAATGCCAATTATCATAAAGGGACCATTGAGCTTGCACCTAACCTTTCCTGGAAAGGCATTGTTCCGCTCACAAGTCTGATAATGAAGCAAATAGATGTTCCGGTAGTATTGACAAATGATGCTAATGCTGCCGCGATGGGAGAGATGATTTTTGGCGGGGCAAAAGGGATGAAAGACTTTATTATATTAACTCTTGGTACCGGGCTTGGAAGCGGAATTGTTATTAATGGCCAGGTGGTTTATGGGCATACAGGATTTGCAGGAGAGCTTGGACATACTATTATAGTGCCCGGCGGAAGAGACTGCGGTTGCGGACGGCACGGGTGCTATGAGACCTACGCTTCTGCATCCGGGTTGGTGAGGACTGTTCTGTACTTGCTAAGTGAGATGAGGGAAGAGAGTATTCTCCGTGACATCCAACCTTCAGAGCTTACCTCTAAAAAGATAGCAGAAGCTGCAGCAAAAAAAGATCCTGTTGCTCTTGAGGCAATCGATTACACAGCAGAAAGGATAGCTTTCGGAATAATAAATGCAATAGGATTTTCAAGTCCTGAAGCTGTTTTCCTTTTTGGAGGATTGGCACAGGCAGGTGAGATGCTCCTGGTTCCGGTGAGAAAATATGTTGAAATGAATGTGCAGCCAATTTTTAAGGGAACTGTTAAAATCCTTAAATCAGGTATTCCCGAAAGTAATGCAGCTGTTTTGGGAGCTGCCGCCCTTATCTGGAACGAACTCAAATAAACCAGGGAATAAGATATGTCAGCCCTCTGGGCTTAAGATGCCACATGAGGTCTCTCGCTGTTACCGGCATGTCAGCCCTCTGGGCTTTTTATGGTATGTGATGTCTCTCGTAATTTTTAAGCCCAGCGGGCTGGGATATAGGTAAAAACCATGGGCAACGCATCCTCTCAAAGCCCAGCGGGCTGACATAGAAGTAATGTTAAACCAAAACACCCACTCATCTCCTGTACGTTTATTATAATATATTATAAAATTATAAAAAATTATCGTATTTTTGGTTCGTTAAGTTCCGAAGTAAAAAGATTCATCTGATGAATGCTCTGAATATTAATAAATTAGAATTTGGTGAAACACTTCCTGAACTCAATGAGATATCTGCCCGACTTGATAAAATATTACCCGGAAACAAGATTGACACTATAAACTGGAAAGAATTCAGATACAAACCGGAAGTCTCATTTTCCATGGCTTATACCAGTAATGAAATCCTTTTAAAATATTATGTAACAGAACAATATTTCAAAGCAGAAAAGACTGAATCAAATCAGATGGTCTGTGAAGATTCGTGTGTTGAGTTTTTTGTGTCGCCTTCCTCTGATGGCTTATATTATAATTTTGAGTTTAACGGAATCGGTACCTGTCTTCTGGGTACAGGAACAGGAAGAGAAAACAACACTAAAACAGACCCGGAAGTCATAACAAAAATAAGACGGATGACATCTGTTGGCCAAGAGCCTTTAAAGGAAAGAACCGGAAAATTTTACTGGACCATCACTATTGCCATGCCGTTTGAAATATTTTTTCATCACAGAATAAAAAATTTGACAGGAACGACTTTCAGGGCAAATTTTTATAAATGCGGAGATAAACTCCCTGTTCCGCATTATATAACATGGAATCCTGTTGGAACAGCAAAACCGGATTTTCACAGACCGGAGTACTTCGGAATATTGAAATTTGTATGACAACAAAAAATGATTAAAGGAAACGCGTTAATAGGTCAGTCCGGAGGGCCAACATCTGTTATAAATTCAAGCCTTGCCGGAGTAATCGAAGCAGCAAAAACCACATCCTTCATACAGGATATTTACGGAATGCAATATGGAATTGAAGGTTTTATGCAGGAATGGATGTATGATCTTGGAAAACAGTCACCCCATATTTTAAAGGGCCTTAAGCAAACACCATCCTCTGCTTTAGGGTCTACTAGGTATAAGGTGAAAGACGAAGATCTGTCAAAGATCCTGATTCTGCTTAAGAAATATAATATCAGGTATTTTTTCCTGATAGGAGGAAATGATACCATGGATACTATAAATAAAGTGGAAAAATACTGTCACGCCCATAACTATGAAATGACCGGGATCGGGATTCCCAAGACTGTTGATAATGATCTTTACGGGACGGACCATACTCCAGGATTTGCATCCGCAGCAAGGTCCAACATCCTGAATGTGATGCAGGGAGGAATCCTCGCCCGCGATATGCAGAAAGTAGATAAGTTTGTTGTTTACCAGACCATCGGAAGAGATGCCGGATGGCTTGCTGCTGCAACAGCCATGGCCAGGAATCATGATGATGATGCGCCCCACCTGATATATACCCCGGAAAATTATTTTGATCGGGATAAATTTTTATGGGATGTCGAAAGTTGTATCAAAACTATTGGCTGGGTGTCCATAGTATGTGGTGAAGGAATAAAATATTCAGACGGAACGCCGGTCAGCGAATCAGTTACAAAGGATAAATTCAATAATACCGAATTCGGAGCAATGGGCGGGGCAAGCGCCGGACTTGCCCTTCACAGGATGATAACAGATAAATTTGGGTACCGTGGAGAATTTCAGATCACTGAATCATTGATAATGAGCGATTTCGTCCGCGCTTCTGAAATTGATCTTGCAGAGGCCTATCTGTGTGGTGTCGCAGCAGTAAACCTGGCTGCAAATGATGAATCAGGTAACATGGTAAGCATAGAAAGGATATCAGATGATCCTTATACTATAAGGCCAGGCAAGGTTCCTCTTAAAGATGTTGCCAATAATACTAAGCCAATGCCTGTTAAATACTTTAATGAGGAAAGCAATTATATTTCTCAGGTATTCATTGATTATATGAAACCTCTTATCGGAACACTCCCTGAATTTACAAGGCTTGAAAAAATTATGCTGAAAAGAAAATCATAATACCAATGGCTCATAGATTTAATAATGCTGCGTAATCATTTCATACATATCCCGACAATGCTGAAGCATGGAATGCCGGAGTTTTTAAACTTTTATAAGACAAGGGTTACAGGATAGTCATTGCCACCATGACAGGAAGAGGCTTCCAAAGGGAGACTCAGATGCAGGATGATCTTTCAGAATTTTTAATTATTAAAAATAAATAATAATGAACCGGACAGAAGAAAAATACAATAGATATGCCCTTGTAAGAGAAATGTTGGAAACTCCCGGGATAATAAGATCATTTGATCCGTCAGATGCTGGAATATTCTTAGAGGAGATTGCCTCTCGCAAGGGATTATTTTTGACCGGTGAAGGAAGCAGCCGGATCTTTCCTGCAAAAAGAGCCATCGCTGCATCTTTTAAAAAAGGTACCTCTTTACCAGTTATGACCGAAGGCGCCACTCAGGCGGAAGAATATTACCTTGACGATTTTGCTGTATTTGCCGCATCCAATTCAGGTCAGACCAAAGAAGTAATACACCTTGTTACGAATCTCAGGGGAAAAAATCATAAAAGTGTTTTCGGGCTTACAGCAAACCTGAATACCAAACTGGAAGAGCTGGCTGTTATAACACAGGTTTTAAAATGTGGTAAGGAAAATGCAGTGGCTGCCACTAAATCTGTAATTGAACAGGCCCTTTTTTATGACTCATTGCTCCGGCTTTTCCGGAAAGAAAAAATGGAAGGGCTTGATGAACTATCTGATATTACGGAAACGGTACTTACGTTAAAAATTGATCAAAAAATTATTGATGTTATTCATAAGGCCGATGTTATTTATTTTGCAGGAAGGAACAACGGAGTTGCAGAAGAACTTGCGTTGAAGACAAATGAAATAACAAGAAAAAAATCTGCATTCCTGGAGGGCACTTTTGCGGTACACGGAATTGAAGAAGTAATGAATAAAAATGAAGTGCTGATATGGATAGATCCTTTTTCTGAGGAACAGGATAAATTCAGAGAATGTCTTATTGATGGAGTAGGCATGAATATTATTGCAGTATCATCTGCTTCAACTATTTTCCCGACTATACAAATCCCCGACGGAAGAGAATATGCTGAATATGTTCAGCTTGCTGCCGGGTGGAATATTCTTGTTGAAGCCGGAATCGCTTTGGGTATCGACCTTGATAAACCGAAAAGGGCAAGAAAAGTTGGGAACGAATATTTGGGTAGTTAACCCGCGTTCCCTATGATCTGTATAAGAAGTCTTTGATATTTATTTAAATTAATTTCTAAATGGTATATTTACGTATGCAAAAAAAATAAGAAATAAATGGCAAAGAAAGAGCTGGCAGTAGGGATTGATATCGGAGGGACAAATACTATTTTTGGTTTTATTGACAGGGAAGGAAATATTCTGGCTGAGGACAAGCTTAAAACCTCACAATATGGTGAAATAGAAATATTTGTTGCAGCTCTTTATGAAAAAATTATGGTTGCTGGCAATAAAATCGGCAACGGTGCCGAGATCAAAGGTTTTGGAATAGGGGTGCCTATGGGCAACATTAACAAAGGGACAATAGAACATGCTGCAGGATTACCGTGGAAAGGAATAGTACCAATTGCTGAGATCTTCAACCGGCATACAAATCTTCCGGTAATTGTGACTAATGATGCAAATGCTGCAGCAGTTGGAGAGATGATATATGGCGGAGCAAAGGGAATGAAGAATTTTGTTGTAATAACTCTTGGTACGGGTCTTGGTAGCGGTTTTGTAATAGATGGTAAACTGGTTTACGGACACGACGGATTTGCTGGAGAAATAGGACATACGGCTATCCGGCCAGGTCCGTCCAATCGCGATTGTGGCTGTGGCAGAAAAGGATGTCTTGAGACATATGTATCCGCAACAGGATTAAAAAGATCATTATTTAAAATAATGGCAGACAGTATAGAGCCAAGTGAACTAAGAAAATACAGTTTTGAAGAGATGGATGCAGAAATTATTCATGAAGCAGCAAAACGGGGCGATTGCCTGGCAAAAAGGGCATTTACCCATACGGGCAGAATGCTGGGATTTAAACTGGCTGATGTTGTTGCGCACACTAATCCGGAAGCTATATTTCTTTTCGGAGGGCTTGCGCTTGCCAAAGATCTGATATTTGAACCGGCTAAAGAATATATGGAAGAAAACCTCCTGAGCATTTATAAAGGTAAAATAAAACTACTTGAATCACAGCTTAGTACACAAAATGCAGCAGTTATGGGAGCCAGTTCACTTATATGGTCAAGTATTGAATCATGATCCGGAAACTAATACCTGAAGAAATGGCAAACTTCAATGATATCCTTAATCATATCCTTGGCATTATTTTTATTTTAATAATCTTTTCTCTTGCCTATGCATATCTAAAACCGCACCAGCTTCATAAACGAAGGCTGGTATCAACACTCCTGCTTAAAATAAGCTATCTGTTTTATTTACTGGTTCTTCTGATCGTTGTTTACCTTTCAGCGCTGGTTAAGGGCGGATTGGAAAATGTATTTATGGGAATCGAATTTTTTGCCTTTCTCATAGTCCTGTTTGTCCCCAATATTGGTATCCTGGCACGTAAGCTTGGCCATTTCAGCAAGAAAAGAGAAGGATATAACTATTTTTTTACAGTTGTGAACATCATTTCGGTAATTGTTATTCTTGTAATGTATCTTATCTGATAAAAAACTCTTAAAATCTGTATCAGGTAAAAAGAAGATCAAATAAATCCGCTAATTCTTATCCTTATCGTAAATTTGTTTTTATAAACTAAAACCAAAACCTATGATCAGGGAACGCTTAATAGGCTATATCGAACAAAGCATTAAACAAAACTGGGATATCGAAGCTTTGTCGAATTACAAGGAGAAAGGATACTCCTATAAGGAAATTGCCCAAAAGATCCTTAAGATTCACATATTCTTAAAGGATTCCGGAATAAAAGAAGGAGACAAAGTCGCTCTTGTAGGAAGAAATTCAGCAAACTGGTGTGTTGTTTATCTTGCAACAGTTACATTCGGGGCTGTCGTTGTACCGATTCTTCCGGATTTTAAACCCGAAGATCTAACAAATCTTATCAATCATTCCGATGCACTTTTGTTATTTACTGACGATAAGATTTATGAGACCCTGGATATTAATAAGATTCCTCAGATAGAAGGAGTTGTCTCTCTTGAGGATTTCTCAATGATAACATCTGGAAATTCGAAAGTGAAGGAAGCTTTCTCCGGCCATGAAGAAAAATATTCCACAGCTTATCCTGAACTTAAACCTGAACATATCAAATTCTCCGATATTACCAACGATAAGCTGGCGGTTATAAGCTACACCGGAGGGACCACAGGTTTTTCAAAAGGAGTGATGATCACCCATAATAGTCTTGCTGCCAATGTCAGATTTGCACAGAACAACATGCCGCTCAAACCGGGAGATCCTCTGGTTTCATTTCTTCCGCTGGCCCATACTTACGGATGTGCATTCGAATTTTTATTCCCGTTTACTTACGGGTGCCATATAACAATATTGTCTAAAACACCATCACCGCAGATAATCATTCAGGCTTTTAAGGAAATCAGGCCAAGACTTATTCTATCTGTTCCTCTCGTAATTGAAAAAATATTTAAGAAACAGCTTCTGCCTGTAATAAGTAAACCCCACATGAAAATTTTGCTAGCAATTCCTGGCATTAATGCGATTCTTCATAAGAAGATCAGAGAAAAGCTTACAGCTACTTTTGGAGGAAAATTTCATGAAATAGTAGTAGGCGGGGCAGCTTTCAATGCTGAGGCAGAAAGATTCTTTAAAAAAATAGGATTCCGGTTTACTGTCGGATATGGTATGACAGAATGTGGCCCACTTATAAGTTATGCATCCTGGGATACCACGAAACTTGGGGCATCTGGTCGTTCTGTTGATACACTTGAGGTCACCATCGATTCTCCCGATCCCCAAAAACAGGTTGGAGAAATCATTTTACGTGGAGAAAATGTAATGACAGGATATTACAAGAACGAAAAAGCCACAAAGGAGATAATTGACGAAAATGGATGGATGCATACCGGCGACCTTGGAATTATTGATAGTGAAGGGAATATTTTTATCAAGGGAAGAAGCAAAACGATGATCCTTGGTCCATCAGGAAAGAATATTTTTCCTGAGGAGATAGAAGCAGTTATAAACAATATGGATTATATAGCAGAATCTCTGGTCATTACTGAAGGCAATAAATTGATTGGGCTTATATATCCTGACTCCGAATCGATAAAAAAAGATAATATTTCGGAGGAGAAGCTTACAGGGATACTTGAAGAGACCAGGAAGGCAGTTAATGAAAAGTTACCTGAATTTATGGCTGTAAGTAAATTCAGGATACACCCTGATGAGTTTGCGAAAACGCCAAAAAGAAGCATAAAGAGGTTTTTATATACGAAGGAATAAATAATCAGGAACCTCTTAGTGCGACTTAGTGTTTTCCTTTGTGCCCCTTTGTGGTAAAATAAATTTAATTTAACCACGAAGTAACTCAAAGGATTTCCACAAGGATCACCAAGGTAAGAATTACGTTCGTAAGAGTGAGACATTTATTATATTCGAACGATTTCTTAAACTGAAGTTGTTCATTATAAGTCAGGTAAGAATTGAAAAGACGATGGTAAATAGTTGTTTAGAATGAAATTATATGCAGTAATAGTCGCAGGAGGAAGCGGTAAGAGAATGGGGGCTGAAATCCCAAAGCAATACCTTGAACTTGCAGGAAAACCCGTATTGATGCACACACTTGAACAATTTAAGGCATTTGATGAATCGATTGAAATAATAACTGTCCTGCCGGAAAATCAGCTAAGATACTGGGGCAACATTCAAAAAAAATATTCATTTAATATTCCTCATACACTTGTTAAAGGAGGTAAAGCCCGCTTTTTCTCTGTAAGGAGCGGATTACAGTTTGTGGATGTTCCTGGTCTCGTTGCAATACACGACGGAGTGAGACCATTTGTAAGCGTAGATACTATAAAAAGATGCTTCAAAGAAGCAGAAAAATCAGGAAATGCAATACCGGTAATTCCCCCTTCCGATACACTAAGAATAATAAACGAACAGGGAAGCACGCCTCTTAATCGGCTCATGATCAGGCAGGTGCAGACGCCACAAGTTTTCAGCGCTGAACTTATCAAAAATGCATACAGGCAGGAATACCTTCCTGAGTTCACTGACGATGCCACGGTACTTGAAAAGACCGGGGTTAAAATAAACCTGGTGGAGGGAAACCGTGAAAATATAAAAATCACCAATCCTGAAGACCTTATTATCTCTGCAGCTCTTTTAAATAGCCTCTCATAAGACTAAGGATTTCAAATTTTTTTACTCAAACTACATTTAAGAGATCTACTCTTTATCTGATTCCGGTTTCAGATAAATCGCCATTATTTGTATCTTGCACAATAATAATTTAAGAACCGGATCATGAAAACAAAGACCATTACCCTTATTGTATTAATGCTTGTTTTTACAGGTTGTGCAGAGCTTTTAAATGTTATTCAGTCGGCCGGTCCTCTTCCTCTTACAGAAGGCGATGTTGCAGGCGGTCTCAAGGAAGCCCTGATAACCGGGGCAAAAAACGCAGCACAAAGGCTGGCGGCAGAAAACGGCTACTATGGTGATGCAGCCATAAAGATTCTGCTTCCCGATGAGGCTAAAATCATTGTCGATAATATTTCAAAGCTGCCAGGAGGCGATCAGCTTGTCCAGGATGTCATTCTTCGTATTAACAGGGCAGCAGAAGATGCAGCAAAAGAAGTTGCCCCCATTTTTGTAAATAGTATTACGCAAATGACCATCAGGGATGCTTTTAACATACTTAACGGAGCTGATAATGCTGCAACGGAATATCTTAAGAGCACAACTTATAATGAATTATATGCTTTGTATAAGCCAAAGATCCAGGCATCAACTGAGAAAAAAATTGTCGGGAACATTTCAACAAAAGATTCATGGGTCGCTCTGACCTCAAAATGGAATGCACTTGCCAATTCAGTTGCAGGAAGACTTGCCAGTCTTAAGGCTGTAAACACAGATCTGGATGATTACCTGACCAGCAAGGCATTAAATGGTATGTTTACAAAGGTTGAGGGAGAAGAGCTTAAAATAAGAAAAAATGTATCGGCCCGGGTTACTCCTCTGATGCAGAGAGTATTCGGCTCTCTTGATAATAAAACAAAATAAGCCGGGAATAAAGAAAATGTTTGAGAAAACCATATTTAATATCCAGGGGCTGGAGGTAAGGGTTACGGATTACGCGAATGAAGGAATAATGGATATCCTTAATCATGCTGTACAGGGGGCGGAAAGGGGATTAAGATTTTCTCTTCAGAATATTGCTCCGCGAATAGCAGCATATGGAAATCAGATAAGATTCCTTTCACTCTACAAAAAAAATAAGATAGCAGGTACTGTTGGCGCATGCTTTAGGATTTCCGGGCAGGGTCCTCTGCAGTTTCCTTCAACATATATAAGATACCTGGCATTTCAATCTACATACCAGACAGATCTAAACTGGCGAAAGCGGGAAAAAGCTGTTATCAGGGAGGAACAGGACGATTCCTTTAAGCAAAAAACACTTGAATTATTCAGCAGGCCTCATATTCTTGACATCCCTGATGTTTCTGAGGAAGACAAACATATCATGTACGCTTTTATTGAAAGCATGAATGAACGGTCGAAGAACCTTGTACATCAGGCAGGATACGACTATGTAAGATCCTTTCTTACAGTTGCTTTCAGCAGGTTTGACCCTAAACCAGATGCCAGGGTTACAAAACTTGCTGCGGAAGAAAAAGTAAAAATGAAAGAACTACTACTCGGTTATTACAGGGACTATTCTTTTTTCACACCTGAATATGCATTTTACGATGACAAGTACTATGTATTGAAAGAAGGCGAGGAGATCATTGCCGGCATGTGTGCAATACCGACTTCTTATAAAGTATATGAAATACCTGGTATCTGGGGCTGGGTTATGATGAAAATTCTTCCCGGTGCACCTTATTATCGCCGGCTGTTTCGTCCCGGAGAATTTTTCTACCTGGTATTTGACGCTATTTATTGTAAGAAGGGAAGAGAAGGAGATCTTGCAACCCTTTTTGAATCGGCCTGTGCTTTGGAAGGATTTCATACCGGCCTGATGTGGCTCGACGACCGTAGCGATCTTTTTGAAAAGATCCGGACCAGGGTCAAAATGGGAGCGCTTAACAGGATGCTGAATGCAAAGCCGGGGCTGGTTTACACAAAATTCATAAACCTGACCGATGAAGAAAAAGAAAGGTTTTATGATGCACCAGCTTATATTTCCGGATTTGATTTTTCTTAAAATTCAATCAGACTTGTGGTTTCTCTTTGCATGTACTTTATTTTTTAAGTATATATTTTCCCCACGCTGAGCTACATAGAAGATAAAAAGCATAACCCGGACCAAATCAGGCGATTTTATGAAGAAACTGAATATACATTATTTTCAGCATGTGTCCTACGAAGATCCGGGTACTATTTTGGAGTGGGCATTGGATCGCGGACATAATCTTACATCAACAAAATTTTATGAAAATGAAAAAATTCCAGATGTTTCGCAGACGGACTGGTTGATTATCATGGGAGGGCCTATGAACATATATGAAGAAGCATTATATCCATGGCTGGTGGAGGAGAAGAAATTTATAAAACTTGCGATTGACTCGGGGAAAACTGTTATAGGTATTTGTCTAGGTTCGCAGTTAATAGCGGAAGCGTTGGGAGCGAGAGTGTTTAAAAATGATGAAAAAGAAATAGGCTGGTTTGACATTAAACTATCATCTATAGCAATCGCCGGAAAGATCTTCAAGGGTGCTGAAAAACTCTTTAATGTTTTTCACTGGCATAGTGATACATTCGATCTTCCTCCAAATTCCACTCATCTGGCAAGCTCTGAAGGCTGCAGGAATCAGGGATTCATATACAGGAACAGGATCCTCGCGCTGCAATTTCATTGTGAGACGACAGAAGATCTTATCAGGAAGATGCTTGAAAACGGAAGGGATGATTTTACTCCGGGGAAATATGTACAAAAGGCCGCTGATATTTTGAGTAAAAAAGAGATGTTTGAATCCAATAAGTATATAATGTACACTATTCTTGACAGGATGCAATAGTCTCCTGAATAATCGGTAGTTTCGTCGATAAAAGACAACCTTTCATTAAAAATATTTTAATAAATTTTTAACTATTTACCTTGTAAATTGTTAGATATCAAGCGATCATTATTAATAATGTTTTAAAAACAAGTAAAATGGAACTTGATAAAAAACACTGGGATATAGTTGTCATCGGAGGCGGGCAGTCCGGACTGGCAGCAGGATACTATCTGAAAAAGATGAAAAAAGAATTTATAATTTTTGATGATAATGAAAAAACGGGAGATCAATGGAGACAAAGATGGGATTCCCTGAAGCTTTTCACCCCGTCACAGCATGATAATCTGCCTGGTATGCAGTTTGATTTGCCAAAAAACAGTTACCCGTCAAAAAATCAAATGGCAGGTTTTCTTGGTGAATATGTCGAAAAATACAATCTGCCTGTAATAACAAACGTAAAAGTGAACAGTCTTGTCTCCAGGGATAATCTGTTTGAAATAGACAGCTCCGCTGGAAGACTAACTGCAGATAAGGTTATTGTTGCAACCGGAACACATCCTTTACCAAAAATACCCTCTGTTTCATCCGGACTCTCTAAAAATATTTACCAGATACATTCTTTCGCATATAAGAATCCCGAATCTCTTCCTGAGGGAGATGTCCTTGTTGTTGGTGCTGGTGTATCGGGTATTGAAATTGCCGTAGAAATATCAGCAACACATACTACATATATATCCGGAAAACCGAACTTTCACATTCCTGAAATTTTATTTAAATATGCAGGAAAGTTTTTCTGGTGGTTTTTAAGTAATGTACTTACAATCAATACTCCCATCGGCAAAAAAGCCAAAAATAAGATATTACACGGTGGCGGTCCTCTGATAAGTGTTTCTGCTGATGACCTTACTAATGCTGGTGTTGTTTCTCTTCCTCGAGTTACTGGAGTAAAAGATGGATATCCTCAGCTTGCAGACGGTTCTGTACTTAAAGTATCAAGTATAATCTGGGCTACAGGATACAAACCTGATTTTTCATGGATTAAGATGGATATAACAAACGGGACAGGCTGGCCAATAAATAAGAGAGGCGTTTCTACCACCACTCCCGGGCTCTATTTTGTCGGCATACCGTTTCAGTTTGGATTAACATCGGGGCTTGTTGGGGGAGTAGGACGGGATGCAAAATATATATCTCAACAAATATTTCGGAATTAATCAGAATAAAGAAGGGGCAAAACAAAAATGCCCTCCTGCAATAAATCTTTGGAGGGCACTGTGTGGGGCGTACTGGAATCGAACCAGTGACCTCTTGCCTGTCAAGCAAGCGCTCTGAACCAACTGAGCTAACGTCCCATTATTTCATGTAAAAATAAATATTTTTCCTGTAAAGCAATATCATCTCATAATTCTATGATCTTGATATTCCTGAATTAGATATCATATCCATGGTACTGAAGCCCAGTATAGCCCTCCTTTTTCTCTTTTGACGTGAGGGGTTAAGTTACTGGCCGCAGAAAAGGAGGGCGATCAGAACAAGAGTGAAAATCATCAATGAGAAACTGATATGGTTTTTCATGGCAAACAGGATTTATGATTTGATGCAAAACACAAAAATATCCCAACATTTATGAACATAATTAGCATTAAAACAAAATGTTATGTTTTGCGACTAAAAAGGTAGTCATTTTTATTGAAATAAATTTGCATGACTATAAAAATAGTCATATATTTGTATTGAGGGATTGATAAATAAGTCAGCAAGTGGCGAATTGGTGGCTACAGGCTACATGTGAGTGGTGAGTGG